>JAEEGK010022021.1_pt1 | contig 13425 bp, 10 predicted proteins | sample 8958771 | NCBI WGS metagenome assembly JAEEGK01 (sample SAMN16246547, study PRJNA631951) | gut metagenome | biome: gut microbiome; feature: rumen; material: SC-attached | host: Bos | place: Iran: Karaj | collected 2018-10 | reverse complement strand
GAACTATCTTGTCCACATGGTCGGTGACGAACATCTGGTTGCAGGAGAGCTGGATGTTGTTCTTCTCGATGGCCATTCTTTCCTTGATCTTCGGGAAGTAAAGGATACCAGTAAGCTGGAAAGGATAATCCACGTTCAGATGGATCCAGAACATCGGATCTTCCTTCATCGGATAGAGGGCCTTGTAGAAATTGAGATAATCCTCATCCTTGAGCTCAGAAGGAGTCTTTGTCCAGAGAGGCTCCACGTTGTTGATTACCTGATCCTTATCGGTATCGACGTATTTGCCGTCCTTCCATTCCTGCTCTTTTCCGAAGATTACCGGAACAGGCATGAAGCGGCAGTATTTCTGGAGAAGGCTCTTGATCTTGCCGCTGTTGGCATACTCGGCTGAATCGCTGTCAAGATAGAGGGTGATGACTGTACCCCTGTCGGTCTTGTCAGATTCCTCGATCTTGTATTCAGGGCTGCCGTCGCATGTCCATCGTACGGCTTTCGAGCCTTCTTTCCAGCTGAGAGTATCTATGGTGACCTTTTCGGACACCATGAAGGCTGAATAGAAACCGAGTCCGAAATGGCCGATTATGCTTCCGATCTGGTCCTTATATTTCTCGAGGAATTCGCCTGCTGAAGAAAAAGCTATCTGGTTTATATATTTATCCACTTCCTCCTCTGTCATGCCGATACCACGGTCTATGACTTTGAGAACCTTTTCTTTCTCATCCAGTTCTATACGGACATCAATATCTCCGGTCTCTCCCTTGAAATCTCCCGAAGAGGCAAGCGCCTTCATCTTCTGGGATGCATCTACCGCATTGGCGACAAGTTCACGAAGGAATATCTCGTGATCGCTATAAAGAAACTGTTTGATTACCGGGAATATATTCTCGGTGGTTACTCCAATTTTTCCTTTCATATCAATTCTTCTGAATAATAACGGACAGCATATGCTGCTGTCCGCTATAAGTCAAAATACATTCCAGACAGCCAAAACTGCCAAAATGTCACTATTTGTACATAAATCTCTTTATGCTCATCTTAGGAGTCTTCTCGAAAGGTTCCTTGACGATTTCCACCTTGGTAAGCTGGCTGTATGCAGGGAGTTTCTTGTTGGCTCCGCCACGGATATTCTCAGGGATCTCGGATACTGCCTCAGGATCGAGCAAAGCCTTTGCTATAGCCTGCTCGTCGAGGAATACAAGAGCGACAAGCTTTCCGCCCCTGTCCACAACGACAGTCTCGAGCACATAATCCTGATTGTTCACGACTGCCTCGATCTCTTCAGGATAGATATTCTGGCCGGAAGGGCCGAGGATCATGTTCTTGGAGCGGCCTCTGATGAAGAGGTTGCCGTCGTTGTCTATGATTCCGAGGTCTCCCGTACGCAGGAAGCCATCCTCCGTGAATGCATTTGCCGAAGCTTCAGGATTCTTGAAATATCCAAGACAGATATTCTCGCCCTTGGCCTGGATCTCGCCGACGACATTGTGAGGGTCATCGGAAGCAATCCTTACGACGGCGCAGTCAACCGGCTTGCCGCATGATCCTGCGACATATCTGGAAGGAAGCTCGTAGGCAAGCAAAGGACAGGCCTCGGTCATACCGTAGCCCACAGTATAAGGAAGTCCGATCTTACGGAACCATTTCTCGATTTCAGGATTGACGGCGGCGCCACCCATGATGAACTGCTGCACGTTTCCTCCGAAGGCATCGATAAGTCCCTGGCGGATTTTCTTGTATATCAGCTTGTTGACAAGCGGAATCTTGGTAAGGAAAGAAATCGCAGGCTTGTCGAGGACCGGTTTGATCTTGGATTTGAAGATCTTCTCCATGACCAGAGGTACAGTAATCAACAGATATGGCTTGACTTCGGCGAAAGCCTTGAGCAATGCAGAAGGAGTCGGAGTCTTTCCGAGCCAGTAGATTCCGGTACCGTTAGCGAGAGGATAGAGGAATTCGAAGGCAAGGCCGTACATATGGGCCATAGGAAGCATCGAAACCATCTTGCACTTGTCGGACGTAGGTATGAACCTCTGGGCGAAGTCGATATTGGCGCTGAAGTTCCTATAGGTCAGCATTACGCCCTTAGGGCTGCCGGTCGAGCCGGAGGTATAGTTGATCGTGGAGAGGTTGTCGAGGTTGTCGACAGGATACACGACATTGTCAGGGCCGAATCCGTCAGGGAAGCGCTCGGCGAAGAGTGCATCGAGCTTAGAATAAGCGTCAGTCACTTTCTCGTCTTTGCAGTAAAGCAGTTCCCAGGTCTCGATATTGAGGACGACGTTGACATTAGGCATCTTGGAGATATCCATCTTCTCCCACTTGTCCTTGTCGGTAAACAGGATACGGCTCTCGGAATGGTCGACGAGGTAGCACACGCTGTCCGGGAGGAAGTCGTACAAAATAGGTACGATCACTGCCTCATAGGTATTGACCGCGAGGTAAGAGATACCCCATCTTGCCCCGTTACGGGCGCAGAGGGCGATCTTGTCACCTTTTGCAATACCTGCTTTCTCAAAGACAATATGGAAACGCTCGATAGAGCGGGCCATCTGGCCGTAAGTGAAGGTTTCTCCTCCGATATCATTTAAAGCCGGCTTGTCCCAGTATTTTCTTGCTGCGTTCTGAAGTCGGGCTAAATAGTGATCCATAAGCGAAAATTAATTGGTTTTAATACGACAAATATAATAAAAAAACTATTATTAATAACGTTTTTTGCTATATTTGCTATCTAAACCAGTGAGTATGAAACGGAAACCGATTGTAGCACTTATCTACGATTTCGACGGGACTCTGTCGCCCGGCAACATGCAGGAATTCGGATTCATCCAGGCTATCGGCTCTACTCCTGAAGAGTTCTGGAGCATGAGCGACGGCATCGCCCGGGGACAGGACGCCAGCAATATACTCGCCTACATGAAACTCATGTTCGACGAGGCCCATAAACACGGCATCCAGCTGCGCAGGGAGGAGTTCAAGAAGTTCGGCAAGCACATCCGCCTCTTCGCCGGCGTGCGCGAATGGTTTTCCCTCGTCAACGAGTACGGAAAAGCTCACGGGGTAAGGATTGAGCATTATATCAACTCTTCAGGCCTGAAGGAGATCATCGAAGGCACGCCTATCGCCAACGAGTTCAAGCATATCTTCGCATGCACCTTTATATATAACGAAGCCGGAGAAGCGGAGTGGCCGGGAATCGCCGTGGATTATACGGCGAAGACCCAGTTCATGTTCAAGATCAACAAGGGCATATTCAGTTCCAGGGACGCCAAGCGCGTCAATGAATCTACAGCCGAGGACAAGAAGAGGATTCCGTTCCCGCATATGATCTATTTCGGAGACGGAGACACTGACGTGCCGTGCATGAAGATCGTGACCATGTTCGGAGGCAATTCCATCGCCGTGTTCAACAGCGCCAAACCTGAGAAAAAGGCCGTCGCAGAAAAGCTGCAGAGGCAGGGACGTGTCAACTTCATCGCCCCTGCGGTCTACACGCAGGACAGCAAGGCCTACCGCATAGTCTGCTCAATTATTGACAAGATAAAAGCAGAAGACGACCTCAAGCACTTGTCGAGGAGGTAACCCGGCAAGTTGTACCGTTTTACATCAGAAAATGATATATTTTTTTTGATGTAGATTGTAATTTTTTCCTATTTTTGCAGCCATTATTCACGAAATTAAATTTTATGCGTAAAAATGAAGAAATTGGTAGTCTTTGCAGCAAGTATGCTGTCTTGCTTCCTTGTGTACTCACAAGAGGCTGACGACTCCGGCCGCAGTGTCGGGCTGTCTTTTATTCCGAGGATTGACTTAAGCACAGGTTCTACACTCGGCGATTCTTCTTTCTATACACTCGTTGAAGGCGACATTAACGAGTATTTCTCATTCAGCATCTGCAATCATTGGTGGAGCGCAGAGGATCCTCAGGACCTTTACAAGAACACACTCTACACCAATGGCAACACTTGGACCGACTGGGCAAACCTGACCATCCATCTTGGCAGCTTTGACCTGACCGGAGGCAAGATGGTGATGGCGATGGGCGGCTTCGAGTTCGATGAATATGACTATGAAGTCCACTCCATCCAGTGCTCGCAGCTATGGAACAATCTGGCTTGCTACCAGTGGGGAGGCCAGATCAGCTGGACCGATCCGTCCGAGCACAATCAGTTCGTCGCCCAGATGACAACGTCGCCTTACGGCATCAGGCCGGTAAAAAGCAAAGTGTTCACATACTCCCTCCAGTGGAGAGGCAACTATGGTCCTCTCGAGACGATCTGGAGCGGTACCAGACTTGACCAGAACTGGAAGAAGAAGACTTCCACATATCTTGTCACCCTCGGCCAGAGAGTAAGCGCCGGCGATTTCACTCTCGGATTCGACTGGTTCAACAAAGTCGGCGTATATGACGATGAACTTGATACGGTAGAAGACAGCATTCTCGAAAAAGGAAACACCTTCATCGGATCAGTCCTCTATGCACCTTCAGAGAAATGGGAGGTTTACGCCAAAGGCGGTTATGAGACCGGCTATATTGGCGACTGGTTCGGCGGACTCGCGTTCCACTGGTACCCGCTCAAGGACAGCAAAGATCTCAGGATCCACGCTACTGCGGGTTACTCTCTCGAAGAATATGTATTTTCAATAGGAGCTATCTACCATCTTAATTTCCCTCGGAAATGACAGATAAGATAATTAACATTTCGCACCTTTCGAAGTCCTTCCCTGGGGGTTCAAAGGTGCTTGATGACATTAATCTGTACATCAGAAGAGGCGAATTCCTGACCCTTCTCGGTCCTTCCGGATGCGGAAAGACTACGATGCTCAGGATGATCGCAGGATTCCTCCAGCCAGACGAAGGCTCGATCACAATGGACGGCAAGGAACTTACCGGCGTTCCGCCGCACCTCCGTCCTCTCAATACGGTATTCCAGAGATACGCCCTGTTCCCGCATCTCGATGTGTATGACAACATCGCGTTCGGCCTGAAACTCAAGGGTACTCCGGAAGACGAAATAGACAAACGCGTCCGTAAAGTGCTCAAACTTGTGAGCATGTCCGACTATGAGGACCGTGATGTCAACTCCCTTTCCGGAGGTCAGCAGCAGCGTATCGCTATCGCCCGCGCTATCGTGAACCGTCCGAAAGTGCTTCTTCTTGACGAGCCGCTTGCGGCCCTCGACCTGAAGATGCGCAAGGACATGCAGATAGAGCTCAAGGAGATGCACAAGAAGCTCGGAATAACCTTCATCTATGTCACCCACGATCAGGAAGAGGCCCTTACTCTCAGCGATACCATCGTTGTCATGAACGAGGGCAAGATCCAGCAGATCGGCACCCCGATGGATATCTATAACGAGCCTGTCAACTCATTCGTGGCAGATTTCATCGGAGAGAGCAACATTCTCAACGGCACCATGATCAAGGACCGCAAGGTAAGTTTCATCGATCATGATTTCGACTGCGTCGACGAGGGCTTCGGAGAGAATGTCCCTGTAGATGTCGTAATCCGTCCTGAAGATGTCATCATCAAGAGCAAGCTCGAAGGCGCCCAGTTCACCGGCAAGGTGAAATCATGCACCTTCAAGGGCGTGCACTACGAGATGTTCGTGGATACGGACGAGGGTTACGAGATGATGATCCAGGACTACAATGCTTTCGAGGTCGGAAGCGCCGTAGGCATGAGCATCCGTCCTAACGATATCCAGGTAATGCATAAAGAGCGCACCTGCAATACGTTCAAGGGCGTCATGAAGTCTTCCGACACCGTGGAATTCCTTGGCGGCGAATTCAAGTGCAAGGATACCGGACTCGCTGCAGGCGACGAAGTGACCGTAACCGTGGACTTCAGCAAGGTGGATCTTCTGGACCATGACGACGAGGCTGTATGCTCAGGTAACGTGGCTTTCATCCTGTACAAGGGTGACCACTACCACCTTACCATCAAGGCCGAGAACGGGGAGAAGGTCTGGGTCGATACCGACGATATCTGGGACAAGAACGACCTTGTCGGAATCAATATTTTACCGAAAGACATCCATATAACAAAAACGGCGGAAAATGAATAAAAGATCAAGTTGGGCTCTGCCTTACTTCATTTTTATGGTTCTGTTTGTCGTGCTGCCTCTTCTGATGGTTGTCATATACTCCTTTCAGAACTCGGCAGGTCAGTTCACACTGGCAAACTTCAGCAAGTTCATTACTGACAAGGACTCGCTGAGCACCTTCGCGCTTTCCATCGAAGTTGCCATAGAGAACACCCTGCTCTGCGTCATCATCGGATATCCGGTGGCATACATCCTGGCGGACAAGAAACTGAACAAGAGTGCGGTGACGGTGGTGCTGTTCATCCTTCCGATGTGGGTGAATGCCCTGATGAGGACTCTCGCGACTGCGGAGCTCTTCAACATGGCGGGCATCACTCTCGGCAAGGGAACGCTGCTTTTCGGTATGTGCTATGACTATCTGCCGTTCATGATCTATCCGATCTACAACGTGCTCAACAAGATGGACAAGTCCTACGCCGAGGCTGCGGAGGATCTTGGCGCGAAGCCTAAGGAGGTATTCATGAAGATTACCCTTCCGCTTTCGATGCCCGGAGTCCTCAGCGGCGTGATGATGGTGTTCATGCCGACAGTATCGACCTTCGCGATCTCCGAATTCCTGACCAACAACAAGATCAAGCTTTTCGGTACGATCATCCAGGAGAATATCAACAATTCGATGTGGAACTATGGCGCAGCGCTTTCCCTGCTGATGCTTGCCATCATCGCCTTAACAACTTTCCTTCAGGGTAGATCCTCGGAGGATACAGTCGACGGAGGGGCTATATGATGACTGGAAAGAAACTGTTCGCCAAAGTATATCTGTGGGTAATACTCGCAATACTTTATGCTCCTATCGTCTTCATCGCGGTATTCTCGTTCACCGAGGCCAAGTCGCTCGGCAACTGGACCGGTTTCTCGGTCAACCTGTACAAGTCTCTCTTCTCGGGTAACATGCAGAACTCCGGAGGCCTTATCTCCGCCGTCCAGAACACCCTTGTAATAGCTCTCATCGCTGCTTCGGTGGCTACCGTAATGGGAACTGTCGCAGCAATCGGCATATTCAACATGAGGGGCAAGAAGAAACAGACGATGCAGTTCCTGAACAACATTCCGATGATCAACCCTGACATCATCACCGGTGTGTCCCTGTTCCTGCTTTTCGTCTTCCTTCATATTTCACAAGGATATGCGACCGTCATACTTGCCCACATCACATTCTGTACTCCTTACGTGGTACTGAACGTGCTGCCAAAGCTCTCCCAGATGAATCCTAACATCTATGAGGCTGCCCTGGATCTTGGAGCTACTCCATACCAGGCCTTGCGCAAGGTCATGATCTCGAGCCTGCGTCCCGGAATGATTTCCGGATTCATACTGTCATTCACGATGAGTCTGGACGATTTCGCAGTGACCTTCTTCACAAGAGGCACGATCGGACTCGACACACTCTCTACATACATCTATGCTGACGCCCGCAAGGGCGGTCTTACTCCGGAGCTGAAGCCTTTGATGACCATCATTTTCCTGATCATCCTGGCTGTGCTTCTGTTCATAAACATTCGTTCGGCAAAAAACAACAATAACAAGAAGAAATGAAAAAAACTATCAATTTTATCCTTGGTGTAGCGGCTCTTTTGGTTGCCGTTGCATGCGGCTCTGACAGGAGCGAGATTCTCAAGGTTTACAACTGGTCTGACTACATCGGAGAAGATGTGATATCTGACTTCGAGGCTTGGTACAAGGAGCAGACCGGCGAAAGCATCCAGGTCGTTTACCAGACATTCGACATCAATGAGACCATGCTTTCCAAAATCGAGAAGGGTCACGAGGACTATGACGTTGTCTGCCCGTCAGACTACATCATCGAGAGGATGCTCAACAACGGACTTCTCCTCCCGCTTGATCTCAAGGCTCTCCCTGATTCCATCAACTACATCGAGCAGAACGCTTCCCCTTACATCCAGAAGATGTTCAGGGAAATCAATCCGGAAATCGATGCCAACGATTATTCTGTAGCATACATGTGGGGAACCACCGGTATCATCTACAATCCTAAATATGTAACCGACGAAGAGGCTGCGACATGGAATGTCATGCGCAATCCTAAGTTCAAGGACAAGCTTCTTGTAAAGGATGCAGCCAGGGACGTATATGGTCCTGTGCTCATCTATCTCAAGCAGCAGGAGCTCAAGGACAGTCTCGTAACCCTTCAGGAGCTCATGTCTGACTCTTCTGACGAGTCTCTCGCTGCCGTGGAGAGTTTCCTCCGCGAGGCTAAGGACAACGTTCTCGGCTGGGAGGCTGATTTCGGCAAGGACCAGATGACCAAAGAGCTTGGCGTCGTTTCAATCAACTGGAGCGGCGATGCCGTATGGGCTATCGAAGAGGCTGCTGAGCTCGGAGTTGAACTCAGGTATGTTGTTCCTGAGGAAGGAAGTACCGTATGGTTCGACGGCTGGGTAATCCCTAAGTATGCACACAATGTCAAGGCTGCCACTTATTTCATCGATTTCATGTGCAGGAAGGATATCGCTATCCGCAACATGGACGGTACCGGATATGTGTCTGCAAATGGCGCATATGAGGTTCTTGAGTCACAGATTGACGAGGAATATGATCCTATCAACCTCTCTTACTTCTTTGGAGAGGGTGCTGACAGCATCTGCGTGAACCCTACCCTCTATCCTGATCTTGCTGTCATCGAGCGTTGTTCTCTTGAGCATGACTGGGGTGAGGATACTGACAAGCTCATCGAGATGTGGGCACGTGTCAAGGGTGACAATGCCAGCAGCTTCACTTACGTGATCATTATCGCTGCCGCAGCTATCATCGCGTTTGCTATCTACAGGGCTGCTGCTTCACGCAAGAAGAAAGCTTCACGCAAGGCTGGCCGCAAATAAGCGCAGGTTTCAATCATACAGGAAGCCTCTCTTCCTGACAATCTCTGAAGGATGGTCCCGTCGGGCCATCCTATTTTCATATCATACGCATCGTGACGCCGTTGCACTGCTGTCACCTTCTTCCGCTGCAGAGAGACGGTGCTGGCCTGGTTCGAAGTAAGAATCTAGCAGGAAATCGTAAGAGTCAAAATATCTGAATTGGAATTGATACAGCTTCCGGCGTCTCCGGCCTTCCCACAATCTACTTCGTCCTGCTACGCAGAACTCGTATCTTGCGGGCCCCTTCCGTTACTCTTTTCCGCAGATGGACAAGCCCCCGGACAGGCCCCCAGTAGCGGTGGTGGAAGAGCACCGGCGAGAAGTCCAGTGAGAAGATGCTCAGCGCAGTGCTGTCCGCATAGGTTTTCATTGTGGTACCTCGCCACTAATCTACCCTTTGTAATCTTGCCCCATCAGAAAACCACTGATGGGGCTTTCCTATTTCTATTGACAATATCTTGAAATAGTGTTACCTTTGTCTTGATAAACCACATCCCTCTTTATACTGTTCGAAATTACCATTCCAATCTCCATTTTACCATGAGTATCAGCGATTTGTTTAAGAGAAAAGAATCCCCTTCAAAGAAGGGAAACGTAATTGAAGATTACGAGTTAGAGAATGTTATTTACAGAAAAATAACAGAAGAACTCCGGTTAGTCCCTTATGATGCGGAGAGGTTTTTTAAATTTGTGAAATTCGATGCTCAATTATTGAGTATGGGGATAGATGATAATGAAACCAAGACTTTTCTGCCCGGTCTTTCTATCTCAGAAGAAGAGTTAAAAAAGAGAATTCTTTCTGTAGAAGCCGGCCTTAGAATATCATACCTTATCACAGTTAAGAACATGCCTGTAGGCATGATAGACCTTGATCCACCTAAGGCCAACAAAATCCAGTACAATATGCCCATTTGGACTATCGACTATTTTGTTGTTAATAACCTGCGTAACAAAGGTTTAATGACAGCCTGTTTCCCTGCCATGTTGAAAATTATGGCAAATAACATTGGCATCAAAGATATCTATGCTTGGGTGCACGAGGATAACACCATAAGTATCCGATTGCTCGAGAAGTTCTTCTTTAGACAAGTTGATTCAATCCCGCTTCATGATAGCAGTAAGAGGCCTATTATCACACCTCACTACTTGGCTTTTAAGTGTCCTGTGCAAGAGTTACGATTTTTGGACAAACAAATCAACTGTCCTGCATATTGGGCGGATAAGCCTACACTTGAGTATTAGATTAATCTGTGAACGAATAGTTCTTACCGACGATAATAACCTGTTGTTTAAAGTTTTATATCCCCGATTGTCAGGGACGGATGGAGAAGGGTTGGGTGATTGACGGAGGTAGCAGGTGGAGCGGCTGGCTACGGAGGGGCCGGGGGCTTGTCCAGCGGCGGACGGGTGGCGGAGACGCCGGAGGCATTGAGGAAAAGCGGTGAGCGAGGGAGCGGCCGGCGGCGCTGGCCTTGGTGACCAGGGGGCCGGGGACGTGGCCCCCCTCGGCCACGGGGAGAGGGTGGGGCCCGCAAGATGCAAGTTATCGCGCAGCGATGACGCAGCAGATTGTGGGAGGGTACGGAGTGAGCGTCAGCGAACGTAGTTCCCCGGCCCCCTGCGTCAGCAGGTCAGCGGAGTGGTCGGAGGCGGCCCGGCAGCCGGACGAGACCAGTAGGCACAAAAAAAGGGCGGCCTTGGAGGTCGCCCTAAATATGAAGTCTGGATAACTTACTTGATAACAGTGCAACGGAGTGCAGAAGCTGGCTTGCCGTCAACGCCACCGAGGCTTTCAACTGCGAGCTTGCTCTCAGCAACACCGCACTTCTTAACGAGGTAATTCTTAACTGCGTTAGCACGAGCCTCAGCGAGCTTAGCGTTACCTGCTACAGAACCGGTACCCTTATCAGCAGAACCTGTGATAGTGTAAACCTTGTCGTCAGCTGACTTGTTGATTACGTTAGCTGCGAAGAAATCAAGGTGAGCTTTCTCACGATCGTTGATAACTGAAGAGTTGATTGCGAAGAAAGTCTTAGCGATAGGCTCAACCTCGCTCTCCTTACCTACGTAAACAGTGTCAGGAGTCTGAGCTTTAAGACGAGCGATCTCATCCTTGAGAGAAGCGTTCTCTTTCTCGAGAGCAGCAACACGGTCCTTAAGAGCGTTGTACTGGTCAACAGTGAAAGGAACAGGAACGATAACCGGCATTACAGAAGAAAGACGGTCGAAGTTGGTTCTGCCAAGGTTGAAGATAAGACCTGCAGTAGCGGAAACAGGGAAGAAGAATCTACCGTTGTCATTGAACTGACGAGCGTGAGCTGCGAGAGCCTGAACATCGAGGAAGAGGTCAACATGCTTGCCAAGACGGAGATCATTGAGGATACCAGCACCTACTGCATACTCCCAGTCAGCATTCTTGAAACCGTCAACGCCGAGGCCACCGACAGTAGCGTAAGGAATAACATCCCAGAAACGGGTCTCCTTATAGCCAGAGAATGAGTTAGAGAGATTCCAGAGGAAGTCAGCATGGAAATAGTGCTGTGTGAAAGCATCTTTGTACTGCTCTTCGAAAGTATTCTTGAGACCCTTCCAGCCGGCACGAACACCAACAGCAGGAGTAATCCACTTACCTACGTTAACGTCTGTTGCAAGACCAAATCCGTCGAAAGTGTTGATAGCGTTGGCAACTGTAGCATTAACACCGGCGCCTACACCGATGAACCAGTTGTCCCAGAATGAGTTAGTGACATAAGCACCGCGAACGATGTTACCATTCTCGTCACGGTTTCCATTCTCCTGTGCATTTGCACTGAAAGAGAAAGTAAAGAGTCCTGCTGCTACGAGAACTCCGAGAAGCTTTTTCATACCTTTCATGATCATATAAAAAATTAAAAAAAAAACTTTCTTTCGCCTCTTTTGGCCCTTATTTACGGACCAAAGTATATGCAAATATAGTAATACCTTTCACAATTACAAAATTATTACAGTTTTTTCAACGTATCCCCTCGCGATGAAAAACGCGGATAGAACCTCATTTATAACATTTTAAGACAAGAAAAGGCAGAGCGACGTCAAATTCCGGAGGCCTTCCTATACCTTATAATTAAAAAGATGTATCTTTACAAAATGAAATTCAAACTCAGCTCACAATACAAACCTTCAGGCGATCAGCCCGCCGCCATAAAAGGCCTGGTTTCGGCCATACAAAGCGGTGTAGACGCGGTTACGCTGCTTGGAGTGACCGGATCCGGAAAGACCTTCACCATGGCAAACGTGATCCAGCAGCTCCAGCGTCCGGCACTGATTCTGAGCCACAACAAGACCCTCGCCGCCCAGTTGTACGGAGAGTTCAAGTCATTCTTTCCGGAGAATGCGGTAGAGTACTTCGTCTCATATTACGATTATTACCAGCCGGAGGCATATATTCCTTCGACAGATACCTATATAGAGAAAGACCTCAGCATCAACGACCAGATCGACAAGCTCAGGCTGAGCGCCGCTTCTGCCCTGATGGCCGGGCGCCGGGATGTCATCGTCATCTCCAGCGTGTCCTGCCTGTATGGCATAGGCAATCCTGCCGACTTCCATACCCAGACCGTGACGGTCCGCAAAGGCGAGGAGCGCAGCATGACAAGGTTGATGTACCATCTTGTCGACGCCCTGTACAGCCGCACTGAGACAGATTTCAAGCGCGGCACCTTCCGCGTCCGGGGCGACACGATAGACGTATTCCTCGGAGGTGCCGATGAAGCCGTAAGGATAGAGTTCTTCGGAGATGAAGTCGACAGGATATCCCTGATAGACCCAGTTACGGGAGCGATCATAGAGGACCTCAACGAGGTTCCGATCTACCCTGCCAAGAACTTCGTGACGACGAAGGAGCAGACAGTCAAGGCCGTAAGCATGATCCAGGACGACCTGGTAAAACAGATAGATTACTTCGAGAGCATAGGGAAGCCGCTCGAGGCGAAGCGCCTGAAGCAGCGCGTGGAGTATGATCTCGAAATGATCAAAGAAATGGGCTATTGCCCCGGAATCGAGAACTACTCCCGATATCTTGACGGACGCTCGGCCGGAGAAAGGCCGTTCTGCCTGATCGACTATTTCCCGGACGATTTCATTACTTTCATAGACGAGAGTCATGTCACACTCCCCCAGATCAGGGCCATGTACGGCGGCGACCATTCCAGGAAGTCCGTCCTGATCGAGTACGGGTTCAGACTTCCGGCAGCGGCAGACAACCGCCCTCTGACGTTCGATGAGTTCGAGGCCAACACCGGCCAGACCGTCTATGTCAGCGCGACTCCGGGAGACTATGAACTCGAAAAGAGCGAAGGTCTCATGGTCGAGCAGGTAGTCCGTCCGACCGGACTGCTGGACCCTCCGATCGAAGTCAGGCCGACGAAGAACCAGGTCGACGACCTGCTGGAGGAGATCCG
>JAEEGK010022020.1_pt1 | contig 13425 bp, 7 predicted proteins | sample 8958771 | NCBI WGS metagenome assembly JAEEGK01 (sample SAMN16246547, study PRJNA631951) | gut metagenome | biome: gut microbiome; feature: rumen; material: SC-attached | host: Bos | place: Iran: Karaj | collected 2018-10 | reverse complement strand
TCTGGCATATCGGAGGTGAAGGTCAGTTCCTGATAGGTGCGATCTGTGCATCGATCGTGGCATTCAACTGTTCCGGAGTTCCCAATTTCATAACAGTGGTTCTGATGTGCCTTGCGGCAATGATCTCAAGTGGAATAATCGGTGTTGCGATCGCTGCCCTCAAGGTTAAGTTCAACACGAATGAGACACTCATGACATTGATGCTCAACTACATAATGCTCTATGTCATAAGGTATATCGGTGATACAAAAGCAGACTGGAATTTCTTCTTAAGAGAAGACTCCGAAAGACCTATTTTCGGGTCATTCCCGGAGTCTGCGATAATGGGCGGAATCCCTCTCGGAAGGTTCAAGCTTTTGTGGGCTGTTATCATAGCAATCTTACTTACTGCAGTAATCTACATATACCTTAAATACACAAAGCAGGGTTATGAGATCTCAGTCGTCGGCGACAGCAGTGCAACTGCAAAATATGCCGGCATGGGAGTAGGCAAGATCGTATTAAGAACGATGTTTATTTCTTCGGCTCTTATCGGTCTTGCAGCTGCGCTTACGGTATCTTCTGCAGGCACGATTTCCGACACCATCACAAATGACGTCGGCTGGACGGGAATCATCGTTGCATGGCTCAGTAAACTCAGCGTTCCTGCTGTTTTTGTAACGTCAATCCTCATATCGATCCTGCAGTACGGATGCCAGGCTGCAGCAACGCAGTATCCTGCCATTGACGTTAATTTCGCAGATCTCTTGCAGGGAATAATCCTGTTCTCTGTTTTGGTTGCAGACTTCATTGCCAACTTCAGACTCGTAAGAAAGGAGGACGCTAAGAATGCTTGAAGTATTTACGTTGTTCCTCTTTAACATAATCGTTTATAACATACCGCTTCTTTACGGTACGACAGGTGAGATCATGATCGAGAAATCAGGCTCACTGAATCTCGGTGTCGAAGGTACGATGGCAATAGGCGCAGTAGCAGGTTATCTTGCAGGTGCCAAGTGCGACAGCCTTTTTGTCGCATGTCTTGTAAGCTTCATCGCATCAGGACTTGTCGGACTCTTATTCTCGTTCTTAACTGTTACTCTTCAGGCAAACCAGAACGTAACGGGTCTTACGATCACAACGTTCGGTGTTGCTTTCTACTATTTCATCGGAAACGCATTGTCCAACAGTGCAGGCGGATGGCCGCAGCTTTCAGGCACAAAATTTGATGCTCATTCGCAGCCGATACACATTCCCGGTCTTTCTGATATTCCGTTCCTCGGAAAAGCAATTTTCTCTCACGGAATCCTTGTTTATCTCGGCATCGCCATCGCGATCTTAATGTGGCTCTACTTTAAGAAAACCGTACCTGGATTAAAGCTGCGCGCAATCGGTGAGAACCCTGCAGCTGCAGACTCTTTAGGTGTCAATGTTGCTATGTACAAGTATATTCACATCATAATCGGTTCAGGCATCATGGGCTTGGGCGGTCTTTACATGGGACTTAACATGGGCGGTACGTTTGAAGGTTCTAACTGCTGGATCAACGGTTACGGCTGGATTTCTATAGCACTCGTTATCTTCGCTAACTGGAGCCCTGCAAAGGCAATTCTCGGAACTCTCATTTTCGGTTTCTTCAACACATTGAGAGTCCAGAACGCCGCACTTGCATATACCTTCCCGGATGCACTTGGCTGGCTTACCAAAATACCATCACACTTCTTCTCGGCATTGCCGTTCATCATAACGCTCCTCGTACTTATTACATCTTCGCTTTCAAAGAAAAAGCAGAGCGGAGAACCTGAGGCGATCGGACGCAATTACTACCGAGAGGACAGATAAGGAGAATCTATGTATAACATTAGGAAACTTACTGATGATCTGACGTGGATCGGAGGGATCGACCGCAAGATTCAGAAGTTCGAAAACGTATATAAGCTGAATTCCGGAATGAATTACAATTCATATTTCCTTGACTGCGGCGCTACCGTTTTACTTGACACGGTAGGCAGGGATACGGCTGATATCTTTTTCGAGAATCTGGAGTTTTGTCTTGCAGGCCGCGCTCTGGATTACGTTGTCGTTCATCACATGGAACCCGATCATTCCGCAACCCTTGCTGAAGTTCTTGATGCGAATGCGGATGCTAAATTGATCGTTAACGCAAAGACGCTTCAGTTCATCTCGCAGTTCTTCCCCGGGAAGGATTACTCCGCAAGAGCCGTTGTTGTAAAAGACGGTGATGAACTGACATTGGGCGATCATAAATTCAAATTTGTATTCGCACCTATGGTCCACTGGCCTGAGGTCATGCTGAGCTTCGATGAGACAGAAGGCACACTTTTCAGTGCTGATGCTTTCGGAAGCTACGGCGCAATTAACGGATCCATATTTGCAGACGGCAAGGACTTTGAAAAAGATCTTCTTGGCGAAGCACGCCGCTATTACACAAACATCGTCGGCAAGTACGGCATGCAGACCGTTGCCGCGATAAACAAAGCTTCACAGCTTGATATCAAGATGATCTGCCCTCTGCATTCTTATGTATGGCGCAAGGACATCGATAAGATCATCAACTGCTACAAGACATGGGGTTCTTATACTCCTGAAGTTGAAGGCGTATTTATTCTAACTGGTTCTATCTACGGACATACTGCTAATGCAGCAGAAGTCCTCATGACAGAGCTTGATAAGAGGGGAATCGATTCTGTTATCCTGGATGCATCGGCTACGGATATTTCCGACATCATTGCCGCAGCTTTCACTTACAGCCACATCGTCATAGCAACCCCGACATATAATAATAGTGTGTATTCTCCGGTCGAGCATGCGGTAAGAGAGCTTGCTGCTCACGGATTGACCGCAAGGTCGTTCTCTGTTATAGAGAATGGTACATGGGCTCCGAGTGCAGCGAAAAATATTCTTACGTTGCTCGAAGGACTCAAAAATTGCAAAATTACCGGGGAAACAGTTACAATCAAGTCATCCGGCAATGATACGACGAGGCTTGGCATCGAAGCGCTTGCCGAAGCAATTGAAAACGATATTAAGAATAAGTAAATAAAAAAGAGGTGAACAAATGCATTGTCCGAATTGTGGAAAAGAACTTAACGGCTCCGAAAAGTTTTGCGGCGGATGCGGAAATGATCTTACACATCTGGTGTACACTTCAGCTCCTGCAGCCGGCTCTGCTCCGGTAATTCCCGCACCCATCGTTGAACCGGCATCTGCTCCTGTGGCTCCGGTAGTTCCTGTAACTCCCGTAACTCCTGTTGCAGAAGTAACGCCCGAACCAGTCGTTGCAGCTCCCGTTGAACCCGCTCCTGCACCGATTCCGGAACCTGCACCGGTTGTTGAACCCGTTGTAGAGGCAGCTCCAGTCGAGCCTGCACCGGTTGTTGAACCCGTTGCAGCGGCTGCTCCCGTTGAGCCTGTACCCGCGTATGCAGAAGCAGCACCTGCACCTGTAGCGGTTCCGGCTCCTGTTGAAGCAGCAGTTCCTGCAGCAGCACCTGCTCCGGCACCTGCACCTGCTCCTGTTGGTGCAGCTCCCGTACAGTCTGCATTCGGCGATGCAGCTCCGGTTGCTCCCGCAGCACAGCCTGCAGCTACGACTGAAGCACCCAAGAAAAAGAAGAAGGGTGTTCTGGGTCTCATTATCGGTCTTGCTGCAGCAGGTCTTGTAATTATCGTCGGCGCGATAATCGCAGTTGCAGTTTTCATTAACAATAAGCCGGAAGAAACTGAGCGTACAAAGAGAACAACAGAAGATGAAACAGAGACTACTGCTACAGAGCCTGTTTCCGAACTCGCTGAAAGAACGATCATGGTATATGCGATCGGAACAGACCTTGAGTCTACTGCTTCCTGCCTCTCTGCTGATGTAAAGGAAATGATGGCAGCTACACCTAATTCCGATCTCAACCTCGTACTTCAGGTTGGCGGCTGTACTGATTTCAGAAACAATTACATGACAGACGGCATTACGCAGCGTTTCTCCATAGCAAACGGTAACATCGAGAAACTTTCAGATCTTGGTGACGTAAGCATGGTTGAGCCTGAAACTCTTGAGGACTTCGTTAAGTTCTCAAAAGAGAACTATCCGGCTGAGAAATACATCCTCGTATTGTGGGATCACGGCGGCGGAGTTCCGTTGGGATTCGGTTACGATGAAATTCACGACGGTACACTTACTGAGATCGAGATGGCTCAGGCTATCGGTAACTGCGATATCGAATTTGAGTCGATCATCTTCAACGCATGTCTCATGGGATCTCTCGAAGTTGCAAAGGCACTTGATCCTTATACTGAGTACATCATTGCAGCAGAGAGCCCTACATGGGGAAGTGCTTACTACGATATCGGTATCAACTATACAAACTTCCTTAACTACATCGGACCTGACTTCAACGGTACAGCTAAGGACTATGGTGAATTCATCGTAAGAGATTACATGGATACCGTAGAAACAACACAGCAGACCACAGGATACTTCGGTATCGATACATGTATGTCTGCTATTGATACTGACAACATTAATGAAGTATTTGAAGCATATGAAGGTTTCATTGCTGCTTTGGACAGCAGAGTATTTACAACAGAGGGTTATATTGAGTTCGTACAGCTCAGAGATGACTGCGGTTCATTCGAATCAACAGACTCAGTAGACCTTACAACTCTTGCAAACAAGTACATTAACTGCGGTGATCCTAACATTGAGAGAGCTGCAAGCAAACTTGTAAACGAAGTAGGCAACTGTGTTTTCACCGAGAGCAACAACTCTTACACATATGCTCACGGTATGACAACATATTCACCTTACCTCTATCCCCAGTACTACGATGAAGCAAGACTTACATTCATTACATTGGGTTACAGTGATACAACTATCAAGTTCTATGACAAGTTCGTAAGTAAGGAACTCTATATCCTTCAGGCTACAAACTATGCAGGTGACTGGTATGTCCAGCCTGCAGATGCTAACACCATCGAATCAGGTAACGTATACGATATCTCCAGCCTTGTCGTTGACATGGGTGAATACGAAGCAATCACACTTACAGAGGAAGACTGGAAGATCATCCGTGAAGTCAAGGTTACACTTGCTATCATTGATCCTGATGAACAGGACAAAATCATATATTTCGGTACAGATGACCAGTACACTGTTGACAGCAACGGATACATCATTCTCGAGAACCCTATCAACTGGGTTTACTTCAAGAATTTCGGATTTGTAACCTGCGAGTGCCTTAAGTACGAGGTTGCTGATGACGGTAAGTGGTACAAGTACATCGGCGCCGAGGCCCTTGTAAACGGTCAGACAGCATATGTCGTAATTGCTTTCAGCTCTGACGATAAGGAAGGTACGATCATCGGCTATTATTATGCTGATATCATTAACGATACTTATGATGTAAATCAGGGTAACCAGTTCACCGAGAATGATCAGATCGTATTCGTTAAGGAATACTATGACGGTAATACCCAGACTATGGAATACTCTGAACTCGGTGATGCTGTTTCATACGAGAAGGCTCTTGAGTATTACAACTATTCAACAGTTAATTACGATGACGTTGAGTGCTACATCGCATTTGATCTTTACGATGTATACAACAACGATTATTATCTCCCGTTAAGACCCGGTAAGCCTGCATACGAGATCAACGTTGAAAGAGGCGATGACGGTTACTCACACGGCGGCGACTACGATGAGGGTACACTTGATGCAACAACAATGCTTGGTTTCATCGTTACTTACGATTCAAGCAACGCCGTTGGTGCAGCAGACGACATTGAATGGGTATTTGAAGACGGAACTTTCTCCGATGACGGCATCTATCCTTCAGGTACTTCTACGATCTCGCTCGTAGCTTACAATTCTGAATACTCTGATGAAGAATTCGAATATGAGTTCTACTACAGCCCTGACACCATGTTCTCTGACAGGGAACTTCAGGCAGATGTATATAGCGGTGTTGCTACATGTGTTGAAGAAGGCGACGGATACGCATATCACTTCGATTACACAGGTGGTGTACAGCCGGGATATTACATTATCACCATTAATTTAAAGGGCGCAAACAACAGAACAATTATCGCTGTTTGCCTTGTTGAATGAGATTGACCGAATAAGAGGTTTTAAGAATGAAGATGACCGGAGCACAGATACTTGTCGAGACCTTGATAGAACAAGGTGTTGATACGGTGTTCGGTTTTCCGGGCGGAATGGTCGTAGATATCTATGACAAACTCTACGACAAGCAGGATAAGATAAAGCACATCCTGACCGCACACGAAGAAGGCGCTGTTCACGCAGCAGACGGTTATGCAAGATCCACCGGAAAGACCGGAGTCGTTATAGCGACTTCCGGTCCCGGTGCAACCAACCTTGTCACCGGAATCGCTACGGCCTATCTTGATTCGATCCCGCTTGTTGCCATTACGGGCAACGTAAGGAATTCCATGATCGGAAGAGATTCATTCCAGGAGATCGATATCACCGGCATTACTCTTCCCATCACAAAACACAACTTCTTCGTACACAAGATTTCCAAGCTCGCAGATGTTGTGAGAAAAGCTTTTGAGATAGCACAGTCCGGAAGACCCGGTCCTGTCCTGATCGATATTCCGAAAGATGTCCAGGAGGCTGTTTTCGATTACAAGAAAAAGCCTGTCGAGAAACCTGAAGTTCTTCCCGGCTGCAACACAGAAGACATCGATAAAGCAGTACAGCTTATCAAGGAATCTAAAAGACCTTATATCTATTTCGGCGGCGGTGCCGTAAGGACAGAACTCGGCGAAGACATAATCAAACTTGCCGACAAACTAGATGCCGTAATCGGATGTTCCATGATGGGACTTTCCGAGATACCTTCCGACTCTCCGAGATTTTTGGGAATGCAGGGAATGCACGGACGTTATGCATCCTCCGTTGCGCTTGCAAAAGCAGATCTGATACTCGCTCTGGGCGTTAGATTTTCGGACAGGGCAACGGGAAAAACGGAGAAGTTTTCTCTCTCCGCTACAAAAATCCACGTTGACTGTGACCGTGCCGAAATCGGCAAGAATATTCCTGTTGATCTTGGTGTCTGCTGTGACATAAAAGATTTTGTAAAGCATCTTACACATGCAGTTCCCCAGCGCAAGAATACGGAATGGATCAAGAAAGTTGAGCAGCTCAAGCAGAGAGAGGCAGATGCATACGAAGGCCTTCCTTTCCTGCCGCGTGATACGATCAACATCATTTCCGATATCGTAAAACCCGACACAAGGATCGTTACTGACGTTGGTCAGCATCAGTGCTGGACAGCTCAGTTCTTCAAGTTCAGAAACAAGCGCACCTGGATCACATCAGGCGGTCTTGGAACCATGGGATTCGGTCTTGGCGCTGCCATCGGAAGCTATATGGGAACAGGCAAGAGAAGCGTTCTTATCACAGGTGACGGAAGCTTCGGCATGTGTCTTAACGAACTTGCAACTGCGGTTACATACAATGTTCCCGTAACGATAGTTATCTTTAACAACCATGCGCTGGGAATGGTAAGACAGTGGCAGAAGATATTCTTCGACGGAAGATATTCAAATACCACGCTTGACCGTAAGACAGACTTCGTTAAGCTCGCACAGGCATTTGGTGCCAAGGGTTTTAAAGCAACCGACAAAGAGTCTTTTGAAGAAGCTTTTAAGAAAGCTTATAAGGTTAAAGGGCCTGCTGTGATCGATCTTACGATAAAGACCGACAGCGTTGTTCTTCCGATGTTAAAACCTGGCGGAACATTCAACAATCTCATCTTGAGAAGGGAGGATATCAGCGATGCAGAAAAATAAGATAATCATTGCGATCTACGTTGATAACCAGTACGGTGTCCTCTCACGTGTTACCGCCATGTTCACAAGACGCGGATACAACATCGATTCTCTTACGGTAGGTGAGACGGAATCTCCTGAATATTCCCGTATCACCATCACTTTAAGTGCAGAGAAAAACGAGAAGGATCAGGTTGTATCCCAGCTCCGTAAACTCTACAACGTTAAAAAAGTCATCGTTCTTTCAACTGAGGAATGTATCAAGAGAGAACTTCTTCTCATAAAGGTCAGGAACACCGAACAGCAGCATGCCGACATCGTTGAAGCGACTAATATTTTCCGCACGAAGATCATCGACTTCACGGATGAAGCGATCAGCATCGAAGCTACAGGCGACAGCCAGAAGATCGATGCATTCATCGAGTACATGAAGAAGTTCGACATCATCGAAATGTGCCGTACCGGCCTTGTTGCTCTTGACCGCGGCGGTGCAAACATCTGGTCTGAGCACGAAGACTGATGAATTAATACAAATTTAACTTAATTCGCTCCCTCAATCGTTTATAATTTAATCAAAGGTCAAAGCCTTTTGAAACTTCAAAACGGAAGGGAGTGATTTTATGAAGATCACTACACAGGGCAACGGAATTCGCATCGGTACAAGACTTGAAGAGAAGATCGCCGCCAAGATGTCTAAGTTCGACAAGTACTTCGGCGATGAAGGTTCACTCAATGTCCGTATCAGACCTGAAGGTCCCGAGATGATCGTTGAGATCACAATGAAATTCGACGGTAAGATCTTAAGGGCTGAGGCAAGTGATGAGGATATCCTTACAGCAGTTGACAGAACAGTCGATAAGCTTGAATCTCAGATCAGAAGACAGAAGACCAAGTTCCTTAAGAGAAAGAAGGACTTCCCGGGAATCGTTAATTATCTCGAGGATGACGGCGGAGCAGATTTCGACTTCGTTGACGAGAAGGATGATAAGATCACAAAGCGCAAGCAGTTCGCTTTAAGACCCATGACATCCGAAGATGCTATCCTTCAGCTTGAGATGCTCGGACACGATTTCTTCGTATATCTCGACAGTGATACAAATTCAGTATGTGTTGTATACAAGAGATATGACGGAGGTTACGGATTGCTCGAACCTGAATACTGATTTCTGATCAAGTTAAATAATATATCCGGGAATGCCTCGTATGGGGCATTCCTTTTTATTTGGTTAGGGGATTTACGTACCTATTTGTGAAAAAGCCTTCTCAGGTACGTAATTTTTCTCTTGATTACGCGTTTTCGAAGTGTTTGAAGCTTCATTTTACGTACCTAAAAACGAAAAACAGCTTTCAGGTACGTAAATCCTGTGATTCTCGCTTTGAAATTACGTACCTATTTCGAAAGAATGCTCTTTAGGTACGTAAACGGGAACTGCATTACTTACTAGAATCGAAAAACTCGATTTTGGTAAGTAAAATTTGGGCCAAAAAGCACTCATGAGAGAATGATTTACTTACCAGAATCAGAAAATCGATTTTTAGTAAGTAAATTTCTGAAAATCCTGACCCCAAAACAGCACAATTTACTTACCAAAAATGAAAAACTTAAATCTGGTAAGTAAAATCTCGAAAAGCAACACCGGGTAAGCGGATATTTTACTTACCAAAATCCTAAAAGTCATTTTCAGTAAGTAATTAGAAAAAAGGTTGCCTTTAGAAAAGACAACCTTCAAAACTATTTCTCCATGTACAGCAGGCCGAATGTGCCGGGGCCGCAGTTTACGGATATTGCAGGGGATGCCTGCTTGAAATATATTTCATCGAAATGCATGTGCTTCTCGATCTGTTCGCGGATCCAGTCTGTCTCGCGCTTGGAGATGCCTACGTAGGTTACGAAGAGAACTCTTGTGTCTATGTTGGTTCCATGTGTCAGGACGGAATTGATGTATGCCTTCCAGGCGGTTTCTCTTGTGCCGAAGTAGGTCATGCCGACACCCATCTTACCTTTGCGGAGGACGAGTACGGGACGGCCCATGACGGATTTGACGATGTTGGCTGTGCCGTTTCCGACCTGGTTTGCACGGGCGAGGAAGTCCAGGTTATCAACGATGAAGCTTGTGTGGATCTTCTTCTTAATGACTTCGAGTTCTTTTACGATCTGCTCTGCAGTAAGGCCTGCTTCAGCCATTCTGCAGGCCACGAGAGCCATGAGACCCTGGCCGCTTGAGAGGTGGGCGGAATCGATTACGAAAACGTTGTCGAAAGACTTGGAAGCTTCAATAGCAGGCTGGTATCCGCTGTGCTCGATCTTGCTTGAGATCGAGATGTGGATGACGTTATTTGCATAAGTCAGCTGCTTGGAGAAGAATTCCTCGACTTCTCTTACAGAAGGACCCATCGGGAGAACCTGATGGTCGGGGTTTTCCATGTACTTGAGGATGCCCTGTGTCTCGATCTCCTGGCCGTCCTTGAAAAGACCTTCTTCAGTGCGGACCTTGTGAGGGAGGATGGGGATCTGGTACTTGGCAATGATCTCTGGTGAGAGGTCAGCGACGGATTCCGTCGTGATGACAATACTCTTACGCTTCTTGGCGCCGTTCATCCAGGAGACGGATTCCTGTGCGATCTCGGATCTGTTACCCGTGATGTGGACGATCTCCTTGGGGAGATGGTTGTAGAGTTCATTTTCGAGAGCATCACCGCTTACAGGCTTTGCAAGATAACCGTCGAAGTTCTCGCGTGCATAGAGTGCTCTGTTCTCTTCATCGGCATTTGCGGTGAGGATGACGATCGCAGTGTCACGGCAGCGGCCGCCGGTCTGGTCCTTGATCTGTCTTCTGCACTCGATACCGTCCATTTCAGGCATGAGGTGATCCATGAAGATGACGTCGTACTTGATGTTGAGGGTTTTCCGCAATGCATCCGCACCGCTCGTGGCAGTATCGATGCGGACCTTGGTGTCACGCAGGAGTTTGCTTACTACCATGAGGTTGGCTTCGTTATCGTCAACGACGAGGATGCGTGCCTGGGGAGCTTCGAACTTCGGCAGGTATTCTTTCTTGCGTCCGGAGCTTCCTGCCTTGGCGAAGTCGTACTTGCCGACGGAACCTTCACGCTCGATCCTCTGGGGGATCTCGATGATGAAGGTGGAGCCCTTTTTATAGACGCTGTTAACCGTGATCTTACCGCCCATGATGTCTACGAGCTGCTTAACGATGGAAAGGCCGAGGCCTGTTCCTTCAATGTGCTTGGTGGCTGTCTCATCGACACGCTTGAATGCGGAGAACAGGTAAGGGATATCTTCAGACTTGATGCCGATACCCGTGTCGGAGACCATGTAGATCATCTTGCAGGTCTTGTCTTCCTTCATCTCGCACTGGACGGTGAGGGAGACTGAACCTTCCTTGGTGTACTTGATCGCATTGTTGATTACGTTGATGAGCACCTGCTTGATCCTGACTTCGTCACCGATGAGTTCTGCAGGAATGTCAGGAGATACATCTACGTTGAAGTCGAGTTTCTTATCTTTAGCCCTGATCCAGAGCATGCCGACGATATCGGAGAGCATGTCGCCGGTGTGGTAAGGCTCGATGAGGAGCTGCATGCTTCCTGACTGGAACTTACTCATGTCGAGAATGTCGTTGATGAGGTTAAGAAGGAGCTTGCCTGCTGCCTTGATGTTGACCGCATCTTCGATAACTTCTTCGCTGACGTCTTCTCTTAAGATCATCTCGTTGAGACCGATGATCGTATTGATCGGTGTTCTGATCTCATGGCTCATGTTGGAGAAGAAGCTGTTCTGGGACTTGTTGAGCATCTCGATCTCCTGGCGCTGTCTCTCGGCAGTTACGAGCTGCTCGTTGAGTCTGTACCTGGTGTAGGACATGATGACGCCCATTACGACCTGGAATACGGAGAAGATGGTGAAGTTTGCAAGTTCATTAGGCTCGATCGATCCCATGCTTACCATGTAGTAAAGGAAAAAAGCCATGCTGGCATTCGAGAGAATGGCGATGATGAAGTAAACGATCGGAGTGAAGTAAACGCACAGAGGAACAACGAGCGCAACGGTCATGAACAGAGTGGTATCGCACGTGCCTCTTGCGAGTGAGTTAACGATTACGAGTGAGATTACCCAAATATGAAGTGATATACCCAGGAAGTGATTAAGGACAAATACGGTGTGGAACCTTGATGAATAATCCTTCATGGCATATTTGCAGCCGATCATCCAGACGGTTGCGATGGAGAGGATCGAGACATAGCATATCTGGTGATACAGGACCGTCGTTCCGCCGAAGTAGGGAGGATAAATGAATGTCAGCGCAAGGAAGATCGCGCCCGCAATGAATGCGAGGACCATCGTGACCTGTGTAGGTCCTACGGATTCGTAATAGGCAGATTTGATTGCTTCGCGGTCATTGCCGGAGGGTTTGAAAAGATACCTTAACATGTTCCTCATGCCTCATCACCTCCTTCGTTCTCAGGTGCAAATTCGAACACATCGTCATCTCCGGAACCGTCCTCATCTGAGAGGAGATGGTCTTTGATGTCAGCTGCGATGCGGCCGTAATCGCGGATCATGTCTTCGTGGTTTTCGAGGATGAATCCTTCTTCGTTCTCCTTTGCTGCCATCTCAAGTGATTTGGCTTTTTCTGAAAGACCGGAAATACCGATCATCTTGGAAGTGCTCTTCAGGGCATGGACGAGGATCTCGTAATTGTGCCAGTCGTGCGCCATATAGTAATTCTTCATTGAAGCGATCTTGTCAGCGCTTTCCGTCGAGAACTGGATAAGGAGTGACTTGTAGAATTCTTTGTCGCCTACGCAGTAGGTGAGGCCGGCGTCAGTATCGATGCCGCTCTTCCTGAGTTCTGCCAGGAAATCCTTTTCGCTGACGGGAGGAGCAACAGGTTCTTCCTCTTCGGGTTCAAATTCTTCGACATTGCCGTCAGCATCGACATAAGAGATCGCTGATTTGGGGAGGACCTGTCTTAATACACGCTCGAGTTCCTCGACCTCGACAGGCTTACTTACGAATCCGTCAAAGCCTTCGGAAAGGAACATCTGCTTTGCAGAGCTCATGGCATTTGCGGTAAGCGCGACAACCGGGATGGAGCCGTTAAGTCCTGCAACGTCCGTTCTGATCCTCTTCATTGCCTCAACACCATCCATGCCGCTCATCATGTGGTCCATGAATATGATGTCGAAAACCTTCTCGCGGCACATGTCTATCGATTCCTGACCTGATGTGGCCGTATAGACTTTCATGCCGTATCTTCCGAAAATGCTCTTTGCAACAACAAGGTTCATGGTCTCGTCGTCGACTACGAGTGCTCTTACGCCGTCGCAGCGGAGCTTCTTTACACGCTCTTCCTTGCTGTCTACGGTGGAGTTGAGGATGGATACGACAGGGAAGCAGTAGAAAGGCTTTTCGAGGACCTTTACGCGTGTGTTTTTGGGAAGGATCATGCCCTCGTTTGCAACGACTGCGACAACCATTGTCTTTGCGAGTTCTTCGATGAGATCCACATTATCGTTATATTCCTCTTCTGCGATAAACAGGTGGGTGAGGTGGATGGAATCTCTCAGGAGCTTTAAGTTCTCGTTATTGTTAACGCGGTGCGTCTTTATGCC
>JAEEGK010022018.1_pt1 | contig 13425 bp, 10 predicted proteins | sample 8958771 | NCBI WGS metagenome assembly JAEEGK01 (sample SAMN16246547, study PRJNA631951) | gut metagenome | biome: gut microbiome; feature: rumen; material: SC-attached | host: Bos | place: Iran: Karaj | collected 2018-10 | reverse complement strand
GTTTAAAAGGTTAGTGTAAGTTATTGTCCAAGAGTCATTCTCACGATGGCAACCGCATCAGAGATGGTGATGTAGCCATCTTTGTTGACATCGGCATTCACATGATTATAGAGGTAGGGCTGAGCGTTATCGTTACCCAGGATGATACTGACGACAGCTATCGCATCGGCAATGCTGATGGTGCCGTCTTTGTTCACGTCGCCAAGGAACGGGCCGAGGTACTTCAGCTGGAAATTGTCGAAGAGTGTCCAGTCGGAAGTGACGGCTTCATTTTTCTTGATGCCGATACGGAGGATGTTGTTATTAACCGTCACTCGTAGCGGCTCCACCTGATAGAGTCCCGCATGGATGTAATAGGAAGCATCGCTCTGTGAGTTAGGAATATAGCCATACGTGCTTTGGTTCACGCCACTCGTGCCACAATTGCCAGCCTCGGAGAAGATGGATGGTAGTGGCTTCGTAGCATCATTTCCATATAGCATAGCGATGAGTGATTCGTTGCCTGCTTTCCGCTTATTGGCAGCAGCGTCATATCCTCCATTTCGATAGAAACCTTGAGCCGACACCTCATAGATGCCGTCAGGAACATCTGTGATTTCCTGGTAGACATCATACGTCGTATCGAATTTTTCGCCGTTCATATCGCCCCAGTCATTCCCTGCATAGCCGTCACGTTTAGGACTGCCATTCCAATTGTTGATACGTATATCGTTACGCCCGAAACTAGCACCAGGCAACAGGAAGGTGACGTCAACGGGATGCTCTGCAGTAGCATTCCCCATACGTTCAATCAATTCGTTGCGAGTAAGCAAGAGCCATAGGGCTGAGGGACTGTTGGCATTGGTCGTAGTGGTAATTTCTGCATGGATGTTTGTAGGGGCTGAAAGGTATTCAGTACCATTAGAGATAGTGTAAGCCTGATGCCCATCGATTGTGGACTTTTCAGCAAATACCCATTCAAATGGGCTACTATCACAATAAAGATTGCTACCTAGATAATGCGCCGTTCCACCATTAGAGACATGAGAATCGAGCAGATAGCCACTTCTCCCTGGTGAGATCGTAAAATTGATGCCCGACTCCGAGGTGATGGCTTGAGTGTCCCATTTATTGCCGGCTGCAATATACAAGTTGCTCGCTGGGTTGTAAAGATAGTAGTCGCCCGAAGTGATGGTGACGTAGCCCAGATAGTCGTTCACCACTTTGCGTGGTATCAGACGTATACCCAGTTTGTCACCCGAGTCATTGCCAGTAGGATTGGTCCTGTTACCTGCCAGCACTTCTCCTGCAGCAAAATTCTTGTCGTTGTCCCACAGGCCGACATACATTCCATGGGCCACGTTGGTGCAGAGCCAATAGTCGCCGTCGGGAGCGTAACTGAGACCAAAGGTCGTCTTGTAGGCCGGAGAGGTGTAATCATTATTGCGGGTGGTGAAATTCCATGAGTTGGGGCTGCAGATATAATAATTGGGTTCTCCTAAGTTGCGCAAGTAGTAATCCGTATTGTCACCGTTGTTTTCCACCACCCACAGCTGATAGAGGTCACTGCCATAGTTGCTGTTGGCAGCCTTATAATAGACACGGTCCTCGCCACTATTGTAGACCGCCCAAACGAGGTTGGAGCCGGCTTCTTTGGAATAGAATTGGAAGTAATAATCACTGAGATTAACGGGCAGGAAGTCTGCGTCGTCCAACAGAGTGACGGATGGCATAATCACGTGGGAGGGTGTTGACTGCCCGTCAAAGATGTTTGCGATGCGCCAACAATAGCTGTCTGCATTGACCAATGTCCCGCTGTAGGTGTAGCTTTGGTTGTCCCTACTGGTCTTTTCCTTCGGTTCGACGGTGGCAAGGGTGGTCCACTCGGCGTCCGACGGTGACTTGTACTGGATGCGTATCTCATCGATGATATCACCGTTCGCATCGCTCCATTTGAAGCGGACGCTGTTGTTCGACACGTCGCCAGAGAAATCAAAAGGCTTTTTGATGACCACCACAGGAACGAACTCATAGGCTGCATTGTAACCCACTCCGCCATCGGAGGCGGCATATGCCTGTCCGAGGGAGGTAAGTTTATTATCATCGTAGATTTTTCCTTTTGACTCACCATTCCAATAGAAGTAGCGTTCCACGTACTTAGCATTGTTCAGCGTGGTGAGGATGCTTTTGGTATTGTTGATGATTTGAGATTCTGTCACCCCCGATCCGAAACAACCGTTGTTGTTCCACGAGGCGCCCCATATCCACTCACTGATGAGGAGAGGGCGATGGTAAGTGTTGTGATAGGATTCGAGTCCACTGAAACTAGCCCAATAGCAATGAATGTCATAGATATCGCAGCGCCATCCGCGTGCATCGATTTTCTTGAAGAATTCTTTGAACCAATCGGCATTGACAGAACCGTCATAGGTGGAGGGGGAGCAGAGGCGCAGACCTGTTCGCATGGCATCTTCCCAGTAGCTCAACACTTGGTCTACGGCAAATGAACGTGGCGGATTACCGTCATTGGGATTGGCAGGTTCATTATCGGTCTTCATGGTACATGCATATTCAGTATTGCCACAATCAGCTATGCCTGGCCAGCCGGGTTCAATCTTATGCGGCAACCACTCCACATCGGGCAACCTATTACCTCCGACATTGTAGGTATAGCAGCCCTGAACGTTCAGCAGGTCACACACTTCTTCTCTGGTTTCATCGGCGACGCCTGTCTTTCCGAAGTTCAGCCATTTGAACAGACGGTAGGACGAAACCTTGCCTGCCAACACAGGCGGCAGGTTCATCTCCAGGTCCTCTTCAGCTGCTACGAAACAACGGCTATAGCCATAACCTGAGGTTCCCGTGGCAAAGGTTACCATATATCCGCGTTTCAGCTTAAAGCTCCTGAAATTGTTTATCAACTGACTACTGGTAAGAGTCCTCATATAGCCCCCGTTGCTGCCCGTGCTGTAGTTGGTACAGCTGGTACCCGTGTAGTCTGTGCCTGTATAAGTGGTCAAGGCTACGTCTGACGAGCCGTAGGGCAGGATGATAGCACCTTTATTATACATGCGCACCTGGCAGTTCGTACCGTCGACAGCGGTAGCACCATTGATCTTGATATACTTGAGCCACGTGCTGATGACCGCCGATGGCTTCACTGCCCGGAAGATAATCACTGAATGCTCCTTGCTGGCAGCTGGGATATTCAGACTGCCTGAAGAGCCGAAGATGCCTGATGACAAGGTTAGTACATAATCAGTGTTAGCATCTACGTCAATGGCGGAATTGATACTCTGCCTACAGGTGGTCTGCGAGTTCTTTCCTTCTGCAAAGAAAGCACAAAGAAAACATAGCGACAAGAGAATAGCTCTGCTGCATGTTAGGATGCTCAGTGATGTCGTCTCCTTACTGAGGTTGTAGTTAGTACGTAATTTACTCATAGACTATAATAAGGTATCTGCTGCATACGATTTGTTTCGCAATGCAGTTGCAAAGGTACAAAAAAATCTGGAAATCTCCAAATGATTGGGATTAATTCCAAGGAAGGAGGCCGTTGAGACCTTCTTTGATTGTCTCTGGGAGCGGAATCTTGTCGATCTGCTCCTGTATGACCTGAGCAAGCATGTCGTCACTCATGGTGAAGATATGTCCGAAGAGACCTACAGAGACGACACGATCGATGAGAGGGCATCGGCCTATGCTGACAAAGAAATAATCGTCGACATCGATAAGCGGAGTGAGGGCAAGGGTGAGAATCTTCTCGTTGGGATGAATGAAACCAGCAGTGACATTATCGAAATTGGCACTCACAGCTTTGGCGATGGCTTTCTCATGGGTTTTCTCCGATGGTCGGGTGATGGCCATGACTGCAAGCAAAACGATGATGATGGCCGTTGCAATGACATACTTCTTTTTCATAGTGCGTAAAAGGACAGGGATGTAAGAAAACGAAAGGGGCTCCCTCAACAGGGGCCCCTCTTTCGGTTTTCTGCTTTATGAAGCTAATGCCAGGTGATTAGCCAAGGCTGATAGCCTCTGACGGACAAACACTAGCGCAAGTGCCGCACTCTGTGCAGGCGTCAGCGTCAATCACGTACTTATCTGCACCCTCGGAGATTGCCTCAACGGGGCACTCACCCTGACATGTACCGCAAGAGATACAGTCGTCACCAATTACGTATGCCATAATCTTTCTGTTTTGTTTAAAATGGTTTGTTAATACTCAAATTTTGCGATGCAAAGTTAAGAACTTTTTTCGAATTATCGTCACATTTAGGTAGGAATTTTTCTCAATTTATACACTGTCGAAATAGGTCCGCTGCCTTCTTTTCTTTTTGCATTTTGACGGAAGACATGATAAAAAGGTTTAAAGAGAATATGAGAAATGGAATGCTTGGGACAATAAGCAAGCAGAAAATGCGTTATTATTAGAGAAATGAGAAGAATCATCAGTATCATTATACTTGCACTGCTGACCATCACAGCCTTGGGCCAGCAGCGTAAGGTGCAGAACAAGCCATACATAGACTTGCGCCCTTTGCATTTTGGCATTCAGATAGGATTGAACATGCAGGATGTGGAGATGCGTAACAAAGGTCCACAGCTGCTGGAGATGCCCGACATGGAGCCAACGGAGCGGCTGGTGCTCTGCGATGCCGACACCTGGAACCCTGGCTTCAGCGTAGGTGTGGTGGCCGACATGCGGCTATCGCAGCATTTCAACCTGCGTATCTCACCGACGATGCACTTCGGCTCGAAGCACTTGGTATTCCGTGATTTCAATGACCTGAACGATGCCGGCAATCCTCGTGAGACAACGCAGGACATGAAGAACACCTACATTGCTTTTCCTGTCGACTTGAAATTCTCGGCAGAGCGTTTCAACAATTACCGTCCCTACATGTTGGCAGGCATCAGTCCGATGCTGAACCTCTCGGGCAAGGATCAGGATTTCATCCATCTGAAGCGCTTCGACACGATGGTGGAGGTGGGCCTGGGCTGCGACTACTACCTGCCATTCTTTAAGTTCATCCCGGAACTGAAGTTCTGTTTCAGTCTGCCTGATGTCTTCGACAAAAAGCATGCTGACGAACTAACTGACATCAACAAGCAGGCATTTGCCCGCAGCGTCGAAGCCTCCTATAGCAAAATGATTGTCCTAACTTTCTATTTCGAATAGCACTATGGATACCAACGACAGCCAATCTACCAACCAACCACTGGGACGCCCCCTTGGAATGCCTCCCGGCACCGATGAGGAGCAACCCATGCCAAAGTCAAGAACCATCACCGATCCTGATGAAAAGCAGGCGGCACCACAGCCTACGCCTACCACTCCTAAGGCCAGTAAACCCCAAGGAACCAGCAAGCGCACCTGGCTCATTGCCCTGATAGCACTGCTTCTGGCAGGCGGCATTGGAGGCGGCATCTACTATTTCCTCAGCCAGAAAGACAGTCGCACACTGGATGACGATGAAGAGGACATGGAGATGGTGGATGAAGACATCGACGAAGACGACATGGATGACGAAGACATGGACGAAGACGACACCTATGTCATCGAAGAAAAAGTCGAAGAGGAGGAAGAAGCAGAAGAAGAGGTGGCTCCACAGCCAACGAACCGCAAGTTGAACCTATCGGGTGATGCCGACGGTTATCCTCTGACTTTGTCGCTGGAGATTACTCCCGACAACCGTGTGAGCGGCACCTTCAACAACGAGACAACAGGTTCCACGATTCAAGTCAGCGGATCATCCTCCAATGGAGCCATACGTCTGACTGGCAGGGGCGACCGCACCACATATACTTTCCGCATCGTGCCTGAAGGACATATCTACACAGGCACCCTAACCAAAGGCAACAGCAAAAGTCAGGAATTGCACTTAGTAGGCAGATAAGGATGACTGACGAATACACGATGCTTGGCATCAGCTCGATGCTGCACCTGCTGGTCGACGGACTATGCATGTGCAGCCTCTTTCTGATGTCATCGCTGACCGACTATTCAGTTATCTTCAATGCCCTTATTATATATAATGTGTTAGCATTCCTGACGCAGCCATTCACTGGCTTGATGGCCGACAAGATGCCACATCGCCATTGGCTGCTGCTCACCTCCAACCTCATTCTGACGCTCGCCTCGCTGGCTACTCTGGCAGTGGCGCTCTATGCCCGTCAGTCGGAAGGAGCCATACTGACGGTAGCCATCCTCCTGGGCATCGGCAACTCACTCTTCCATGTCTGGGGAGGCAAGCAGACGGCTGTCACTACAGGCAACGACATGCGCGCACTGGGCATATTCGTGTCGACGGGAGCTTTCGGCCTAGCTCTTGGCATGCTGTTCTGCTCATGGTTGCTGCTCTATGTCTTCCTGCTCTCCATTGTATTCCTGTCAGCCTTATACCTGATTCGTGACAGTCACTCAACTGTTAAGCAACAACCATCAGCGCAGCCCACCCTTAGTCTGCCACTTATCATCGCAGCCATACTGGCCTTGATGGCATTCGTCATGATGCGCTCACTCGCAGGTGAGACCTTCTCCTCTGTCATCGCCAGGACCAATGCCACCGTTCTGCTCATCGGTTTTGTAGCAATGGCAGGCAAGATGGCTGGAGGATGGATAGCCCGCTGGATGGGCATCGTACCTGCACTGGCACTGTTGCTGGTCGTAGCACCTGCCTGCTACCTGGCTCGGGGCTTGGGCATGAGTACTCTGCTGGTCGGACTATTCGCCATCAACTGCACGATGCCCATCACGCTATATCTGGCCAACGTAGTGCTCAAAGGCAAGGAAGGTCTGGCCTTCGGACTGCTGGCTGCAGCACTCATTCCCGGCTATCTGCTGGCTATGCTAAAGTAAAGGAGGGATTGGCACATGAAAGGACTACTCATAGCACTCATCTCAACCATTGTGATAGAATTCGTCGTGCTGCTCCTTCTTGGCGAGAGGCGCAAACGAGTGCTTTGGTCGTCAGTGGCAGTGAATATCATCACCAATGTCCCGCTGAATCTCTATATGCTCTACGTCCGGCATTCCGCTTCCGACATCATCGTGGGCGAGACACTTGTGGTGCTAGCCGAAATGCTTTGGTACTATTTCTTTGTCAGAGATCTTCGGCAGGCAGCAGTCTACAGCATCCTGTGTAATGCCACAAGCCTCATCATCGGAATGCTCGTTACCGCACTAAATTTACAATTCGCAATATTCTAACCTCAAAAATACAAGAGATATGTTTTTACTTGACGTCATTTACATCCCACCACAGCCAGAGAAAGTCGACACACTGGTAAACAATCCCATCGTGCAGGACACTATCGCCTTTGCAGAAGAAGCTTCGAAGACTGGCGGTGGCTCATCGATGCTCACCTGGGGTATCCCCGCATTGCTAGCAGCGCTGGCTGCCACGCTGTACTTCATCTTCAAGTATCAGCGGCATATCACTGCCAAGGCCCATCCGCAGCAATAGCTACTACACCTGCTGCATGTCGTGCAGCTTCTTGTAGTAGCCGTCCTTGGCCAACAGCTCATCATGAGTGCCGCGTTCCACGATGCGGCCCTCATGTAGTACGCATATCTCATCAGCGTTCTTGATGGTACTCAGCCTATGGGCAATGGCTACGGTGGTGCGAGTGCTCATCAGCCGTTCCAGTGCATCCTGCACCAGTCGTTCGCTCTCAGTATCGAGGGCCGACGTTGCCTCGTCGAGTATGAGAATGGGAGGATTCTTCAGAATAGCACGGGCGATGGAGACACGCTGACGCTGACCACCAGAAAGGCGTCCGCCACGATCACCGATGTTCGTCTCAAAGCCTTTCTCCGAAGCCATGATGAAGTCGTAGGCGTTGGCAATACGGGCTGCATCGGCTATCTCCTCATCACTGGCATTGTCCACTCCAAACGCGATATTATTGCGGAAGGAATCGTTGAAGAGAATAGCTTCCTGATTGACATTGCCGATGAGCTGCCGCAGGTCGTAGAGTCCAAGATCCTTGACGTTTATGCCATCGATGAGCACCTCTCCCTCCTGCACATCGTAATAGCGTGGGATGAGGTCGACAAGTGTGGACTTTCCTCCCCCACTCTGTCCTACCAGTGCAACGGTCTTTCCTTTAGGAATCACGAGATTGATGTCTCTCAGCACCCATTGCGTTCCCGGTCCTTCAGGCTCGCCTGCATGAGGTCTTCCTCCATAGCCGAATGAGACGTTGCGGAACTCTATCTGATGTTCAAAACTGCTGATATGCTGAGGATGATCCGCCTCCTTGATGGTATTCTCAGCTTTCAGGATCTTGTCTATACGCTCCATCGATGCCAGTCCCTTGGGAATGTTATAGCCTGCCTTCGAGAAATCTTTCAACGGCTGGATGATGGAGTAAAGTATCACCAAATAATAGATAAACGCCGGGCCGGTGATGGTTTTATTGTTGAGCACAAGGATACCCCCAAACCACAGCACGATAATAATCATCACTGTGCCCAGGAACTCACTCATGGGGTGAGCCATCGACTGGCGGATATTCACGCGCATGATATCGTTGCGGTAGTGGGAGTTCACCTGGTCGAAGCGCTCGTTCATCTTCTTCTCTGCGCAGAAAGCCTTGATGATGCGCAGTCCGCCCAGTGTCTCCTCCACCTGGCTCATCGTGTCGCTCCACAAAGCCTGTGCCTCGATGCTCTTGCGCTTCAGTTTACGTCCTACGATGCCCATGAACCATCCGAAGATGGGAACGAAAACAATGGTGAACAGCGTCAGCTGCCATGAGACAAAGAGCAGCGTAGCAAAGTACACAATAATAAGAATAGGATTCTTAAAGAGCATATCGAGCGACGACATGATGCTCGACTCCACCTCCTGCACATCACCGCTCATACGGGCAATGATGTCGCCCTTGCGCTCTTCACTGAAGAATCCCAGGGGCAGCGAAGTGATCTTGCGATAAAGTTGGTTGCGAATGTCACGCACCACACCCGTCCGGATAGGGATAATCGTGGCCGACGAGAGGAAGTAGGCTCCCGTCTTCATAGCCGTCGTCACAGCCAGAAAAAGTCCGATGAAGAGCAGTGTGGTAGTCTGTCCAAAGTCGGCCATGAGACGGTTGACAAAATAGTTGAGGTTGTTCATCAGCACTCCCTGCACATTACCCCAGTCCCAACTGAGCCACGACGTAGCAGCCTCGGCATCGCCCGTCTGGAACAAGATTTGGAGGATAGGTATCAGAGCTGCAAACGAAAAGATATTCAGCAGAGCCGACAGGATATTGAACACTACCGATGCCACCAGGTATTTCTTATAAGGAGGCACAAAGCGCCTCAGAACTTGCAGGAATTCTTTCATCTCTTTCTATTTTGGATGCAAAGGTACAAAAAAAACGAGAAACACGCTAGTATTCCTTCGTTTTTTCGTTCCTTTACATCGTCGGTCAAGCACTCATGAATATGTATGGGTACAAATGCGAAAGAAAAAGAAACATGAAGAGTAGCGGAAATGAGGAAAAAACTATACCTTTGCACACAAAATCATTTAACTCATCAAAAAAGCACAGAACTATGAGAAAAGTATTCAGTCTGCTGATGGCATGTATGGCCGCATCAATGGTCAGTGCCCAGAACCCCTATCTGCCGCTGTGGGAGCATGTGCCCGACGGCGAACCCCGTGTGTTTGAAGATCCTGACAATCCAGGAAAGCTGCGTGCCTATATCATCGGCTCTCACGACGTGAACTACTCTGCTTACTGTGGCCCAGATATCCGCATGTGGTCTGCTCCTGTTGAGGATCTTAGCCAATGGCGTGATGAAGGCCCAATCTTCACCTGGTTCGTCGACGGGCAATGGGACACGATGTTTGCCCCAGATTTGGTCTGCACCACCGACCGTGTCACCGGCAAGAAGACCTACTGGCTCTATCCCCACAGCCGTGGTTGGCGCCGCACTCCGATGGTCTGTAAAGGCGACCGTCCCAATGGTCCCTTCACCCCCGTCAACCTGACGGAAGATGGACGTCAGTGTCTCCCCGGCTCTATCATCGACTTCGACCCCTCAGTATTCATCGAGAACATCACCGACAAAAAGGACAAGGACTACGACATCGGCTACCGTGCCTATGTATTCTATGGTTTTCAGCACTCCACGGCTGTTGAACTCGATCAGAAGACGATGTATTCGAAGCGTGAGGGCACGGACCCCATCGACCCCTTCATCCCTGCCAGCAGTGCCGACGGTCGTCTGCTCGACAAGGAAGGCAGCGAGTATAAAGCCCTTTATGAGGGGCAGAACCCGCTCGACTTCAATTTCTTCGAGGCCTCGAGCATCCGTCAGGTGGGCAACAAGTACGTGATGGTATTCAGCGGTTATAGCGGCAAGGAATACGGCTTGGGCAATACCAACTCTGCCCTGCGCTATGCTTTCGGCGACTCGCCTCTTGGCCCTTGGCGCTCAGGCGGCGTGCTGGTCGACTCGCGCGGCGTAGTCCCCAACGAGGATGGTTCGAAGCTCATCACCACCAACTTTGCCCACAACACCCACGGCTCACTTCAAGAAATCAATGGCCAGTGGTACGTCTTTTATCATCGTCCACCACGCGGCTTCGGCAATGCCCGTCAGGCCATGGTGGCTCCCGTGAAGATTACGTGGGACAAGAAGCCAGTGGCCAAGGGCGGCATGGTGAAGATTACGGGCTATGACCCTTATGTCAAGGACAATGTATGGACGGCCAAAGCCAGCGACGGCAATGAATATACAGGTGCCGAGGTGACCAGCGAAGGTTTCCAGATTTTCGGTCTGCCTCCCTATGCTTACTATAGCGCTGGCTACGCCTGCTTTGTCTATGGTCCTAATGCCAACAACTGGATGCAGGACAACCACGATGTTTGGGACAACTCGATGGACTTGGCCGGTATTCAGAACGGCGGCATCGTCGGTTTTAAGTACTTTGGCTTCGGCGGTTTAGCCCAAGAGACAAAAGGTGTGAAGGCTTTCGAGGGAACAAAGGCCGGCAATGGAACAAAGTTGACTCTAAACCTTACTCCCAGCGGACGCGGTGCTTTTAAGATTCACGTGTTGCTCGACGACCCCTGGAAGGGTCAGGAAATTGCCACTGTCAATGTTCCTGCAGAAGCTAAGGGAGTTTTGGATTGCGTGACCGATGTACCTGCCGTTGAGGGGCTTTCTGGCAAGCATGCCATCTATCTCGTGGCTGAAGGCCCGGAAGTGCAGCAGCCCCAGCAACCGCAGCGCGGACAGTTTGGCGGTCGCGGACCACAGCAGCCACAGCGTCCACAAGGACTCTTCGATCTCCACGGTATCGGCTTTGGTAAGGCCGGCAATGCCTGCGTGGCTCCCAAAGTGCCACAGGTGACCATCACCGCCGACGGTCAGAAGCTCAATATCCCCACGACGCCCGTCCGCTTCAATGCCCAGAACGGCTATGCCGAGCAAAACCGTTATCAGGTGTATGGCAAGTTGGGCAAGAGCAGCAAGCTGGAAGCCAAAGCCGATGTCAATGGTGTGAAGTTCGAAATAAGCCCTATTGTTGAAGGTCGTGCCACCATTAAGGCCACCTATGACGGCCAGACAAAGATCTTCCTGATTAACTGATGGATGATTTGAAACCGAAACGCCTACCATTTGTTACATTTCGCGCAATAAGATTCAAATAAAAAAGTAATCGATACAAAGGCAATAGGCATTTATTACAAAAATGCGTACCTTTGCACCGTCGAAAAAGATAAGAAGATTATTCTTCATAAGTTTAGTTGTTAGTTAGTAGTTGTTTTTGCCAATGCAGTGAATGCAATAAAGCAAAAAAGTTTTTGGAACAATGTTAGTTATGGTAAAACTAATTGTAGCGGTTGTCCTGTATGAGAATATCGGCCAGCCGCTTCCTTTTTTCTGTAAAATGAGACAATGCAACATATAGAAAAGTAAAAATCTTGTTTCTTTTCTTGCCATTTCAGTTTTTTTTCGTACCTTTGCAACGAGAATAAAACCGAATGCTTCTGAGCTAGATATATTGCCATGACTAAAAAAAGTATCATCCTCCTGATTGTCACAGGCCTGATGATGGCGCTGCAAGGGTATGCGCAAAGGGGACATTTCATCCCTTCCGAGCGTTTCTCCAGCAGTCTGATATCAGACATCTGTCAAGATCAACAAGGCTCATTATGGATAGCCACCGAGTATGGTCTGAACAAATATGACGGGTATCAGTTTTATACGTTCCTCCACGATGAAGACGACACAACGTCACTGCAAGCCAATGTAGTGGTAAGCCTGCTCTGCGATCGCGACGGACGACTGTGGATAGGCACAAATCGTGGCCTCGACCGTTTCGATGCAGCCCGTGACGCTTTTGTGCATTATAATTTCCCTGATGGCCACTTGCCTCGCGTGAGCAGCATCCTGCAGTTAGCTGACGGAACGCTAATGATAGGTACGGCGGGCTATGGAGCTTATGTACTTGGAGCTGACGGACAGCTGACACGTTATGCCGACGAGCACGGTGAGCACTATTTCAGCCGTGTCTTTCAGGATTCGAAGGGACGGCTTTGGCGCAGCGGCTTTGACGAAAGCATTTCCATGCGCACTGGTACATCCATCGAAGAGTTTCATTCCGAGCTAGGCAATCCTCAAGGCTTTGTGGAGGTTGGCGATGAGTTACTGGTGATGTGCCAGCACGGTTTCCTTTCGTATCGCAATGGGAAAATGAGCATAGCCGACATTGATATGTCGGTTGCTGCCGGACACGACGTGGTATTCACGGATATGGCTACGGCCGATGATGGTACTATATATATAGGTACGCGCGGACAGGGAGTCTACAGATTCTCACCGTCTCAACCCCGACGGCTGGAGCACGTTGACATAGACGCCTTTGGTCTCGACCTGAACACAGCGAAGATCAGCGCAGCGATGTTCGACCGTCAGGGCAACCTATGGTTAGGCTGTCACCGTAAGGGCCTACTTATGGTACCACAACGACCTGTGCTCTTCACCAGCTGGAGCTTCGAAGCTCAAGGCATACGCCTGGGATCCACCATCTCATCGGTCTGCGGAGGCGACAACGGCATCGTATGGTGCACAGTACAGGGTGTCGGTGTCTACGGGTTCAACGAACAAGGCCATGTAATAGCTCATCCATCTTCTCCTCCCGCCGTAGAGTTCATTTTCCGCGACCGCCAACAACGTTTCTGGCTAGGTACTGATGACGGACTCTTTGCCTACGACCCCGTCACAGGTCGCTCAGAGTTGAAACTCACTTTTGAATGCGAGAGGTTTAATGACATGACCACCGACGACGATGGTAACATCTACATCTCGACCTTCTCACGCGGATTCTGCGTTTACAATCCCCAGACAGGCTACTTGCGCAACTACAGCATGAATGATGCCGATACAATACGCGGTCGGCTATGCAACAACTGGATCTTAGGTTTGGCACCCGATCA
>JAEEGK010022017.1_pt1 | contig 13426 bp, 16 predicted proteins | sample 8958771 | NCBI WGS metagenome assembly JAEEGK01 (sample SAMN16246547, study PRJNA631951) | gut metagenome | biome: gut microbiome; feature: rumen; material: SC-attached | host: Bos | place: Iran: Karaj | collected 2018-10 | reverse complement strand
GATTTAACTGTCCGATAATATCAAAAATATTATATTTATAAGAAAAAAAGATAATAATCATATTAATAATATAAAATAAATAAATAATAAATAAAAAAATAAAAAAAAAATTAAACTTTAATCCTTATTAAACATTTAAAAAAATGTCAAATTCAAAATTCAATAAATGCAAAAATTCCTTAAAAATAGTAATAGTAGGAAATTCAGGAACAGGAAAAACATCATTTTGTAATAGATGGATGAAAGATACATTTACAAATGATTACAAAGCAACGGTAATGTCAGATTTTAGTTATAAAATATATGAATATAAAGGGAATTACTATAAAATTCAATTTTGGGATATAGCAGGTCAAGATAAAAATATATATACTTCAAAAGTATTTTCTAAAGGAGCTCATGGTTGTATTGTTGTTTCAGATATAACAAATGAAGAAACTTTACAAAAGACTTTATTATGGAAAAAAGCTATTGATGAAAATACTGAATTTATTGATGGTGAAAAAATTCCTATTATTTTAATTCAAAATAAAATTGATTTAATATCTGATAATGATATTAGTGATAATAATGATATTGATAATTTTTGTAAAAATAATAAATTTACTAATCATTTTAGAACTTCATGTAAAGATGGAAGAAATGTTAATGAATCTATGGATTATTTATTAAGTGTTATTATTGATAAAATTGAGGAATATTCTAAAAATAATAATAATTCACCTTTTGATGATGATAAAAGAACTAGTATTGTTATTCAAAATCCTAATGCTGCTACTCAATTAATGTTAGCTAAAAGAAAAGTTTGTTGTCAATATTTATAAAATTATTTTTATTAGTTTTTAAATTTTATTTTTTAAATTTTTTAAATTATGTTTTTTCAAAATGAAAAACTTGATAATAATAATAATATAAGTAATTATAGTGAAAGTAATGCCAACTCTAAATTAGATTATTTGAATAATGATATTGAGTTGTTAAAAGAAGAGAATTTTAAATTAAAAAATTATAATGAAAAAATTATGAAACAATTACAACAAGAAATTATTAGTAATGATCAACAAAAAATAAAAATTAAACAATTAAAACAAATTATTGAGTCTTCAAATGGTAAAAATAAAGTAATAAAGAATAACTTAGATTATATTAGAAAAATATTTTTCAATAATATAGATTATAGTGAAATGATAATTCAAATAGGAAAAAATATAGAAGATAATAAGTATTTAAATGAAGAAAATATAGAAATGAAAAAAGAATTAAATATTTTAAATAATCAAATTCAAAGATTAAGAGAAATGAAAAATATTTATGATAACTTTCAAAATGATTTTCAATCATTAAATTCAGAAAAAAAAATTCTTGAAAATAATTATTCTGAAATAACTTCAGATTATCAAAAAAAAGTAAATGAATTACAATGTTTAAATTATAGAAATAATGAATTAGAAAAGCAGAATTTGATTTTAAATAATGAAATAGAAAAAATGAATGTAATAAAAAAAGAAAATGAAGAATTAAATAAAAAATTATCAGATTTAAAAGATAAAAATAATAATTTAATATATGATAATTCTTATTTAAAAGATTATCAAAGTGAATATGATAAGTTAACAAGAGAAAATATTCATTTGAAAGAACAATTTGAAGAATTAAAGAAAGAAAATAAATTTTATGAAAATCAATATAATCAAATAAAAGAATATTTAGATAAACATAATAATAGAGAAAATTTAAATGAACAATTAAATAATGAAATAAAAGCATTAAATAAAAAAATAGAATTTATTTCAAGTGAAAAAGATAGAAATGAAAATTATTATAAAGAAAAAATTAAAATGATAGAAAAAGAAAAAGATCTTCTTGAAAAAATGTTAATTAAAAAACAAAATTTTGAAAATGTAAATACTTCTAATTCTTCAAATAATTATTCTTTAGTTCAAGATAAATATTATCTTTTAAATAATAATTCTAATAATCTTTTTACTTCTAAATATATTGAAGAAAATCAATTTTTTAGTTCTGTTCTTTCAAGACTTATTAAATATCATATTAATAATATTCAAGTTAAAAATATTATTTGTGAAATTTTAAATTCTAATGAAAAAAAAATTTTATTAACTGAACAAATTGAAAAAAAAGAAAAAGAATTTGAACAATTTAGTAAATATGGTATTTCCGATGAACAAAAAAATAAAATGAGGAATGATTCTCTTTCAAATAAAAAACAATTAAATGAAATAATCCAAAAAATAGATTTACTTCAAAATATGTTAAAACAATATGAAAAATAAAACAAAATAAAATTTAATATATATAAACAAAAAAACTTTAAAAAAAAACTTTAAAAAAAAAACAACAAAATTTCATTTAAATATTAATATCTCTCCAAATAAAAAACAAAAAAGCCATTCCAAAGAAAAAAAAGACAAAAAAAAGAAAAAAATTTAACTAATCAAAATAAGAGAAACAATCAAACCATATAATCCTAAAGCTTCAGCAAAAATAAGAATAAGCATCATTCCCACAAACAACTTATCCTGTTGTCCAAGTCCTCTCGCTCCAGCATCACCAGCAATTCCAATAGCAATACCAGCAGCCCATGAACTAATACCACAACAGAGACCAGAAGCTAAATGAGAGAAACCATCCTTATAAGAATATGTTGTAGCCCCATCCACTTTCTGTACTAAAATCACAGCCACTATTAAACCATAAATTCCAAGGATACCTGCCATGATAACTGGAATTATTGCTTTTATTATTTTATCTGGCTTTAATACTCCCATTGTGGCTATTCCTACTCCTGCTTTTGCTGTCCCGTATGCTGCTCCTAGGTTCGCAAATATCAAAGCTGATGCTACTCCCAGGAAACCGTAACATCCTGCTGGACCGAATTGAGCTCCTTTTTCTGCTTGTTGGTCTACTTGGGCTAATATGACTCCTAACATTTTTTTTTATTTTTTTATTTTTTTTTTGATTAATTGGAAAAATTAATTTTTTTAAATATATTTCATTTAAAAACCATAACAAATTAATTTAAAATAACAAAAATAAAAAAAATTCTGAAAGAAAATCAATTCTAAAGAAAATAATCAGGAGTTCTCTTATTAACCTTACTATTACTATCATCTCCTCCTTGTTTAGGACTTGGATCATATTGTAAGAAAGTATACCTTAAATGTTCATCTACTTCCATAATAGCAGCTTGATTCCCGCATCTATAGCAATAATTAGGAGCAGAGAAGATAGTACAAACCCTTCGATTATGACACCAATTATACCCAGTCATAGTTAATTGATGAGCTCTACTGATCATAGTTAATTTATTATTATGATTAAATTGTTCACTAATATCATGTCCGAAAATATATCCCGCACCTCTAGGACTCATTCCCCATCCAAAACGATCTTCAGGATCACTCCAAAGTAAATCACACATTGGACCTTCTTGTGGAACTTCTTGAAATCTTTCTAATAATTTTATATTATCCAATGTTTCTATTGAAGGACTTAAACCACCATGAAGACAAAATATTTGATTATCTACAACAGATGTTAATGGTAAATAATCAAATAAATCTGTAAATGATTTCCATACATTAACATTACCATATTTACGCATGCATTCATCGTAAAAACCATAAACTTGTGTTATTTGACGACTTTCGTGATTTCCTCTTGTTAATGTTATTCGATTTGGGAAACGAACTTTTAAACAAATTAATAATGAAACACTTTCTACTGAATAATAACCTCTATCTACATAATCTCCCATAAATAAATAATTTGAATCTGGGACATTTCCTCCTATTTTAAATAATTCTATTAAATCATAAAATTGACCATGAATATCTCCACATACTGTTACTGGTGTTCTCACTTGTTGAACGTTTATTTCTTTTTTTAATATTTCTTTTGCCTAATATATTTATATATATTTTTTTTGAATTAAAATTTTTTTTATTTATACTTTTTCACATAATGATTTTACTTGACATTCTTCTAAAGGATGACAATTTTTAAGTTGTTCTATCCATTTATCTAAATTTGTTGTGTCACATATTATTTTTTTTGACATTTGATTTTTATAAATACTTAAAATTATATATTTTTTAATTATTAAATTAATTATAATAAAGAATAAGTTATTGATTTATTTGAATCATCTTTTTTATAATTAAAATCGTTTATTGGGTATTCTTTGTATAAAAGAAACTTTTCTATTTCTATATCAGAGCTATATATTTTTCCTTTGAAATTAAAATATATTTTTCCTTTTTTAATTTTTGTAACTACTTTTAATTCTTCTATCCTTTCACTGAATATCACCTTCAATTCTTTATCTTCTTTTTTAAAACTAATTTCTATTTCGTTTTCATTTTTATTAAATTTTTTATATTTTCTATAAAACACACTATTTTTAATCATCTCTGAAATTAAATCAAAATTCATTTTATTAATATTGTTTATTTTGTTTTCTTTGTCTTCACTCAAATTTTGAAAAAATAAATAAGGTGATTTAAATGTTTCATTTAGCATTGAATAAGTCAGAATATCATCATTAAAACTAAAATCATGAAGATCGTGAGAATATTTATTAATTTCAATTAAATAATTTTTAGCATCGGATATATTTTTCAAATGATTCACAACAACAAATATAATTCTATTTTCTTTTTCATTTATTTTAGAATTTATTTTTTTTATTTCATTAAAATCTTTATCCTTAAAATCTTTATTTTCAGTTATATATATAATCATTGAACATGTTTCAATGAAATAATCTATTATTTCATTTTGATTTGAATTAGAATATTGAATAGGAACTTGTAATAACATATTATCTTTTTTAGCTATAAGAAAATTATCGACTTCAGAAGATTTTGTTTGGAAGTTCAAATGTTTCAACATGGAATTAAAAAATAGAATACGTTCTTTACCTATAAATCCTATATTAATATAATATTGTTCTTTATTTTTATCTTTGTCATTATCACCTTTAGGACTTTCTTTCATAATTACTAAAATAATAACTATTTTAATTTAAATAAACATTAAAATAAATTTTAAACCTAAAACATATTTAATAAATAATTAAAAATTATAAATGTCTGATATTAACCAACCATCAAAACCAGTAATAATAGCACCAAGTAATATAGATTCCAATGAAAGAGATTATTACACATCAAAATTATATAATCACACAAAAAAGTTACATGGAATATTAATATCTTCATTTATAATATCAATAATAGATTTTATGGTTATTGGTATATCAAAATTTCTTTTTGGAAATTTTTTAAATAAACTTTCAATTTTTTCTCTTTTTATTTGGTCAATAATATGTTTTTGGATATATAGATATTCATATTCTTCTTTAGATTCAATTGATATTGATCAATATAAAAAATTAGTAAGATGTATATATATATCTATTTCTGTTTGTTTTTTAATGGAAATTAATTTAATTTATATGTTATTAGTTAAAGTAATAATTAAATACAAAATATGGGTTGATTACATTTTAAATAATTTAAATACTTTACAAATTATTTGTTCAATGTTTGGTTTCACTGTTTTTGAAATTGCAAATGCAATTCTTCCTTTTTTTTGTGTTTTTAGATTAGGAAAAATGAGGAAAATAATAAAAGCAGTTGGAAATTTACAAGGACAAGAATATTCAGTAACATATACAGTAGGTGTGAAAATATAATAATAATGATATTATTTAAATATAATAATAATTTCTAAATTTATTTATTTAAACTTAATAATTGTTTAATTATTATTTTTCTCAGAAAAGACAAAGAATAAATTTAATATATATTCACATCCATTTGGTTTTGAAAAACCAGAATTTATATCACTCATATCTTGATTAGTATTATGCATTTTATCATATTCAACTATTGTTTTTATTGAAGTATCATGATCTTTCCATTCTTTTTGTTTATTATCTGATTCTAAAGTATAAAAATCTATTTTTTTCAATTTTTCTGGTCTTAAGTTTTGCTTATAATATATAAATCTTCTTATAAATTCTAAAGTATAATGATCTTGTAATTTTATCCTCGTTTTTTCAAAATATCTTTGAATTCCTTCAAATTTTTCTCCACAATTTAATTTTATTAATATATTTGTTCCTTCATTTAATGATTTTATTATTTCATCTACTTCATTATTTTTTAATTCAAAATGTCTTTTTTTATTTAATAGTGTTTCTTCATTTTCATTTTTTTTTCCTTTATTTAAATTAATATTATTATTATTATTATTATTATTAATATTATTATTATTATTATTATTATTAATATTATTATTATTATTATTATTATTAATATTATTATTGTTGTTATTGTTATTATTATTATTATTATTATTATTATTATTATTAATATTTATATGAGTATTATTATTATTCTTAACATTTAAATTATTATTTGTATTTGTTACGTTAGTAGAACTTATATTGAAATTCATATTTAGATTAGATGTCATATTTGAATTATTATTTATCTTTTTTATTTTATTTTTTAATTCTTTTTCTTCTCTTTCATCCTCTTTTCTTGTATTTTCTATTTGCTTTTTAAATCTTTCTCCATCTTTAAAAATACATTCTTTAATTTTCGAAATAACAATATTGTCTTCAGTTTTCTTAAATTTTTCAATATCTGGAATAATACATTCAATAATTTTTTTTATTTTTTCATCATCTTTCATTAATCTTTTTGTTTCAACCTTATTTCTACAAATGGCACATTCTTTTTTAAATTTCCTATTATAATCACCAATACATTTCTTACAAAATTTATGAAGACAATTTTTTATATTTACAGGGTCATCAAATATTTCGTAACATATACTACATCTTAATATTTCTTTTATAATTTTATCAATTTTTTCTGGAGAAATTATCATCTCTTTTTCATTTGAAATTATTCTTGGTAAACAAACTGATTCAAAAGGAGATATTTTTGCAAAATAATTTTTTTGAATTGTATTGTAGTTTACGTTATTTACCGTTAAAATTCCTTTGTCATTTTTTATTTTAAATTCTGTCTTTAATTTTGGTTGTGACATAATATTTATGTTATTTATTTTAAATTTTTATAAAATAATAATTTTAATTAATTTTTTTATTATTTTTGAATTATTCCATATTTTCCCAAAAATAAAAATATTATACAAACTAAAAGCATTATAATAATACTTTTACTAGAATATTCCCAATTGCTTATATTAGGAATATCATAAAAAATTACAGGCATTGACATATTATCTTTAAATTTTACTATATCTTTATATTTAGTGTGAATATATTCAATTCTTTCTTTTAAGTTTTTACTTTCAAAATATTGTAATTTATTATCATCTTTCATTAAAGAAAGAAAATAAAGAGAAATTCCTTCAATTTTAATAGAATTATATTCATTATAAAAAGAAGGAATATTTGGAGAATTACCATAATGTTTATCAATTAAATTAGTTAATGAATAAGGAGCATTTTTTAATATTAATCTATGAAAATTATCAATATCATGTAATTTCCTTAATAAACTTTCCTTGACATCATTATCTTCAATTAAATCATCAATAATTTGAATTCCATTTGATGTATCAATTATATTTTGATTAAAAGCAGTTAATTTTATTCTACTTATTCCTTTAAATCTAACATCAAAACAATTATTATTGTGTAAATCATGAATTTCACTTATTTCACAAAGTGAACAAATAATATTTTGATTTATAGTTGTTGAAGGAATAATTACTATATTACTATTATTTATACTTGCATTTAATATTGTTGTTATTTTTTTTTTTTCTGTTTTCATTATTTTAATACTTCTAATTAAATTAGGATAAGTATAAAATTTATCTATTATTATTGTAGGAATATTTGTTCTTATTTCAGTATTTTTATTATTATTAATTACATTTTGAGATGTTAAATTTTTTAATCTTTCTTGATATTGACTAGGATATTTTTCTTTTATTATATTTTCCATTGCAAAATTAGTTGAAATTGTTTCTGGAGTTTGAAAAATAGGTTTTCTACACATAGGACATTTTTGTTCTTTTTCTAAATACTTCATTAAACAAGATTTACAAAATGTATGTCCACAAATTGTAGTAGAAGGTTCAACAAATAAATCTAAACATATTAAACATTCATATTCTTTTGATATATTTGTACTTTCCATAATTAAAAATATAATAAAATAAAAAATATTTAATTAGCGAAAAAAATTATATTTAATATTCTCCTAAATTATGAGCTATTGAAGCATAATTTACTTTTCCATTTGAAAAACAAATTTTAGAAATTTGTCTAAATTTCTTTAATAAACTTCTATAATTAACAGAAGAAATTTTACCTTTGATTTCATCTAAGAAAAAATTTTGATAAGTTTGAAGTGGAAATAAATTTTTCCATTTACAATGATTTAATCCTTTATCTTGTAATTTAACATAAATATCTTCTTCAGGATATTCTTCATTATATCTATCTTCAACGTCTAAAATTTTTTCAACTTCTTTTTCCATAACTGAAATTCTTATTTCATTTATTTTTTTCATACTATCAAAAAAATCAGTCGATAAATCTCCTCTTAAAGGTCTTAGTCTTTGTTCTGCTCTTGATTGAATTTTTAAATATTCATTAAATGATATTTTATCTTTATTTAAATATAATATTTCATTTTCTTTTTTAGATTCTAATAAATCTTCTTCTAAATTTTCTTTTGGCTTTTTTATTAGTTTTACATAATATTTTCTTTTCTTTTTAATTTTCGGAGTTGAATATTCATTTATTGAAGGTAAAAAATTATTAACTTGAGTTATATTTTTTTTTGTCTTGTTTAGTTTTAATAGTTTTTTTTTTGGAGGACTTATGAAATATCTATATTTATTTAATATTAAATCTGATTCTAATTTCCTTTGTTTTATTATTTCTCTTCTTTTTTCTAAATTACTTTCTGTTAAATTTTTTTTTAATGTTTTTGACATAAAAATTATTAATTTTTAAGTAATTATAATATTACTATTTTTTCTAATTTAAATTAATAAAAATATGGGTTGTTTATGTGTAAAACCAAAAGTAGAATATGATATGAAATTAGCAGAAAATTCATTAAAATTAGGTCAAACAAGACAATCAATTTTAGAACAATCAATGAAAATTATGTTAGACACAAATCAAGGATTTGATAATGAAACTCCGAATAAACCATCAAATTATAAATCTAATAATGTTGATTCTACTTCAAATTATAATTCTAATCTTAGAAACACTGATGTTTCTGAAGTTAAAAAAAATAAAGGTGATCATAAAAATAATAGTGATGTATTTTATGGAAATTCAAATATTAAAAATAAAGGTTCTTTGATGAATTATAAGAAAAAAAAATTAAATTTACATGAAGAAGAATCAGATTTTGCAACACTTAATATAAAAAAAAGTAATTGAAATAAAAAAAAATAATATTTTCTTTCAATAATAAAATAATATTATAATATCATAAAATTGAGTAAATAAATTATTTAAATAAATAATTGTTTTTATGATTATAAAAAATTAAAAATAAAACTTTCATTAAATAAAAAAACATTGAAAATTAATAAAAATAATATCAATGAAAGAAAATAAATATCCAAAAAAAACTTTAGTTCAATATTATTCAAATGAAAAAAAAAAAGTAATAAATTTAAGAACAAAAACATCTCCATCAATATCAAGTATAGCCACAGATATAGTAACAAATAGAGTATCAAATAATAATAAAATATATTTTTCCCCTGATCAAAAATCAAATCCAGTTAAAATCCAGAATAAAACTTTAGATGAAAAAAATGAAATTAATCACTTTTTAGTAGCAAATAAAAAAAAAGATAAAATTAATGATAGTTTAATTGATGATGTTCTTGAAATAGAAGGAAAAAAAATTATAAATCATTTAAATGAAAGTATTAAATCAACAAGAGAGGGAAATTTTATTATAAATAGTAAATATTTATTTAGTAATGGTAATGATTCATTTAATATTATATATAATATTATATCTAAAATAAATAATCAAAAAGAAAAAATAAATATGAAAACTAATAATAAAAATAATAACCCGAAGTTAATTAAAAATATTGTTAAAAATGATGATATAAAAATAATTGAAAATAGTGAAATTTCAGAAATAAAAAGTGAAATAAGTAATAACAGTAAAAATAAAAAAAATAATATTTCAAATGTTAATTCTCCTTCATCAAAAACTACTAAATCATCTAAATCAAATAATGAAAATTTAATGAAAAATACAAACCACATTATAAATGCAAAAAAAGCAATAAATCACATAAAGAAAAAAAATAATTCTCAAGATTATGAAAATTTAAAAAAAAAGAAAAAATCAGTTCAAACTAAAAATGAGATTGTTTCTTATTTATTAAATTCTGTTTTAGAAAATCAAAATAATAAAAATTCTAGTAGAAAATATAAAGAAATAAATAAAAGAAAATTAACGGATAATTGTTTTTCTATGAGAGAAAAACAATTGAATAAAAATAATTTTAAAGAACACAAAATTTGTTCCTCAACTGTATCATAACATTTAATTTCTATTTTCTATTATATAATTTAGAATATTTATTATATTATAATTAATGTTTTTTGAAGAACAAATAAATAAAAAATATTTAATTTTTTAAAAAACGTAATTATAAATGGATAAAGAACTTAAAAAAAAATAAAAATTAATTTTAAATTATAATAAATAAATTAAACATATTAAAAATATAAGAAAAAAAAAAAAAATAAAAATTAAAAAAAAAATAAAATCTCAAAAAAAAAAAAAGAAAAAAAAAAAAAATGACAAACCCCGAAGAACCAATAACAATAGATATTCTTCCTGAAGATTACGCTCAATATGATTTAAGTTTCAAAATGATAGTAATTGGAGATTCAGGAGTAGGAAAATCTTGTTTAACAACTAAAGCAGTAAAAAATAATTTTGAGGAATTTTACCAGGCAACAATAGGATTTGAATTTTTAACATTTAATTTAAAAATGAATGATCAAGTAGTAAAACTACAAATATGGGATACATGTGGTCAAGAAGTTTATAGAAGTTTAATAAGTAATTTTTATAGAAATTCATCATTAGCATGTTTATTATATGCAATAGATAATAGAGATAGTTTTAATAATGCAGAAAATTGGTTAAAAGAATTAAAGTCACAAGCTAATCCTGATGTTAAAATTATGTTAGTTGGAAATAAATGTGATTTAGAAGATGAAAGAAAAGTAAGTAAAGAAGAAGGAGAAAATTTTAAAGAAAAAAATCAACTTAATTTATTTATGGAAACTTCTGCAAAAACTGGAGTCAATGCTCAAGATTTTTTAATTGAAAGTGCTAAGATTTTATATAGGGATTATTTAAATAATAAAAATTTATATGAGAATGAAAATGAAAATAGTGATGTTGGAAAAGGGAAAAATTTAGATGATATTACTGTTAAAGATAAAAAAGGAAAATGTTGTCAATAAAAAAATGTGTTTTTTGATAATTCCTTATTTAAAATTATAAAAAAAAAAGATATTTATATTAGAACTCTTTTTATAAATGTTTTTTTTTTTTTTTGAATATTTTTCAAATTATTTTTTTTAATATTCTATTTGAAAATTAATTAGAAAATTTGTTAAGAATTGATTAATGGGATGTGTACAAAAAAGAAATCATATTAAAGTAAATTATAAAATTTCAAAAAATAAATTTTTTCCATACAGTTTATCTATTGGAGAAAAATATTCGACTATAAATGAAGATTATAAAGATTTAAGAAAAAATAAAACCCAAAGAATAACTTCAAAATTTTGGGTTATGATATTAAATTATTTAGATTATAATGAACTTAAAGAAACTGGTAAAGTAAATAAATTTTTTAATAATACTGTTAAACAAAAAGAAATTTTGGTTAAATTTTTTAAAAAAAGAGAAACAGATCCTAAATATTCTATTTGTCAAAAAATATATCAAAATAATAATTCATATTTAATTATTAATTCTTTTGTTTCTTTCTCTGTTTTACAAAATAATAATTTTACTTCAGAAGATGTATCACCAAAAAATAATGATTTAAATAATAAATAGAACAAACAAAAAGGAAAATAAATAATTATTGTATTAAAATGAAACATAGTAATAAAATAATTTAAGGTGAATGTTAATATAATTATATAAAATAATTTTATTTTATTGTATTACATAGATATATCTTAAAAAATATAAAAAAAAAAAATAATAATTTTAATTTTTAACCCAATACAAATTTTCATATATAAATAAAAAAAAATAAAAAAAATCATTATTTTTAAAATAAAAAATGAATAATATAATCATCCCTCCTCAAATAAACACTCAAGAAATTCAACCACAACAAGAATTAATGCCACCTCAATTGAATAAGGATCTTCCTTTAAACCAAGATCCTTTAGATAAAAGTTAATAAATTTATATAATAAAATATAGGAAGACATAGACGTTCAAAACACGAATTAAAAGGAAGAATATATAATTGTGAATATTGTGGAAAATCTTATTTAAGTAAACCTGCTTTAAATAATCATATGAATACTAAACATGCTGATATTTTAAAACAAATGAATATTGAAAAAAGAAAAAGAGGAAGACCAAGAAAATATGTAAAATATATTTTTATTTAATTTTTTTATTTTATTTTTTTTTACCTTTTTTTAGCTTGTTGATTCGTCTGATAATAATAATTATGAAAAACAAAAATATAATCCTTATTTTCAAGATCCTAAAAGAATTAAAAGTGAAAATGAAGTTATTAATATGGAAAATGTTGTTAATGTTGTTTTTGAAGATCTTTATAAAAAACATGCTGATAATTTTTCAAAAAAAATAAATGAATTAAAAGAAAATCCAATATTAAATTATTTAATTAATAAAAAAACAAATTTAGATTTAAAAATATGTGATGATATAATTTGTTCTTATCTTGATTATATATCAAATTTAACAAATGAAAAATATTTTATCTTTGCTACTAAATTTATTATTTTATTTAGAGAATGTGTTAATGTTAATCAAAGTAAAGATGGAAAATATAATGAAAAAGAATATAGTTCTTGTGAAAATGCTGAAATTTTTCCTGAACAATGTAATGAGTTTTTTTCTAATTTTCTTGAAAAATATCAATTTTTTGACTTTTCTGATGATGATAAAGCTGAATTAATTGAAATTATTCAACATTTTTGCTATTGGCTTTTTATGAATAATTATACTAAATCTAAATTAAGTTTAGCTTCTTAAATAAACTATTCTTTTTTATCTTTTTAAATTTTATTTTTCGAATTATTTTTATTTTTTTTTTTTTTTTTTTAAATAAAAATGTTAAAGTAAAT
>JAEEGK010022016.1_pt1 | contig 13426 bp, 11 predicted proteins | sample 8958771 | NCBI WGS metagenome assembly JAEEGK01 (sample SAMN16246547, study PRJNA631951) | gut metagenome | biome: gut microbiome; feature: rumen; material: SC-attached | host: Bos | place: Iran: Karaj | collected 2018-10 | reverse complement strand
CCCAATCCCCAATCCCCAATCCCCAATCCCCCATCCCCCTCCCCCAACCCCCTATTAAATATAATAAAAAAAAAATGAGAAAACTTTTATATAATTAAAAAATTAAGATTTTAAAATAATTAATAAAATTAATATCTATATTAAATTCATATTTAACTTATATAAATATTTTATATATCGAATAAATAATAAATATAATTTTAATTTGTATGAATGTAAATTCTATAATTTTGAAAATTTAATTATTTAATTTTATTTTTTACAATGGGAAATTTAATAAGTAATTTAATAAGAGCTTATAGACCAATAAAAACTTATAATTATATAATTAATAGAGCAAGATTATTAAATTCATATAGTGCAATATATAATTTTTTAGTTATTATATTAAATTATTCATTTTTCTCATTAACAAATCAAATGGTTTTAATACACATACTTTTATTTGCAGGAGTATTTGCTTTATGTGCTAATTTTATAGTTGAAATAACAAAACCAATGAGATTTATTTATTCAATTATATTATTAGGAATTGCTATTATAATAACTATGATTATAGTTATATTTTTAATTATTAGACTTAGTAATATTTATAAAATTTGTTCATTATTAAATAATTATTATAGAAAATATCCAAATTTAAATAATAAAGGTTTGGGAACTTGTTCACAACAAAAAAATTATTATTTTATTTGGTTATTAATTTATTGTTTATCATTTGTTGATGGAGGTTTTTGTATTTATTTTGATGTATTAGCACATAATTTCCTTAAAAATAAGAAAATGGTTAGAGCAAGAAAGAAAAAAAAATAATATAAAGATTTAAATGTAAATTGTAATTGATTATTAAATTAAATATATTTTATAATTTAATTAAATAATGATAAATAGTTTAATAATAAATTTCAATAATAAATTTTTTAACACCAACTACTTTTTTTTTTAGCATTAATATTTTTAAGTTCAGCTCCTTTATTATCTTTTTCATTTTTATTATCTTGAACATAATTTTTAATTAATTGCATAAAACTATCATTAATCCCAGTTCCATTTCTTGCAGAAGTTCTTTGAAATAATGCATTAATTTCTTTAGCAAAAGCTCTAACCTCACTTTCATCAACTTCTTCTTCATTAACTAAATCACTTTTATTTCCAAAAATTCCAATTACTAAAAATAATTAAATATATTTTTTTACCTTTAATATCACCACATTCTTCTTTGAATTCTTTATACCAGTAATTTTTAATTCTTTCAAAACTTTCTTTTTTTGTTATATCATATATAAAAATAACAATATTTGTTCCTTTGTAATGATTTCTAGTTATTGCACTATAACTTTCTTGACCTGCGGTATCCCATATTCTTACTTTAACTTTTTTATCATTAATATTTAATTGTTTTTCTTCGTATTGAGGTGATGTTGATGGTAATATTTCTTCTTGAAATTCACCTCCAAAAAAATTAATTATTATTGATGTTTTTCCTACTCCAGCATTACCTAAAACTATTAATTTAATTTTTATTTCATCATTTTCTGTATTTGTCATTAATTTTTAAAATTTTTATATTTTTCAATTAAAAGATTTATTAAATATATATTATTTTATTAATTAAATCTTGTTAAATATAAATTCTATAAATATTAATAAATATTTAATTAAATATAATATTTCCATTTATTATTGTATAATCTCTATGAACTAATTTAATCCTAATTTATTGATGTTCATTTATCTTTTTTTTTTAATTAATTAACCTTGAATTAATTAATTTTTCAAAATAATTATATGAAAAATTTTGAAAATTAAATAAAAAATAATTATATAAATAAAATTAACTCTAAAATATAAAAAAATTTTAAAAAAATAGTATATTTTAAATAAATGGACACAAACGCAAATCATTATGATACTTCAATATCAACAAACCAAAATACATTAATAAACAATTTTCCAAATTCAGCATATCTACCATTAGAAACCCCTCAAAATCCATCATATACAATTCCACTTCCAAATTATAATAACCAATCACAAACAAATCAAAATCAACCTATATATCCAAATACACAATTTCATCAAAATAATCTACAAACAAAAAGTGAAGAAAATACACTTTTTTTGGATGAAAATTACGAAGGAAATACTCAAGATAAAAAAGATGATATTCATAGAAGAAGATCAAAAAATGATACAGAAGGAAGAACATTTATTTGTGAATTATGCGGGAAAAGTTATTTATCTTATCCTGCATTATATACTCATAGAAAACAAAAACATAATACTAATTTAAGTAGTGGAAGAGGAAGAGGAAGACCTAAAAAAGATATTAGTGAACAAAATGTTGAAAGACTTAAATATAATCCTTGTAGTTTTTCATATTTTCAGAAAGAAAATAGAAAAGGTGAAACTACAGAATTTAAAAAAGTTATTTTAGATGCTTTTAATTTTTTATATAATATTAAAGATGATACTTCAAAAAATGAAAGAAATAAATTGAGAAAAATGAAAGAATATAATAATATTAGTGAACATCCTTTATTTAATAAATTTTTAAATAATCCTCATAATAAAGATGAAAAAATTGATGATAATGAAAATAAAATTACTGATGATGTGTTTATTGATTATTTAAATATAGTTTCTTCATATTGTAATCCTGATTTTTTTGAAAAAATTTTAATATTTGTTGCATTATTTAGAGAACATGTTAATCAAATATATTCTAATAAAGTAGAAAATGGATTAGAATATACAGCTGAAGAAAAAGCTGAAGATGTTCCAGATACAAGTAATGAATTTATTTTAGATTTTATTGATCCTGATGAAAATAATAATGATTTTGGTTTTAGTAAAGATGAATGTATTGATTTAATTCAAAATTTATGTCATTGGATGTATGAAAATAATTTTACTTGTTCTAAATTATCTATGATTAATATGGATAATTCTAAATAAATATTAATATAAAACAAATATTATTTTATTTGCCAAATAATATAAATTAATTGACTTAAAATTTAAAAATTATTATTAAACAAAATATATTTTGATAATTAATTAAAAAAAATTATTTATTTATGATAATTAGTAAGTGCTATTAATTTTAATTTAGCAAATATTATTAATACAAAAGATAATTAGAAATAATATACATATTACAAAATTATTAAACAAAAATTATTTAAAAACTATAAAAAAATTATAAAAAAATATTCTTACATAAAGCAACCACCACAACATCCTCTTGTATCATTATCATCATTTCTTATATTTAAATTAGAATCATTAGTTAATTTCCGATTAAATTTACCATTATTTTCATCTAAATCTGAAGCATATTGTGCTTTAATACTCCAAGCTCTTTTAAATTTTGAATGATGTTGACTACTTGCTTCAGTTTTCATAGTTAAATTATTATTTCTTAATTTTAATTCATCTTTAGTAGTCCAATCATAAATATAATCTAATTTAAATGATTCTCTTTTCATAACTTTAGAAAATAATTCTTTTAAAATATCATATTTTGGTTCTTCAGTATATTCTAAATTTCTAGTATATTCAATATACTTTTCAAATTCACTTGGAAATCCAATGCATAAATCATATGATGTAATATCAATTTTTTTTTTTAATATTTTTTTATATCTTTCTTCCTTTGTTTTAGCTTGTAATCCTTGCCAAGGTAAACTTCCTCTTAATAAATACATTAAAACATAACCTAATGCTTCTAAATCATCTCTTCTACTTTGTTCATTTCCTTTTAATGCATTTATTGAAGCATATCTTGCAGTACCAGTTAATTTTTTTTTATTAACCATTGGATAATGTACTAAAGTTGAACTAGAACGATATTTTTTAGCAAGACCAAAATCAAGTAAATAAACATATTGTGATAAATCATCTAATCCCATAACAAAATTATCAGGTTTAATATCTCTATGAACAATATGTTTATTATGAATAAATTCTAATACTGATATCATTTGAGGTGCTAACATACAAACTGATTTTAAAGAAAAGTATTTTCTTTCTTCAAAAATATCTTCTAAACTTCTTCCTAATAATTGCATTATTAATATATTATAATTTTCTGATGTACCAAAAGATTTTACATAAGGAATGTTTGGTCCTTTTAAATATAACATTATATTTGCTTCGTTTTCTAATAAATTTATAGAGTTTTTTGGTTCAAATTTTAATGCAAAATATTCATTATTATATTCACCTTTAAATATCATTCCAAAGGAACCTTCTCCTAATTTTTTAGTACATTTATATTTGTCAAAAAATACTTTGTTTAATATATCTTTTTCAATATCTTCTTCATCTTCTTCTGAAGTTTGATCTTTTTTTTCTTCAATTTTATTTTTTATTATTTCATTATCTATATCTCCCATTTATTTATTTTTATATTCAATATACTTTCTTTATTTTTAGATATTTTTATTCAAATATTAAAAATAATATATTGTTATGTTAAAAATTTATTTTTAATTTTAATTTTAAAACTCCTATATATAAATCAATGACAAAAAATTAGTTAATCAAATATATAATAAGGAAAAGTATAAAAAAAAATAATATAACTATAAATCTCATAAAAACAAATATTTATAACAATATTAAAATGTTTCAAACCAAAATTCATATTCTTTTCTATCTTTCTCCTCAACAACAATTCCAGATTCTTTTTGCCATTCCTTAAACATTAAAATTGAATGTTTAATAAAACTTTCATTATTTTCATAATTAATAGGTTGAATTTTAGGTATAAATAAAGGATTAATAATTAAAAATTCAACATCTTTAAAATTAAAATTTTTAAACCAAGAATGACCTTGAATTAACTCAATTTTAGAATAACGATTATAAGGTGATTTTTCAAGCATATTACTTAAAAGTGAAATAAATGAAATATCATTAAAATCATTAGGAAAAGTTAACTTACTATTAATAATAGAAAAAGAAACAGACATAGGATCATCTTCATTACCATTAAAAGGTAATTTACCAATTGCAATTTCATACATTAAAACACCAACAGACCAATAATCACTTTCAAAAGAATAACCTTCTCCACTTATTACTTCTGGTGCTTTATAAAATATATTTCCTAATATTGAATTTGTTCTATCTTCTATTATTTTTGCTGTTGCTAAACTTATTAAATTTAAATATCCATTTGAATTAATTATTATATTATCTGGTTGAATACTTCTGTGTATTATATTTTTGGAATGTAGGTAATTTATTATTAGAAGTAAGTTTGAAAAATAAAATTGAAGTTGATATGTTGAAAAGGATAATTGTTCTTTTTCGTTTATTAAATCTGATAATTCCATTCCTTGAATGTATTCGAATACAAAATATAAAAAGTTTCTATCTTGAAATGTTTTAATGTAATTTTGAATGAATGGATAATCAATTCTAATATTTATTTTTTTTAAATCTTCAATTTGATTAAAGGAATTTTCATTTATTATTAAATCTTTTGGATAACATTTAATAACATAAAATTGATTATTTAATTTTGATTTAACTAAAGAAACAATTGGATTAAAATGATTATTAAAATCACCATAAAAATAAAAATCTCTTAAATTTAAATTTTTATCTCTTAATATTAACGAATTTTTTAAATAAGTAATTAAATTTTCTCCTAAAGTTTTTTCAAACATAGATATATTAATATATAAAATTTCACAATCATTAGAAGCAATAATTGTGTCATTATAAGTATTTGAAAATAATAAATTATCACCAATTGAAGAAGAAGGACCTAATTCTTTACAACCAAAAGTTCCTAAAATATTATGTGAAATATCTTGATTTATATTTTCAATTCTAACTTCTCCACTTTTAACAAAAAGAATATTTTTACCTTCTTTTCCTTTTGAAACTATTATTTCATTTTCTTTATATATCTTTCTATTCATTTTAGATAAAAGTTCTTCAATTTTATCAAAATGAAATTTTCTTAATAATTGTGAATTTGATAAAATTTTTAATTCAGTACTTTTATTACTTAATTGTTGGAAATTATCAACATTTAATACTTTAAATATTTCTTTTACTTCTAATTCACAAACTAAACAATCAGGATCTGCAATTAAATCCGAATTAAGAGATTCATTATCTTGTAAAAATAAATTTTTATCATAAATAATTTCTCCTCTTTTTCCAATAATTTCTTTTTTAGAATCAATTAAATTACCATCAATAACAATACTAAATATTTCATACATATAAGTACCTTTTTTATAAACAACATCATCTTTTTTATAATTTTTCATTTCAAACAACTTCGCAATTTTATCAATTAAATTAATATGAATATTTTTAAAATATTTACTTTTAGAAAAGGACATTTTAATAATTTGAATTAATAAAACTTCACTATAAGAAAATCCTAAAATATTTTTTAAAATATCAAAAGAAATTAAATAACAAATACAATCAGTTTTTGCAATAACATCTAAAGATCTAGTTGAAGCAAGAAATATACTTCTTTCACCAAAATTTTCTCCTTTTGATAAAGTTCTAATAATTCTTCCTTCTTTAACACAATTTACTTCTCCTTCTTTTATTATATAAATACAATTTGCTTCTTCTCCTTCTTTTGCTATTATTTGATTTGCAATATACATTTCTTTATATAATGCAGAACATAAAAGTGAAATTTGATAATTTTCTAATGCATGAAAGAAACTTATTGAATTTATAAATTTTTTATTGTCTTTAAAATTTTCTAATGATGATGCATCTATTATTTTTCTAAATGATATTCTATCTAAAATCCATAATTCACATTCAGAAATTGATTTAATTGTATATGTTCTTAATGAATCATTTAATAATGCATATTCACCAAAACTTTCTCCTTTTGTTAATTTTTTTTTTGATACATTATCTTTTATTAATTCTACTAAACCTTTTTTTATTATATATAAAAAACGACCTTTAAAGCCTTCTTTTATTATAATTTTATTTGATTGTATTTTTGCTAAACGAAATTCTTTCATTATATCTTCTTTATTTTTATCATTTAATGATTTTAAAAAAGAATTATTTGAAAATACATTATTTATCATTTCAATATCATCATTCTCCAGTTTTGAATTTTGTTCATTTATTATTATTAATTGTTCTAATTCATTATTAAATTTAGATGTACTTGTCAAAGGTGAAGAAAATGAATATGAATTTTTACTATTTGTTCTTTTTGTCAGTTTTTTTTCTAATTTTAAAAATTTATTTGCAAAATCATTAACACCAAAATTTGAAGATCTTTTTGTTTTTTCTAAATCTTCTATTTTTTCATTTTTATCTTCATTTTGAAATAATGGTTCTTGGGTGTTATTTGTTTGATGAGATAAGTTTGTTTCACTACTACAACAATCACTTTGTTTTATACATTTTACACCCATTATTCTTTAATTATTCATTTTAAAAAAATGATTTTTTCATTGAATAAATTTTTTAATAAAAAGAAAAATTAATTCAAAATATTAAACAATTATTCTTAAAAAAATAAAAAAATCAAAATAGTTCTTTTACTCTAAAATACATAATAATATAATAGAACTAAAAATCATTCAAATAAAATTTTTATTTTTTAAACACATTCCCAATTCTTTCCTTATTAATTTTATTAGTCAAATATTTTTCTAAACCTTCCAATCCAATAATAATAACAGATAAATTATCTCCAGACATTTTATCCATAGAATTCTTAATAATCATATTACACATATCCAAAGATAATAAATTAATATCGTTTTTTCTTTCTTTACAAGAATTATGTAAAGCAAACCAAGCACAATCAATAATTTCATTATTAGTTAAATTATCAAAAATTCCATCACATCCCATAATAATAAAATCACTATTACTAGAATTATCAAAAATAAAAACTTCTGGAGTAGCAACAATACAACCAGGTATACCTCCACTTTCTTTAATTTTTGATTTAGCATCACCAATCGATCTAGAAACAGCTAAATCACAAGGATAAACACGATAAACAACATCAGGATCTTTAATATAATTGTCAAATTCTTTTGGATGATTAATAACTACCATTTTACTTAAATCTCTTATAGGATCATCATTATCAATATAAACTTTACCACCTGCTTTTACTATTCTCTCATAATCTTTTGGATTATTTGGTTTATGATCAATTGTTAAAGGACGAATTTTAGTTCCATTATCCATTGACATTATTGCACGACTATCACCAACATTACCAACATAAATTTTATTATCTGCAATTATACATATTAAAGCACATGTACCACTAATATCATTTTTATCTAATAATAGAAATTCATTTTCTATTCTCTCTATTGTATTTGTTAATGATAATTTTATGTCAATTGGGAAATTTTTATCTTCAATTAAGTAATTTAGGAAATTTTCTTTTAAAAATGATGAACATTTATCTCCTCCATGACCATCAAATATTGCAAAATATGATAATTTAGGCCAAATTCTTGATTTTGAATTTTGAGGTTTTTTTAAATGTTGACATACACAAATTTTATCTTCATTGTGATCTTTTACTAATCCATGATATGAATTAAATGCATATGATTTTACTATACCAAATGATTTTTGTGAAAAATCACCATTTGGATATTTTTCATATTCTTTTTTTAAAATATCTAATGTCAATTTTTCTACTTCCATATTTTCATTTGTATTTGAAGGAAATTTTTGAATGTTTTTAAAATTTGTAATTGGAGAAAAAGCATTATTTATTATTTTATTAAGGAAAACTTCTGCATTTGTTGATACACCATAACTTTCTTTTCTTCTTGGTTTTATTGGAACTTTTTTATTTTCTTCATTTCCTTTTAAAGAATAGGATTTTCTTACTTTTTTTTCTGACATTTTTAATATTTTTTCTTTCTAGAAATAAAATAAATCAATCGAACTTAGATTTTATAATTAATTAATTAAATGAATAGTTTTAATTTTATTTAATTTTTTACTCAATTTCTAATAGTGGATTTAATTTAGTTATATTATTTTTATTTTTAAATTTAAGTAACCAAATAAAAACTTGAAAACAATCAATTAAAAAAACATACATAATAAAACTAGAAACAATTAATTGAGAAATATTTGCATTTTTCATAAAAGCATAAGGAGAAAAATTTGTAAATGCTCTTTGTATTATAACACAAAGAGTATAAAAAATAAATAAACATGAAATAAGTATAAAATCAAAAAAATTTTTATCTTTATATTCATGTGGATAAATAAATAAATCCATTGTTAAAAAAATAGTTGTTATACCATGTAAATAGCAATGAAAAAAAAAGTATATAGCCCCTGGTTTTTGATAAATAAAATCAGGTCCTAAAAAAACTAAACACCAATAAAGAACTACAACAGTTAAAGAAAAAGTATATGAAATTCTAAAATATTTATCTCTTAAAAATTTATTTATTTCTTCTAATGTTTCAGATTTTAAAAAGCATAAATTAATATCACATATACATACACCTAATAAATATAAAGAATTAGCCCAATACGTTAAAAATGTTAAAAACAAATAAGTTTTATATCCATGATATAATGTAACTGAAAAGCATAAAATATTAAAAATATTTATTATTATAAATAAAATAACAGTCTTATTTGATACTTTCCTCATTTTTTATAATTTTTAAAGATGTATTTTATAATATTTATTATATAATTTATATAAAGTAAAAAAAATATATAATTAAAAAAAATTTTATTATTTTATTATTTCCTTTAAATAATTTTATATAAAATAAAAATTTATAAATCATCATAACCAACTTCTCTTTCAATTTCTTTCTTAGTTGGTTTAGTTTTATCTTTTCTAATAACATAATTTCCTAAAGGTATACTTTTTTTAAGAATAAAACCAAAAACAGGCATATGTTCCCAATGTAATTCTAAATAAATTTTTTTTTCAGATAAATCAAAATTTTTACTAATAATAGGATATTCCAATAATTGTTTTTCATTAATAAAATGATGAGTTTCAACTTGATCTCTTTTCATAATATTATCCCAAATAGTAACAGTTGTATTTCCTTCATTTCTTCTATTACCATTTGAATATGTTGCACTAATCCAAGCAAAAATTAAATTTGTATTCCAATTATAACATGGTTCAAAATCAATATCCATATTCATTTCTCCACTTGAATGTTGAATTTTAGTATAGGGATTATTATATAATGTTGTTGATTTAAATGTAAATTTATGTACTATTGGGATTTTATTTATGAATATTGTTGTTGCTACATTAAATACTCCTAATATTGTTAAACATATTCCAAAGAAGAAAAATATACTATTAAATCTTACTGATAATGAATACATTTTTTTATGATTCCTTATTTAAAATATATTAATTTTAATTAAAAATAAAATATAAAAATAGGAAAAAAATAAATTTAAAAATAAAATTTAAAAAAATTAAAAAAAAAAAAAAAAAAAATTAAATGGCTCAAAACACAAACAACAAACTAATATCAATACTCTTCCGTTTAATATTTTTTACAATGTTAACACTAAATTACATAAACTTCGTATTATTAATATGGATACCATCATTAATAAAAAATCCAATGAACATTATATTAATAATAATATTTCATATATTTTTTGGATTAACTCTCTGGGCAATATACATAACAGTGATATCTGATCCAGGTCAAGTTCCTTTATATTGGGGTTTCTATATTGGAGATCCTGATTCAATGAGATGTAGATATTGTTTAATGTGTAATGTTTTTAAACCTGTAAGATGCCATCATTGTTCTATGTGTAATAGATGTGTTTTAAATATGGATCATCATTGTCCTTGGATTAATAATTGTATTGGATTTTATAATAGAAAATATTTTATTCAAATGGTTTTTTATTTAAATTGTACTTTGATTTTTGTTATTTGTTCTAATTTTATGTTTGTTTATGATATTGTTTCGAAATATTTATTAGTTAAGAAAATTATTTTTAATTTGGATTTTTTTTTTAAAATGTGTTATGTTGTTTTTTATTTAATGGATATTTTAATGGAAGTTATTTTATTTCAGTTTTTTAAATTTCATATTAAATTAATTTTAGAAAATAAAACTACAATAGAAACTTTAGAACATAAAGGTAAAGAATTTAATAGTAAATTTGATAGAGGAAAATGGGAAAATTGGATTGAAGTAATGGGAATAAATAAATATTTATGGTTTTTTCCTTTAAAATATTATTATGGTAAACCAAAAGGAAATGGAATTGATTGGATTGAAAATCCAAATGTTTTAGTTCAAGAAGAAAATAATGAAAATAATATAAATGAAGTAAATAATAATAATGATTATAATAAAAGAGAAATGGAATTGCCTGAAAATATTAATAATAATAATAATCAAGATAAAACTGGTGTTACTTCATCTAGAAATCCTCCTGGATTAAGAAATATTTCAAGGGATAATTCACAAATTTCAGGATTGACGAGGAATGCAGGTCATTCTTCTATGAGTAGTTTGTACCAATAAATTATTTTTTTTTAGTTTTTATTAATATTTATTTTTTAAAGTCAATAAAAAATTATAAATAAAAATAAATATTTCAAATGATAATATTTAACAAAAAGAAATTAAATAATGTTATTTAATAATATAAAAAATATATATAAAATGATAACTAATTATAAAAAAAATAATGATAAAAAAACATAAAAATTAAATATAATATATTTGTAAAACTAAAACTTCTATAAAAACTATCTTTTATAATTTTTATTCCCTAAAAAGATTTCTTTTTCAATCCCCAAATAAAAACCAAAAATGGCGGGAAAGAAAAAATTTCATATAATAAGTAAATTAAATTTAATATATAAAAGCCTAAAAAAAAAATAAAAAAGCATAAAAATTAAAAAAAAAATGTCATCAATAAACATCTTAAACATAATAGTCCAAAATCCAGAAGCTCGTTTCACAGATCCATTTAAATTTGAAATAGTATTTGAATGCTTAAGTGAATTAAAAAAAGAAATAGAATGGAAAATGATATATATAGGAAGTGCAGATGATGAAAAATATGATCAAATATTAGACACATTAGAAATTGGGCCACTTGAATTAGGTTCAATGAAATTTGTTTTTGATGCAAATGCACCTGATTATAAAAAAATTCCAGAAGGAGAAATTTTAGGAGTGACTGCAATTCTTTTATGTTGTTCATATAATAATCAAGAATTTTTCAGATGTGGATATTATTTAAATAATATTTATGATAATGAAGAAATGAATTTAAATCAACCTGAAAATGTTCAAATTGATCATGTTATTAGATCTATTTTAGCTGATAAACCTAGAATTACTAAATTTAATATTGATTGGGATAATGAAGTTAAAGATATTCCTCAATTTAAAAATAATAATGGTAATTTTATGTTTTCTGATGGAAAAATGGATTCTGAAAAATTTAAGTATTTGGCGGGAAATAAAGTTGATAATCCTTTTAATGAAAATCATATTTAAAATCATTTTTAATTATGTTTATTTTGGTTAAAATTTAAAATATGATTTTTATTGAGATTTTAAATTCGAAAAAAAAAATAGAAAGTGAAAATTGAATTTTTAAGAATTTATATTGTCAATATCTTAAAAATAAATTAAGAAAAAATATTTGTAGTATTAATTATTTTTAAAATTTTTATTAATATAAAGTTCATGAAATTTAGTACAAAAGATAATATCCCCAATCCCCAATTATATTTTATAATTAATATATCAATAAATTAAATTCATTATTTTTAAATTCAATATTTTACCCTTATTTTTAATTTATTCAACTTTAATTTTAACAATAAAATCAGGCTCGTTATTTTGATTTTTTTCCCAAGTTCTTCTATAAGAAAATTTAAGAACTTTTTCTTCATTATCAACTTTCAAAGCTTTAAATTTGTAATAAAAGTTTCCAGCTCCTCCTACTAATAATTTATCTTTAGATTCAGCGACATATTCAGCAATTCCATCACTTTCAAAATTTGTCGCCTTCAAAGGGCCATTAACTTCTTCTGTATTTAATAATACCCATGTATATCCTGTGGTTGGATTTCCTCTGAATTTAAGAGCAAAATCTTCACCTTCTTTTACTTTTAAAGATATTTCTTTTTGGCCATTAGAATCTTTTTTTATTTCATAAACTTTTGCCCCCTCATATAATTCAGCTTTTGTTAGACAAAATAAAAATAAAAAACAAAATATAATTTTTGACATTTTTAATAAGATATATTTAAAGTTTGTAAAATATTTATTCATAAAAGTTGTATACGTGGGATTAAAATTTATTATATTTAAATGGGGATTGGGGATTGGGGATTGGGGATTGGGGATTGGGGATTTTGTATTGGGGATTGGGCTTAATGCACTTT
>JAEEGK010022010.1_pt1 | contig 13430 bp, 14 predicted proteins | sample 8958771 | NCBI WGS metagenome assembly JAEEGK01 (sample SAMN16246547, study PRJNA631951) | gut metagenome | biome: gut microbiome; feature: rumen; material: SC-attached | host: Bos | place: Iran: Karaj | collected 2018-10 | reverse complement strand
TATATATTATATATATTACATATAATCAAAGATATAAAATAAAGGAAATAATATTAAAAAATAATAATCTATTTAATATCCTATTAATTTACTAAATTTAAACATTTTTTCACTTTTACATCGAAGAGCTAAGAATCTTATGAAAGTCTCAATAATTATAGCTAATATTGAAATTATTTGCATTAATATAAAATATAGACAACCAGATTTAGCCCATTCGATGCCAGCATAATAATATACATTTATGAAACAAGCAATATAAATTAAAGTGAATAACATTATTAAATTGCTTAATCCTATAAATATATAATAACTTCTAATAATTTTTTTAACTAGTTTCATTATATCTTCTTTTATTTCTAAAACATTTTTATTTTTCCCTCTTAAAAAAATTCTTTTTATTTTTTTTTCTTCTATAATAAACCAATCAATTAATTCGTTTATAATAAAAGTAATTAAAGATAATAAAAAAAATCGATCAAATGTTCTTGGAATAAAACCAAAGAACGATTCGTCAGTACTAATATAATATAATTCAGTAATATATGATATAGTAAAAAATAACCCATTAAATAAAAAATAAAAATCAATTGTTAAAACCAAAAACATTATTTTTATAGATCTTGGTTTAATGTTATCATTAATAAAAATTAAATTAACAATAGCATTTTTTTCTTTAATTGAATAGCATAAATATTCAAAAAGTGTTCTTTTATCTTTTTCTAAAATATCTTCAAAATCCATATCATCAAATTCAGTTAATAAATATTCTTTAAAATTTATATTAAGAATCTTTTCAGAATTATTTTTAATAGAATTTCTAAACTTAATAAATTCGGAGGAATTTTCATTAATTTTTGAGATAATTGTTAAATTTATTTTATCCTTTCTTTTAGTTGATTTTAATTTTATTTTATTAGTAGAATTTTTTATTGATGCACACACGAAGACTTATTAAAGCTCAAAGGTATTTACGCTGATTTATATCGTTTACAATTCAAAAATAGCGATGAAATCATCGCTAATATTGATATTGGTTAAAGTATCTTACTCTTATATAAAGAAAGAACGGCTAAGATTTTAGAATCAATGATTTGATCTTCTTTAATCATTTGCTCAATTTCTTCTAAACTGAGATACATTAAATCAATGACTTCATCACTATCTAAGTGTCTTTCCTCTTTGATTGATTTTGGGCAGTAATAGAAGTGAATGATTTCTGTGGAATAACCACACGTTGGAGACATATCGCCTAAATGAATCATTTCTAATGGCTTATAGCCTGTCTCTTCGAGACATTCTCTTTTCGCTGCTTCTAATGGTTCTTCATCCGCTTCTAGTTTTCCAGCGGGTAGTTCATATATTTCTTTTCCAAGAGCGTATCTAAACTGCTTTTCGATAATAAACTTATCGTCAACTTTAATTAAGATAGCAACGCCACCGCGATGGGTGATGATTTCTCTTAAAGATTGTTCTCCATTAGGGCAAAGCACAGTGTCTTTCTTTAAAGAGACGACACGGCCTTTATATATCTGTTCACTATGTATAGTTATTTCTTTTTTATCCATGCTTATATATTACGCCTTTTAAAATAAAAGGTCTTCTTATTTGCAAACAAATATATTATTTAATAAAATAATCCTCGTAGAAAGAAGGTATTCCCAATGGAATCTATTAAAAAAACTTATTTAGAAAAAGAATTAGCTAACTACAAGAAAGACGAAAAGAACGCGATTCTTCGTCATGCTTTAGTGAAGAATTCTTTATTATCTGTCGCTAGTAGTCAAGACGACATTAAAGAAATGGACTTCAACTTTGATATTAATATCAAAACATTACCAGCCGCTAATCAAAAAGCTTCTGGTAGATGCTGGCTTTTCGCTGCCACTAATGTGTGCAGAGAAGTCATTGCTAGAAAACTTAACTTAGCTAACTTTGAATTATCACAAAGCTATTTAGCTTTCTATGATCGTTTAGAAAAATCTAATTACTTATTAGAAGCTGTCATCGAACTCATTAATGAAGAATATGATGAAAGAACATTAGCGTTCCTTCTCCAAAATGGTGTTGGTGATGGTGGTCAATGGGATATGTTTGTTAACTTAGTTAATAAATATGGTCTCTGTCCAAAGAATGTTTACCCAGAAACAAACACAAGTAGCGCTACAAGAGAAACAGCCCAATTAATTAACTTCACTATTCGTAAATTCGCTAGTGACGCTAAAGCGTTATATCTCGAAAAAGGCTTAGATGCTGTGAGAAAAGAAAAAGAAGCAGTCTTAAATAAGATTTACTTCTTATTAATCGACGCCTATGGCGTGGTCCCAGAAAAATTCGACTTTGAATACACTGATAAAGATGGTAATTACCACATTGAAAAAGGTTTTGATGCTTTATCATTCAAAGACAAATATCTCGGTGATTCCTTAAATGATTATGTTTCATTAATTAACGCTCCAACAAAAGACAAAGCCTTTGGTAAAACATACACTGTTAAATATCTCGGCAATGTTGTGGGTGGTAAAGATGTCACACACTTAAACGTCAACATGGACAGAATGAAAGAACTCATCTTAAAACAACTTAGAGATGATAGAATCGTCTGGTTCGGTAGTGATGTTGGCTTCTATGGTGATAGAGAAGAAGGCGTGTGGGATGACACAAGATTTGATTTAAAAACACCTTTCGGTTTAGACCTTAAGATGAACAAAGGTGAATCCTTAGATTACCATGCTTCCCAAATGAACCACGCAATGTGTATTACTGGTGTCTCATTCAAGGAAGGAAAACCAAGCAAATGGAAGATTGAAAACTCTTGGGGTAAAGACCGCGCTAAAGATGGTTATTACATCATGAGTGGTTCTTGGTTTGACCAATTTGTCTATCAAGCAGTCGTGGATAAGAAATATCTTAACGAAGAAGAATTAAAAGCCTTAAAAGAACAACCAATCGTCTTAAAACCATGGGATCCAATGGGTTCTCTCGCTGACTAATATATGCAAAAATTCCAACTCTACTTATTCGATTTTGATGGTACCTTATTTGATACCTTAGAAACATCTAAATACGTTTTTAGGAAAGCCTATGAATATTTAGGCATTCCTTTAAACGAGGATGAAGTTTTGCAGTTCACTCGTGAACCAATCCCTGTGAGCTATAAAAGAATGGGCGCGCCAATAGAAAAATATGACGCTTTCATGGCACAAATCGAAAAGTATCTTAATACCACAAAAGAAAGTATTGATTTAACTGATATCTATGATGATACATATGACACCATCATCGATTTAAGAATGGATGAAGCGGATTTAGGCATTGTCACTTCTAATAATGTCCCTCATGTTAGAGACATCCTAAGAAAGTTTGATATGCAAAAAGATTTCTTCACCGTTTTAGTGGGTAATCGCGAAGCGCCTAATCCAAAACCTTCACCAGAACCAATCTTAAAAGCCTTAGAAATGATTAACTATAAAGGCGATAAGAAAGACGTTTGCTATGTTGGTGATTCGCTTAACGACTGCTTAAGCGCAGTAAACGCTGGAGTAGTGCCAATCTTACTCGATAGAAATGACGAATATAAAGACGCTCCTTATTTAAGAATTCATTCATTAAATGAACTTTTATAATTTGTGTTTCAATAATTAAACGAAGTCACGTATAATAAAAATACTTAGTATTTATGGCTAAAAAGAAGAAAAGAAGAGGGGTAAAAGTTTATAAGCCTCATAATGTTGGCACAATCTTATATGCGATTTTTGGTTTAGGCGTTGTCGCCTGCTTAGTCGTTTTTGCATTGATGCCAATGTTTTCTTGTGTCAAAGAAGGTGAAGCGGCAATTACTTTCACCGGTTTAGAATACTTAGAATTCTGTCTTAGAAAGTTCGCTGGCCGCATTATGACATTACCAGCTCAAATCGCGCCATTTGAAGCCTTATTAGCTAATGAAACAAGTAATCCACTCTTACAAACCATCCAAAAGTTCCATGAATACATTGAACTAGGCATCGGTGGGATATTTGTTCTTTCCGTTATTTGGGCCTTATTTGAAGTTTTAATGTCTTTATTTATGCTCATCTTTGGTAAGAGTAACCATCCAAAGGGTATCAAAACATTTGGTTGGTTAATCTTCTGGTTCTTTGCCATTGCTTATGGATTATCCTATATGTATTTTGTCTTCATTATGCAAATCGCTGGTGAAGGTGTCACCATTAAACCTGATAATCTTTCTTTGATTGCGTTAGGCGCAATGTTTGTTGGCGCTTTATTCTTAACTATCATCTATCGCATCTGCTTCAAAGATCGTATTGCTTTAATTAAAAATAAGAGAAGAAAAGACGATGACGATGATGACGATGACGAAGAGGAAGAAGTCGAGGTGTCTCCCCGGCAAGTAAATCAAGAACAAAACATTCCTCAAGAAGCTCCGCCAGTTCAACCATCTGTTGATAACAATCAAAGCGTTATTACCATCGGTAATAGTGCTTATAAAAAGAATATTGATATTACTATCGCTAATATCCCTGAAGGCATTGCTATTTTAGGTAGTTCAGCCTTCGCTAACTGTGTTAATCTCGCCGAAGTTAATCTTCCAGCGTCTTTAAGAGAAATTAGTTTCAACTGTTTCTTCAATACTCCGAAGCTCACAAGAATCAACTACGCTGGTAGTGTGGAACTTTGGAAAACTATTAAAAGAGGTAGTAACTGGCTTTCTAAGTCAGGCACTAAAACCGTCTATTGTAAGGATGGTCAAATCAACGTCAATCCATCACATTAAGAACTAACATGAACCAAGCAGAATATGTCATCGATCACGAGAAATATATTCTAGGTAAAGATAAAAACGGTCAAACTCACTACGTCAGTGAAGTCCAAGATATTGTCTTTCCTATTGTTTTAGAAATTGACCGTATTTGTCGTAAAAATAACATTCCCTATGCCTTATCCTTTGGAAGCGCTTTAGGTATCTATAACTATGGGGGCTTTTTACCATGGGATGATGATGCCGATATCGTTTTTAACTATGAAGACTTACCTCGGCTAATTGAAGCCTTTAAAAAAGACTTAAGTCCCGACTATGTTTTCGATTGCTACGAAGTAGATAACCGCTATAACATCTTGCAACCAACAATTAAAGTGAAGAATAAAAACGGTCCCACTATGGTGGATAAAAACTATAAGCGCATGAAAGATAGAATCCATTCAAGTGACGGTTTCTTTGTGGATATGGTCGCTCTTGTGGGTATGAAAGACGCTAAAAGTCATAGAAAACTATTAAGTAGAAGTCGAAGAAGACTTATCTCTTATTTTGTGCAAGATTATATGTTTAACCATGACCCGCTTAAACTGAAAGCCAAAATGAAAGAGGAAGAAAAGAAATACGCTGAAATGTATAAAGATGCACCATATGTTTCACAAACCGCAATCTTACCTTTCCCTGCACAAAAGCAAAACTTACTTCCTAAGGAAGTAGTTTATCCATTTAAGGAATATATGTTTAATGGACATATGCTTTATTCTTTTAACGACATCAAAGCCTTCTTAATCCAATTCTTTGGGGAAGACAGTTTAAGAAAATTTGATGGTGAAAAGTGGTATGATCCTTATCCAAAAAATAAGCGCAAAACAATGCATATCAAAGCCTTTGATTTTAATAAATAATATTTCTTTTATAAAAAAATATTTACAAAACGTACATATTCGGTATAATGACTATGCTGTTTAGCGAAAGTTAAGCAGTGTATACTCTGAATAAGAGTGGCCAAAAGCCACTCTTTGTTTTTGAAGGATATGGAATTAAAAGAATTAAAAAGCCTCATCGAAAAGAAAGTTAACGAAAGTGGTTATACCCTTGAAGAGTTTTCTTATTCTCACGCTAATGGTCAAGATACATTGACTCTCGTCGTGGATAAAGATACCGACATTGATATGAACATGATCGTGGAATTAACAAATTCCGTGAATGCTTATCTCGATGAAATTAATCCTTTTGAAAATCCATATACCTTAGATTTATCTTCTTTAGGCGCAGAGAAACCTTTAAAAGTTAATAATCTCGCCCCATACGTTGGTAAGTACGTGAACGTTCACATGATTAATCCAATTAAAGGAGAAAACATCTACGAAGGCGAACTTAAGGAAGTTAATGATGATAAAATCATCATCGTCTATCGTAATAAAACCAGGAGTATTCCATTAGAGATATTAAAGAATAATATCTACAAAATACGTTTAGCGATTAAATTTTAAGGAGTAAAAATTATGGCTATTAACGCAGCAGACTTCCTTGCCGCTCTTGAAGAGATTGAAGCGAGCAAAGGAATTAGCAAGCAATCCATTCTTGATTTTTTACAAGAATCCCTCATCAAAGCGTATCGTAAACAACTTGGTGGTGATGACGCTGATGTCCGTGTCAATATTGACCCAGAAAAAGGCATCATTGATATGTGTCAAGCCAAAGCCGTTGTGGACGAAGTAGAAGACGATTTCTTACAAATCAGCGTGCAAGACGCGAATGCTTTAGACAAGTCTAAAAAGTACAAAGCTGGTGATGAATTCTTCATTCCTGCATCTATTGAGGAATTAAAGAAAGCTACCGCCATGAGCGTCAAGAGCATGATGAAGCAAAAATTCGCCGAAGCGGAAAAGAGCATTCTTTATGAAACATTTAAAGATAAAATCGGCACCCTCATCACAGGTAAGGTTGAAAAAGTTGATGATCGTGGTATTTCCGTGAACATTGTTAAAACATCTGTCTATTTACCAAAGAAAGAATTAATTGGCGATGAAAGATTTATTGTTGGCGAAACAGTGAAGATTTACGTTGATGACGTGGCTAGTGGCACTAAAGGCGCACACATTGTTGTCTCCCGTAGTAAAGAAGGTTTCTTAAAATGCTTATTAGCAGAAGAAATTAGTGAAATCTACGATGGCACAGTGCAAATCAAGGCCATTGCTCGTGAAGCTGGTGAAAGAAGTAAAGTTGCCGTTTATAGCAAAGATCCAACTATAGATCCTGCCGGTGCCTGTATTGGTAGCAACGGTGGTAGAATCCAAAAAGTCGTTTCCCAATTAGGAAACGGTGGTATCAATAAAGAAAAGATCGATATTATCGGTTACAGTGAAAACACCGCCTTATTTATCATGGAAGCTTTAAAACCTGCCCGTGTGTTAGGCGCTGTTGTGGACGAAGCCAATAAGAGTGCTATCGCCATTGTTAATGACGATTCCTTCTCTTTAGCCATTGGTCGTCGTGGTGTTAACGTCCGTTTAGCCGTTAAGTTAACTGGTTATAACATTGACGTTAAGACAGAAACCGCTGCCGCTGAAGAAGGTCTTACATACATTTCTCTTGAAGAAGCTACAGCCGAAGAAAATGCTAAGAAGGCTGAACAAATTATGCTTAAGAAAGCTAGCGAAGAAAACGCTGCTCAACCAAGTGTTTTACGTGGCTTACCAGAAGGCTATGTTGCTCCTCAAGACCGCGTTTATGAAGAAGAAACAATTGAAGATAACGCTGAATTAAATGAAGCTTTAGAAAATGAAGCAGAAAAGAAAGAAGAAGTTATCGAACAACCAGTTGTGGAAGAAGCAAAAGTTGAAGTTGCTCCTCAAGTGGAAGAAGTTAAAGAAGAACCTGTCGAAGAAGTCAAAGAAGAGGTTAAAGAAGAACACAAAGAAGTTAAGACAACAACTTCTATTGAAGCCCTCGAAAAATCTCTTGCTGACGAATCTTCACGTAAGGCTAATAAAGGCGCTAAAAAGTCCTATAAGAGAAATAATAAGAAAGCCGAAGACGAAGAAGAAAGCGAAGAAAATAAACCAGTTATCGCTACAGGTGAAAGAATGTCCATTTACACCGAAGAAGAACTCCGTGAAATGGAAGAAGAAGAACAACTCGAAGATGAAGTCGATGATGAAGAAGTCGACTATGATGAATACGACGAGTATTACGATAACGATAGATAATGCGTACAACTATTTTTAGAACATGCATCGTTACTAGAAAGCTCTTAAGTAAGGAAGAGATGTTTAGAGTAGTTAAGACTCCTAATCATGAAATAAAGATCGATTCCTCTTATGTAGCGCAAGGACGCGGTTGCTATTTATCTAAAGATAAAGACCTTATTATTAAGGCCAAAAGTAAACGCTTAATCGAAAAACATTTAAGAGTCAATGACTGCCAAGCAGTCTATGACCAACTATTAGAATTACTATAAGAAAGAAGGTGTTGTTGATGGGAAAGAATTTTAAGAATAACAATTCAGGACGTGAAACAAACGTCTCCACAAAAGTCAAATCAGACCGTGCCAAATCCAAAGTGAATGGTGGTGTCTTTGTCTACACTGGTGCAATCAGCGCAGGTGAACTTGCTAAGACAATTAATGTCCCTCTTGGTGATGTTATTAAATTCTTGTTCTTACAAGGTAAAATGGTCACCATCAACACTATCCTTGATGATGAACTTATCGGTCTAGTTTGTTTAGAGTTCGGTTACGACTTCCAAAAGAAAGTAATCGTCGCTGCTGAACACTTCGAAGACGTCGAGATTAACGATGATCCAAGTAAGTTAAAACCAAGACCTCCAGTTGTGACCATTATGGGTCACGTTGACCATGGTAAAACTACCCTTATTGACGCGATTAGAAACTCTAATCTTGTCGATGGTGAATTCGGTGGTATCTCTCAAGAAATTGGTGCTTACCAAAAAGAAATTAATGGCCAAAAAATTACATTCATCGACACTCCTGGACACGAAGCTTTCACTGCGATGAGAGCAAGAGGTGCTGGTGTCACTGATATCGTCGTTTTAGTGGTTGCCGCTGACGATGGTGTTATGCCTCAAACAATTGAAGCTATTGACCACGCTAAAGCTGCTGGTGTCCCAATTATTGTTGCCATTAACAAAATGGATAAACCAGGGGCTGATCCAGAAAGAGTGAAAAACGAACTTATTGCTCACGATGTTATTTGTGAAGAATTCGGTGGTGATGTCATCGCTGTTGAAATCTCTGCGAAAAAGAAACAAAACATCGACGGCTTATTAGAAAGCATCCTCTTAGTAGCCGAAATGAAAGAATTAAAAGCCAACCCAGACAGATACGCTCTTGGTACAGTATTAGAAGCTAAACTCGACAAGAACGAAGGTCCTAAAGCTACGCTTTTAGTTCAAAACGGCTCCTTAAAAGAAGGTGACTACCTAGTCGTTGGTACAACATATGGTAAAGCTAGAAGAATGACTAACGAATATCGTAAAGTTCTTCAATGCGCTACTCCAGGCACACCAGTTTCTATTATTGGTTTAAGCGAAGTGCCTCAAGCGGGCGAACGTTTCATGGCGTTCGCTGAAGAAAGCGAAGCTAGAAGCATTGCTACAAAACGTAAACTCTTAAAAGAACAAGCAGAAAGAAATAAAACAAGTGCTGCATCCTTAGATGATTTATTCAATCTTGCTAAGGAAGGCGAAGTTCAAAACCTTAACGTCATTGTTAAAGCCGAATCTACCGGTAGTGCAGAAGCTGTTAAAGCATCCTTAGAAAAGCTCACTAACGATAAGATTAAGATCAATGTTGTGAGAGCCTCTTCTGGTGCTATCACTGAAAGTGACGTACTGCTTGCGGGCGCATCACACGCGATTATTTATGGTTTTAATGTGAGACCAGACGCAAAAACAAGAGCCAAAGCCCAAGAAGAAAAAGTTGAAATTAGATTACATCGTATTATCTACGCTTTAATTGAAGAAATTCAAGCGGCGATGAAAGGTATGCTTGCCCCAACTATGGTGGAAAAAGTACTTGGTCAAGCCGAAATCAGAAGATTATTCAAAGTCTCAAAACTTGGTACAATCGCTGGTTGTATGGTCGTCGATGGTGTGATTAAAGCCACAGGTGGTGTCCGTGTCATGAGAGATGGCGTGGTTATCTATGAAGGTAAACTCGCTTCCTTACAAAGAGAAAAAGATCTCGCTAAAGAAGTAAAAGCGGGCTATGAATGTGGTATGCTTATCGAAAACTTTAATGATATTAAAGAAGGCGATATCATCGAATCTTACGAAATGGTGGAACAAAAGGATTAATTATGGCCAATAAAGAAGAAAGAATTGCTGGCATTATCCGTAAAAGCATCAGTGAAATCATCACGATGGAATTAAAAAATCCACATCTTGGATTCGTCACTATTCCAGAAGTGAAAGTCAGTAAAGATTTCTCTTATGCAAAAGTTTATGTCTCCTTCATGTTTGAAGAACAAATCGAAGAAGGCATGAAAGTCTTAGAAAAGAGCAAAGGCTTTATTAGAAGTGGGCTCGCTAAAAGACTCGATACAAGACGCTGTCCTGAACTAGTCTTCGTTCTCGATGAATCTTTCAAAAGAGAAGCCAGAATTACAGAGTTATTAAATAAAGATAAAGAGAAGTGATTAACTTCTCTTTTTTATGTTTTCTTTACCATTTTAATATGCTTGATATTTGCCTCGTAGAAGGTTTCTCCTTCTTCGATAAATCCCATCGCTTTATAGTAATCAAATAGTTGATATTGAGCGTTAAAGTAAATGGTGCATGGATTAAAGTTTTCTTCAAGTTTCGCTACTAAGAATAAGAAAGCGTCTCTTCCATAGCCATGTCCGCGGTATTCTTTTAAAACTGCGAACCTTTCAATTTTATAGGTGCGCTCTCCCATAGTGCGGTATCTAATCGTACCTACTGGTGTTTCTTTATAGTAGATTAAGAAATGTTTTGCTTCCTCTTCTTCACTAGGAACGACTTCAATATCATAAGGACAATTTTGTTCCCCAACGAAGACGATATTTCTAATATTTAAGACATTCATCATATCCATCGGAGTGGTGACTGGCTTAAGAGTTAAACCATTTTGGTTTACTTGATAAAATATTTCTTTACCCCAGATATCTTCTTTTTCATAGTTAGATAACATAGTTAACAAGTTATCTTTAGCGATAGGCCATCTCTTATAAATATCTTTTAAGAGGTTTTTCATATCCTCTCTTCTAGTGTGCATATTCGCTGGACAAGTAGACGCTAAAACGGGAAGATTTTCTTCTTTGACAAGTTTGACTATGTCACTTTCTCTAACGTGAATTAGTGGTCTAATAAAAGTGATATCAGCGCGTTCTAAATGCATCTTAGGCGCAAAAGAAGCGACACGTCCACCAAATAAGCTATTCATCATATAAGTTTCAATCGCATCATCCGCGTGATGAGCAAAGCTCACTTTATTAAATCCTAACTCTTTAGCGACCTTATTCATGGACGCTTTTTTCATCCTTGAACAAATAGAACAAGGTAAATGTTCTTTATCTTTTTGCTGGATTTGCAAAATGCGATAGACTTCAGTGTTATCCACAACGAGTAACTTAAGACCTAAAGATTCGCAGAACTTGTTCATTTCATAGGGATTGAAATCTGGGAAACCTAAATCTAACATCACTGGTTGAATGACAAAGTCAGTATGAGAAAACTTTTGATATAAACTTAAAGCGTATGTTAAAGCCACGCTATCCTTACCACCAGATAAACCAATCATGATTTTATCGCCATGATTGATGAGATTATACATTTGGTCAGCCTTACGGATACAAGCTAAAACAGTCCTAATTGCTTTCATAACGAAATAATTATATTATTCTCGTGTGAGTTATAAAAGATGAAAGATGGTTTCTTATTAATCGATAAAGAAAGCGACTATACTTCGAGAGATGTTTGCAACATCATTGCTAAGATTTTTGATGCTAAAAAGGTGGGACATGCTGGAACATTAGATCCTTTTGCTACTGGTCTATTAATCGTTGCATTAAATAACGCTACTAAGACCTTAAGTTATATCGAAGGACAATATAAAACTTATGAGGCCACTTTATTATTAGGTCAAAAGACTAGCAGTGGTGATTTAACTAGCGAAATTATCGAAACTAAAGACGTTCCTCATATTACAAAAGAAGATATTGAACAAGTTTTCCAATCGTTGATTGGAGAAAGTGAACAAACCGTTCCAATTACTTCCGCGGTACATGTTAATGGCCGTAAGTTATATCATTACGCCCATCTCAATCAAGAAGTGGAATTACCAAAGCGCACAATAGATATTAAAACACTAGAATTATTAGAGTTTGATTTACCAGTCATAAGATTTAAAACTACTGTCTCTAAAGGCACATATGTCCGTACTCTTGGTGAAACAATCGCCGAGAAACTCAATACAGTGGGGCATCTCACTTCTTTAAGGAGAACAGAAATACTAGACCTAAATGTCGAATCGGCAAGTAAAATCAAAGATTTAACCACTGATAAATTAATTCCTGTTAGTGAGATAATCCAAAAGTTCTTACCACTTATGTATTTACCTAATGAAGTTGAACTTAAGAAAGCTAGACATGGTGGTAAACTCTCCTTAAAGTTATTCCCAGAAATACTAGATACATTCTGTGTAATTGACGATAAAAAAACCGCTATCGCTATTTATAAATATAGCGAATTAGGTTATTATGAATGTGTAAGAGGTATTAACCGTGAAGATAATTGATTTCTACATCAACGAAACACCGGCCAACGATAAAGACCTCGTTTTATGCTTAGGTTTCTATGATGGTCTTCATCTTGGTCATCAACACCTCATTCAAAAAGCTTTAGATGAAGGCTATCCAGTCGGTGTCATGACATTCGATTTAGCCCCTGCTTTCTTATTAGGCAAAAAAGAGAATTATTCCTTAACTTCCACATTTGATAAAGCGGACTTCTTGGAAGATATGGGAGTCAAATTCCTTTATCTCATGCACTTTGATAAAGAGACTTTAAAAGTCACTAAAGATGAATTTATTGATCGCGTCTTAAAACCACTTAATCCCCGCAAAATCTTTGTGGGTGAAGACTATAATTTCGGTGTCGGTGGTGAAGGCGATGCAGCGTATTTAAGCCGTTTCTTTGATGTCGAAGTTGTCCCACTTCAAAAGATTGATAATATGAAGATTTCATCGAAGAAAATTAGACAACTCGTTGAAGCGGGAGAAGTGGAACAAGCCTCAAGATTATTAGGCCGCCCATACCGTATCAGTGGCTTAGTTGTGGAAGGTAAAGGCAATGGTCGAAAAATCAATTTCCCAACCGCGAATTTACAGTTAAATTACACCTATGTTTTCCCAAAAGAAGGCGTCTACATGGGCTATGCTTATTTCTTAAATCGTAAGAGAAAAGCGATGATTTGTGTGGGTACCCATCCAACGATTAATCAACTCTTAAACCCAATCATTGAGGTGCATATTATTGACTTTAATGAAGTGCTTTATGGTAGAGAAATATATGTAGACTTTGTCTCATATATCAGACCAGTAATTCAGTTTGCAACATTCGAAGAATTAAGAGAGCAATTACTTAAAGACGAAGAAAAAGTAAAAAACACTTTGCAATAGTGTAAAAAGAATAT
>JAEEGK010022009.1_pt1 | contig 13430 bp, 10 predicted proteins | sample 8958771 | NCBI WGS metagenome assembly JAEEGK01 (sample SAMN16246547, study PRJNA631951) | gut metagenome | biome: gut microbiome; feature: rumen; material: SC-attached | host: Bos | place: Iran: Karaj | collected 2018-10 | reverse complement strand
GATGCCTCCTCTTCGCTCAAGTCACGATCAATATAAAACACAGAATCTCCAAAATACTTGTGAACAAACTCGTTGTCGTCAGATATAATAACGGCTCCTGCCGCTGCTCCCTCATACGTGCGGCTAGTAACTGAGCCCGCATCGTTGTGCATTAACGAGTTTAATGCAAGGCAAACACCTGCCCGATTAATCTTTTCAATAATAGTATGGCCATCAAACGGAATCTCTCCCCGATACGAACGAAACCCTGCCCACACATTCTTCAGACCATACACTTCTGTTGGACCATATATCTCAAGCAGTCCGGTTCGGTCTAATTCCTCTAATAGCGTTCCATAGCGCATTCTTTCCAGCATTCGCTCCACGTTAACACCAACATAAAATAGCTTGCGTTTTCTTTGCAATGTTGGTTTTATGACATAATCCACTGGAACTGACGGTCCAAACAGCTCCATATCCATTGTTGGAATCATCGCCTTCTTACTGAAAATCTCCTTCTCACAGGAATAAGCAAAATGATCATATTGTTGAAACGTCTTTAAGAGTAATTCCGCCTGAAAGTTCGGTAAAAAGCCTGGTGGCGCCCAATGCAGGAATTCCGAGAAAACATCTGGCACTACATTTAGCGCCAGTTCAAACGCATTGCAAGTAAACATAAAATCAACATTTGCGTCCTCTATAAACGAACCAAAATCTGCACCATTGTTAATAACATACCCGTACCGATCAAGAACTAATAACTGATGCCCCTTTTCAGATAATACTCTCTCCAAGCGCATCAACGTTTCTTGCTCGCCATTTTTCTTTTCTCCAAATATATTGTGGAATGCTATTTTCATCGTTATTTAGGTCTCCCCTTAATAATACTATGCGTGAATACACTTTATAATAAGATCCTTGATTCGTCTGGGTAGCAACTTCTTTAAGACACGCACAAATTTGCGCTTTCTGGATATTTGCTCTGGGGGCCTAGATATTTGCTCTGGCGGCGGAGGTGCCGAAGGATATTCATTATACCAAGTGATTTCCCCTTCAAATCTGCGCGGAAGCACATTGACCGGATGGCATTCAAACGTATAACGGAAAAACACATCATTCAATTCCTTAACATATGTTTTTGCGCTACGTTTATTTGAGTTCCAATGTCTTCTGCTATATCCGAATACCGTTCTATTGACTTCTTCCACATCATTTGCACTGTATCCTGTGGTAAGCGCATTTGTAAAGCGTCCGGCTTTATCTGCCTTCAGCAAAGAACATACTGCAAGATAAAAGTGAACCGCATCACTTATAACTGATAGCTCATCGTCATCTGAAAAATCCAATATTTCTTTTTTGAAAAGCGACGCACTTCTAGAAAATATATTCTCTATGTGGAAGCACTGCCTGTCTCTCCATTCCCAATAAACACCATATTCATCTGTTGCTTGAGAAAACAGTAAAAACTCGTCCCTCATAATAGGTTTATTATTTAGGACAATATATTTTTTCCCTCCAGGTTCCTTACGCCTCATATAGCAACCAGAATACACAAACAGTTCATCTCTCCCTGAAAGTACCTCATGATTCTTATAAATATGACGTGCATGCAGAACAGAATATCGATCGATAAACATGAAATATTGACCTTTTAGGCACTTTTTTGCTTGAACGAATGAGCGTCCTCGAAAGTCCCTATCTCTCTGAACAAAATCATGCTGAAAATCAACGTTTAATTTTTGATATGTTTCTTTATCTGCCACAAGAATCAAGTGAAGATTTTGATAATATTGCTTTCTCAACTGGTTCAGAATCTTGGGATAATCCCCAACTTCATCAATAAAGCATATTACATCTATAATGTCAATCTGGTAATTTATATCCCGAATTCGTTTCATTGCCTGTTGTGTACTCTCCACAAAATCCGAAACCATCTTATCAAGAGAAAGCTTATCCAAAAAGACTTGTTGAGAACGGCATGCCATCTCGTATGCTTTTTCTGGGTTATTGTTTGTCCACTCTAATATCTCTAGTATTCGCTTCGATGCCTCCTCTTCGCTCAAGTCACGATCAATATAAAACACAGAATCTCCAAAATACTTGTGAACAAACTCATTGTCGTCAGATATAATAACTGCTCCTGCCGCTGCTCCCTCATACGTGCGATTAGAAATTCCATTTACATCATTGTGCATAGGAGAATTTAAAGCAAGACAAACACCTGCCCGATTAATCTTTTCAATAATAGTATGGCCATCAAACGGAATCTCTCCCCGATAAGATTGAAACCCAGCCCACACATTCTTCAGACCATACACTTCTGTTGGGCCATATATCTCAAGCAGTCCGGTTCGGTCTAATTCCTCTAACAGCGTTCCGTAACGCATTTGGGCATGCATTCTTTCAACATTTATTCCAACATAAAACAGTTTTCGTTGTTTCAACGGTATAGGCTTACAAACATAGTCTTTCGGCACTGAAGATCCCAACAGAGGATATCCCTCAAGTTTTTTTTGTAAAGCCCGCTCCATTACCTCTCTCTCGTAAGTACCCGCAAAACTGTCATACAGATTAAAGCTTTTTCGAAGCAATTCTGCTTGGTGTGGCACTAAGAAACCGATTGGAGCCCAATGAAGAAACGTTGAATAAGTATCAGGAAGTGCAATCATACCTAGTTCGAGGCTATTGTACGTAAACATGCAATCAACATTTATCCCTTCAACATATCGCCCTTTATCGGCGCATTCGTTTGTAACATATCCATTTCTGTCAAGAACAACAAAACAATGTCCCTGCTCAGAGAAAACATGTTCAAGCCTAAGCATTGTTTCAAATTCGGGGTTTTTGTTCTCTCCAAAAATATTATAAAATGCTATCTTCATCTAAATTCATATCTCCATATTATTTTTATGCTTACTTTCTGATTCTTGAAAAATAGTCAAAAGATTCTCCACCATAGTATCTAGTGTTAGCTCTTCAAGAAAGACCTTCTGAGCACGACATGCCATCTCATACGCCTCATCAGGATGCTGATTAATCCAATCCAATATCTCTAAAATATTTTCACTGGCCTTTACTTCGTCTATATTGGGTTGAACATAAAAAACAGAATTTCCAAAATGCGTACGCACAAAAGTATTGTCATCGGAAATAATTACAGCCCCGGCTGCGGCTCCCTCATAGATACGGCTTGTTACAACCTCTGCATCATTATGCATTGGCGAATTAAGCGCCAGGCAAACTCCCGCTTCATGAATTCTTTTCAAAATAGAACGCCCATCAAAAGGTATCTCCCCATGATAATTACGAAAGCCAGCCCATAAATTAGATCTGTTATACACTTTCTTTGGGCCATATATATCTAACAAAGAAGCTTCATCCAGCGTTTTTAACAACTTTCCATAGCGCATACTCCCAATTGCACGCTCAAAGTTTATCCCTGCATAAAACAGTTTTCGCCTTGCTTGTCTCATAGGTGGTATAGCGAAGTCTTTAGGAACCGAAGGTCCAATAAAAGCCTGCTCATTTCTACCAATCCCAGTCATCCTTGAAATAAAACTGTGCTCCCCCGAACCAGTTACGTAATCGTATCCTTGTAACGATCTTATGCATATTAATGATTTAAAATTTTCAAAAAAACCAATCGGTGCCCAATGCAAAAAAACACATGGCAAATCAAGAATTGGAAATAACGCAAACTCGGGGACCTCACAAGTAAGGAGCATGTCAATGCCAGCCTCCTCTGCAAAACATCCTTTTTTTTTCCCTTCAGTAACCACATATCCATCTCTATCCAACTCAAGAAATGTATATCCCAGCTTCTCCAAAACATATTTCAGTCGTAATATCGTTTCTTTCTCGCCATTTTTTTTCTCTCCCAGGAGATTCCAAAATCCAATGGTTAAACCTAAATCCAAATGTTTTCACCCCTTTTTTCTATACCATACTGCACCCCATCCAGTAATTTTACTGCCCCAGACGTCGCCTTTTATATTGTCGCCAATATGAACATATCTGTTTTTATCACCAAGCTTGGATTGCACAATAAGTTGTAAGCCACCACTTCCCTTTCCTACACCATATTCGCAAGAAACAAATATCTGTTCAATTTCCGTATAGCCGCACTTATCAAGCATCTCGTGAAGAATACGTGATGGCAGATACATATCAGAAACCGCAATCATTTTCTTGCCTTTTTCCCTAATAATATTATATAGTTTCAGTAACTTCTCGTCAGGATAGCATACCTTTATTTCTTCTTCTATTTCTTTCTGTGCCATTTCATGTGGATCGAATCCATATTGTTTTGCTAACAATTCATAAATAGCATATATATCTACTTCACTGTTTTCACCTGCAAGGCTCCTAGCATCAGCTTCTGCCCGAATACGATTATCATGAAATTTATTAAGCCCATTCTGTTTTTCAAGTTTCCAAAATAGATCCGTCGGCCTTCTAAAAGGTCTTCGTATCAACGTATCAAAAATATCAAAAGATACAACATCGTATGTTAGAAGCTTTTCTGCAAAGCTTTCCGGATCACTGCCATCAAATCTATCGCATTCTATGGCTTTCAAATGAATCTTTACATTATATAATGCACCGTATCCCGACCTAAGGATTTTGTATAACAAAAGATTTTTCTGGCCCAAAAACCACAGACGTTCTTTTACGTTCTCAAAAGAGAACCATCTTTTTGAAGTACCAAAGGGATCAAGCAATGTTTTGTCCGAATGATCATCCAGTTTCGAAATAGTAACATCTCGAAAGGCAATGACATCTTCTTCAGAAGGATGCTTCAAGAAGTCATTAACCCATTCAGTGATCGATCTGTTATCGAAGAAAGGATCTGTTTGCCCTTTCTCTTTTCGATACTTTGTCAGTAAATGATCCGCGAACTCCAATACCCCTTTTTCTATCTCCGAAAATGTCTTCATTCTTTCTTTTTCAAACAAAGAGGGTGTTTTAAAAACGGGTTGACCATCCTGGATGTCTGCCACAGGGGACTCAGGTGATGTCATTATGTATTCCATAAGATCCCAAGCCCTTATTGTATGATGATCTTTCTTTTGGTAAGAAATATAATCATATACTCTGCTTCTTTCGGAGGTTTTATTCAGTACAACCCAGTACAGTCCTAAAGTGTCGTTATCCAAGGCATTATCTATCAAGAACTGCGAGGAAAACTTCATTGTTACAGTGTCAACAACTGCAACTGTGCCGTCTCCCAGTTTAAAGCTTTCAATATATTTCTTGTAGTCGGAAGCTTTGTTTGGATCTCTGGTTACACGAACAAGTGCTCTCGGAGCGTAAACATAGCAGCATGGTACCTTGCGCTTGTGTTGCATCTTTTCATATATTTTTTTAAGTAGCCACCCATCTCGTGCAACAAAAGCAATTCCTGTGACGTCGTTACGTTCATCAATTATGTCAGAGATCCATTTCACATATGCATAGCAAACAGGTCCGCCTATCTCATATCCAAAACGATTCCAATAAGATCCATTATCTTTATAAGGATCTTTTTTTTTGAGCGCCTGCAAACACGCCCTTTGCTCCTTTATATTTTCTTTTTTTTCTGAAGAAATACTTTTAAAATGCAACTCACTCATATACAAAGAAAGATTAAACTTTTTTTAACCACGAAACCAACTGCCCCGGCAAAATAGCCAGCATAAGAGGTTTTGCAACAAACAACAATCCTATTGGAAAAAGATGTAGCTGTTTATATCCTTGAAACCTTGTTTTGGCCTCATTCCACCTGTCCTTCAGCGTTCTGTTTTTTTTTCCTTTAGGCGGAAGTGTATAATCCAACAATTCCTCCTGAAGATTCATGCCAGCAAAACCGTTGGCGTAAAGTCGCATAAGAAGTTCGTAATCCTCACATAATACACAGGACTTTTCTTCTGAATATCCTTCAATCCTGTCAAATACATCGCGCCTAAAAATCAAAGTAGGGTGTACAAATGGCGTAGTACTTAAAAAATCTCTCTTTTCAGGATACTTAGGAAGCCTTCGGATTCCAACACATTTTTCGTCTCTTATAAGATTAGTAAAACATCCGATAAATCCGATATTTGGATGTTCATACAGCTCACTTAATTGCTTTGCAAATCTGTCAGGATGAGAATAGTCATCATCATCCATTCTGGCAATATAATCTCCTTTTGCCATTCTCAGACATGCATTTAGTTTCTCGGATAAAGTTAAATACTTTGCCCCTTCAAATGACCTTACAAGTTTGATCCGCGAGTCTTCCAATGCAAAATCATTGATTACGCTCTTTGCAGACTCATTTGACCCATCATCACATATAAGTAATTCAAAGTCTTTGAATGTCTGAGAAAGAATCGACCGGATACTTCTTTTAAGCGGATTTATATCAGTTTTTTTGTACAGTACCCCCATAATAACGGAAACTAAATTTACTTCATCCATTATATATGATTACCCCCGCTGATAAATGTCGCATATGATTCCGGGATCGCCGATATCTTTCACTTTGCCATGCTCAAGCCAGACAACGCTATCACACATTTCCTTAACCTGCTGAATATTATGGCTTACAAAAAGAACCGTGGTTCCGCCACCCATCAACTCAAGCATGCGTTTTCTGGACTTCTCCTGGAAATCAGAATCTCCGACAGAAAGAATCTCGTCTACGATAAGGATTTCCGGTTCCACCACGGAGGCGATGGAAAAAGCAAGTCGCGCCAGCATTCCTGATGAGTATGTCTTAATGGGATTTTCAATGAAATTGCCAAGTTCCGAAAATGCCACTATATCTCCGTACTTGTCCTGTAAAAACTCTTTTGAGTAGCCAAGGATGGCACCGTTGAGGTAGATGTTTTCCCTGCCGGAGAGTTCCATGTCAAAACCGGAGCCCAATTCAAGCATCGGGACCACATTTTTCTTTACGGTCACTGCTCCGCTGGTTGGTTTTAAAATACCTGAGATCACCTTCAGCAAGGTACTTTTTCCGGCTCCGTTTTTTCCGATGAGTCCGATTGTCTCGCCTTTGTCGACCGAAAAAGTCACATCAGATAATGCATTAAAGTCTTCATAATGAAGTCTTCCCGTCACGGCTCTGACCGCAAATTCTTTCAAAGACAGGACCTTATCCACATTCATATGAAATTTCATCGAAACATGAGATACATCTATTATGCTGTCCGACATACCCCGCCTCCTACAGATAAAGAATAAATTTGTCCTGTTTCCATTTGAACACCAATGAGCCGACAGTCAGCATCGCCAAAGCAATCATAAGGCACACGAAGAAGTTCATAGGTTCCGGAGCTATTCCGTCCAGAATACAGATTCGTACATTTTTAACAAAATGGTACAAGGGATTGAACTTTAGCACAAATCTCAAGCCCTCGGGAATGATTCTTTCAGGATAGAATATGGGAGTCGCGTACATCCACATAAGGCTCAAAACTCCCCAAAGGAACTGCGTATCCCTGAAGAAAACCATACTTGTAGCCAGAATCATGCCCAGTCCCAACGTAAAAATGACCAGACAGACAAAAAAATACAGTGCAAGGATCGCAGATCTGTGGAACCTGACTCCCGTAACCACACACATCAAGATGAGGGGTACAAGCGAAAGTGACAAGTTTACAAGCGATGACAATGTCCTTGTGAGAGGATAGATGTACTTAGGCATGTAAACCTTTGTGATAAGGCCTGAATTTCCTATTATCGAAGTCAATGTAAGACCGGTTGATTCCGAAAAAAAGTTGAACATTACAAGACCGGTGAGTAGATACACAGCGAAATTGGGTATATCCGATCGGAAGATTGTCGAAAATACAACATACTGAACAACCATCATAAGTAACGGATTCAATACACTCCAAAGGACGCCAAGTACCGATCTCTTGTATCTTGTCTTAAAATCTCGGCTTACCAGCTGATCGATCAAAAACTTGTACTTCCTCACAGCCAAAAAGGCATTGATTATCCTGCTTTTCTTTCCGGATCTGTATCTGATCCACAGAACAGTCAAAAAAAGCCCCAATACACAGCCAAATATGCTAACTATAGTCCAATAATTTGTTCCGGTCCAAATGTAATCAAGACCACTGACCGACATGCAAAGCGACCTGTCTGATTCCGAACCGTTTACAATGAGGCTGTCTCCTTCGCTTTGAGATGATGAGCTTAATAAAGGTGTCACTCCCGAACCTACAGCTGAATCGGCAGTTATCCGTAAAAGAAGTTGTTCATGGTACCTGTTTTCAATCAGATCTTCCGGTTCTAAAACCAGTACTGCCCCTTCAGCAATGTCTGCCACAGGAAAATCTTTGCTAAAAAGCACCTCTCCGTTCGAAGGCCTTATCAGCTCCATCTTAAGCGTTCCTGCATTTGCCCTGTAATAAGTTCCGAAACGAACACTGATGTTTTCAATTCGATCGACCATTGAAACGAAATGCTGTTCCACCGATACACCGGAAGTGAGTTCCACACTCCCGGCTTCCGCTGCCGGAAGAACGGAATTTCCTCTGGACTCACGGTACTTCAGCTGATCTCCTGCAAGAAAGTAATAAAGTAATGTAAGCAGAATGTACGTTATAAAAACACACACCAGAGTCAATCTCACTCTTTTAGCTTCAGTTCTTTCTTTTTTCTGCTCTGTCGCCATGTTCCTTATAATCCTTTGTGTTCCCTTCGCAATAATTTCAAGTTGATCTGACTAAACTTCTGAATAGACCTTGGCAAGCTTTTCCCTGATCAAATTACGGTCGTAATTCAGAATCTTAGAATAATTCCGACTAATAATACTTCTTTTTTTATCGTTTGTCCACGATAAATAGTCCAAAATACGATTTTTTAGCTCATCCTTATTTCTGCAACCGAACTGCAACTCCCTGTCATCGATCAAATCGGTGTTGCCCCTGATCCTGCTACACACGCAAACCGTTCCGACTGCCATGGCTTCCATTAAGGCTACAGGCAAACCTTCCTGAAGGCTGGGAAAAACGAACAGTTCTGCACGAGTCAGCAACTCGATCACATCAGTCCTGTACCCTGTAAAGATCACACGCCCCGTTGCATCAAGATTTTTGAGTTTTTCCGTCAGTGCTCCGCGCCCGACAATGACATAATACAGCTCATTACGGTTTATCTCGTTTAAAGCTTCTATTACTATTTCATGATTCTTTCTCTCCGACAATTCTCCAACAGACATCAGGATCACCGCATTTTCCGGGATCTTCACGTCCTTCGGTTCTGCTTTTTCACGCTCTCTGATCTCTTTAATGCTTTGCACATCAATGCCCACTCCGGGGATAAAGACGGTTTTCTTTGCTTTAAACCTTTTTAGTGCTCTTTCATGATCCTCATGATTAATGGTGATCAACACATCCGTAAATCTGCTGAGATGTTTCTCTATGGGATAAAAAAATAACCAATTGATGAGTGGCGCACCTTTAAAAAAATGGAAACCATGAGCGGTGTAGATCACCTTGGGTCTTTCAGTCTGGTCCATTCTTTTCACACATATCCTGGAAAGCGCCGCACCAATCGGTGTTTGACAATGCAAAAGATCATATCCCTTCCCAAGTAACCCCTCTATCTGACTGATAGCTTTGACGTGCTTTTTTACGTTTCCAATCTTCCTCGAAAAATCTATCTGAACGATTTCAACTCCTTGAGCTTTCATCTCCTGTGCGAACGCTTCGTTTTTTTCTTTTGGATTCGCATCTTCTTCCGACAGGAAATTAGCAGCCAAAGTCACTTCATACCCCATTTTCTGAAGCAAATCTATATTGATCCGTGCAAAATTATCTAAACTGGAAGCCATCGAGGCCACGAGCAATGCCTTTTTCATGTACCTCTCTCCTCCGTCAGCCTCACACTTTCTTCAAATCCAAACTCACTCACTGTGTCAACCTTCTCGTAAATCAGACTGCCAAACATTTTCTGTATCGGTCCGAAGGACAACAGCCTCAATACACCGTTAAATATCTTGGTAAATCTTATCTTTTTATCATGCAAAATGGCTATTCTTTCTGCCATGTCTTTCGTACAGACGTACTCTGCATTCTGTGGAAAGAAGATACCGTTCTTTTCCTCATCTATGCACTCCTTGATAAAGAAGCACAGGTTTTCTATATAGATCATAGAACGCTGATTGGAAATGTCTGGAAAAATCGGGCAATTAAGAGCAAGTTTTCTGAGTCGCCCATAATTTCCCTTACATCCTTTACCATACACCATAGGGGGTCTTAAACATGTAAATTTAAAATCATCACCCTCCATATTTCGGATCAAAACATCTGCCTCAGATTTTGACTTTCCGTAGGCATTCTTGGGAGCTTCAGGTGTTTCTTTGGTGATAATCCCTGTATTCATGCCGTACACCGACATGGAAGACAGTAATACGAATTGCCTGACCCCTGCTTTTTTAGCGTTCTCTGCAATCTCAACGGAGAGATCACGATTTATCCTGAAATACAACGGCCTGTTCTTGCGTGTTTCCTTAACATGTGCGATTCCTGCAACGTTAATTACAACATCCGTTTCTTTGAAGTCGCTCTCCCGGGGTACCCAGTCAACAGTACTCTTTTCCGATACCTGATAATCACCCGGATATTTTTCCAGATAGTCCTTTACGGCTTCACCGATGTATGAACCTTTTCCAGTGATCAGTACCCTTTTCAATCCCGACTCCTCTGTCTGTACCTCTATCGCTTGATAGATTTCTTGTCTCCCCAGAACACGCCCAGCGACCCCAGGAAGCACTTTACATCCATAGCAAGACCCTTGCCTTTCTTCAGTTCGGAAACGTACTCTCCGTCAAGGCGGGTCTTTTCCTCCAAAGAGATAGTGTCGCGGCCGTTGATCTGTGCCCATCCGGTAAGCCCCGGCCGTACGTCATTGGCGCCGCTCTCCTCACGGTAAGCAGTTAAAAGGTCCTGATTCCAGAGTCCCGGACGAGGTCCGATGATACTCATGTTGCCGATAAAAATGTCCCAGATCTGAGGAAGTTCATCCAATGAATGTCCGCGGATGAACCTGCCGGCGCGGGTAATGTACTCTCCCGGATTGTCCAGCATGTGGGTCGGTACATCGTGCGGTGCGCTCATCTTCATTGATCTGAACTTGTGTAATTTAAAGAACCGCTTATTCTTACCGATACGTTTCTGCACGAACACCACCGGTCCGGGATCGTCTATAAAGATCCAAAGAGACAAAACACCAAAAACAGGAGCTAACAAAACAAGTCCCAAAAACGACAGCACTATATCCATCGTTCTTTTAACGACTTTCTCATAAAAATCCGACTTGCACGTTGCTTCTCCCGTCACTTCCAGGTAACCTCTGACACCGTCCGCCTCCTCAGGTAAGCTTTCATCACTGACAAACCTTACCCTCTTTCCTTCCATAGGGTTCTGTTCCTGAGGCTTATTCTTATATATGCTTCCCGGTCTGCAGATACATGCTATTCCTCCAAGCAGCACTGCCACCGCCGATACGCCCAATAAAACCAATTGCATCTTCTTCTCCGCATCTGCGTCCTATGCCAAGACCATTCTAAACTCATTTGTCCGATTCATCCCATAACAGTCTTATGTCTCAATACACTACAGTCAAAACAGATAAAACGACTCACTTGATAAATATATCCTAAATCGTTTCATCTGGCAACAACAAAACAAAAATTCTTAACAAATCTTAAACTTTTGTTAAAGATACTCGGTGATCATCTCATCTGTCCTGCCAAGCGACAACTCTTTCTCTTTTTTCCTGAACGCCCTGTTATTTACAAATGTTGTGACGAAAAAGCCGGGATATCCGAAGTACTTTAACAAAAATGCCTGTTTTCCGCCTCTCACCTTGTAAAAATCTCCGACGTATCTCGCATAGGTCTTTAAGAATGCCTTCCATCTCACATAATGCTTAAAATCTGTAAAGCAACACAGGTAAAACTCGGTCATGGTGTTCATTGTGCCGATCATAAAATCTTTCATTCGCCCCGAGACAGACTCTTTTGCCCCGGTGTCGTACAGCTTTGCAATAGCCAGCACCACTTTTTCCCTGTCATCAAAGTACTTTCTGCTGCCGCTGTACGAAACACTCTGAGCCGCAAGCCCAAGCCTGTACAGGTAAACAGGTTTCTCCGCCGTCTGCACTTTCTTTGCAAATCTTAAGCAAAAAGCTACGTATTCGGTGTCTACGTAGTATCTGCGATCCGGTATTTTGAAGCCGTTCTCTTTCAGCATTTTCGTATTTGCGCTGATGTGGTGCATGTACAGGTACTTGTCTATATCTTTTAATTCATTCAGATCGTACACGCCAAGAGCTTTTTCCAGCCACAGTTCCTTATTATGTTCAAGGACAGCTCCCGATTTATCGTCAAAAGGAACGTACGGAGTCAGGATCAGATCTGCATCGCTTTTTTCCGCAATACGGATCAGATCTGCCAGCCCTTTACCGCAAAGCATGTCATCTCCGTCCAGCCATTTGTAGTACTTTCCTTTGGCATTGCTTACAGCGCAATTAACGGCCGAACCCACTCCTCCGTTTTCTTTTTCTATAACCCTGAAGGTTCCGGGGTATTTCGCTTCGTACTTCTTTGCAATGCTTGCAGAATTATCCGGCGATCCGTCAATTACGACAAGTACCTCAAGCTTTTCCATTATGTCTTCGTTCACAAGACTCTTAAGGCAATCATCTATAAACGCTTCCACACCGTATACATTTACTCCTACAGTTAATACTTTTTCCATAAAACCCTTTCTTTCAAAGCTTTATCTTCATGATCTGAGCAGGCCCATAAATCCTTCTTTGTTTTCCTTCGCCGTTGTTGTCGGTCTTCCGAGATCTTCCCTTGCTCCGATTGCGCATTTCACTTCGATCATGCTCAAACAATCCCTCTTTTTTGCCTCATCAAGCTCAGCATCCAGATCTTTAAAGTTGTCAACACAGACTGCCTTTTTGTACCCGCAGGATTTAGCTATTCCGACAAGATCTATATCATTTGCTACAGTAGGCATCCCTCCGACCGTTTCATGAGCCCCGTTATTAATTACGATGTGAACAAGATTTTTGGGGGTGTACTTTCCTATCACAGCCATTGCTCCCATGTGCATAAGAGCTGCCCCGTCACCATCAATACACCATATTTTTTTATCAGGTTTATTTAATGCCACTCCTAAGGCAATGGATGAACTGTGCCCCATTGAACCCACAGTCAGAAAATCGTATTTATGACTTTGTCCGTTAGCTTCTCTGATCTCGAACAGTTCTCTGCTTGCTTTTCCGGTCGTGGAAATGATCGGATCCTCATCGGACACAGCAACAACATGCTTTATAATATCTTCACGAAGCAATGAATTATCGTTTTTATATTTAACAACAGGTGCATCAGAAAGAGCCCCTTTCCTAATTACAAATGCTACATTTTTACCTTTATCAAGCAATTCTCTGAATGAATCCATAGC
>JAEEGK010022008.1_pt1 | contig 13431 bp, 10 predicted proteins | sample 8958771 | NCBI WGS metagenome assembly JAEEGK01 (sample SAMN16246547, study PRJNA631951) | gut metagenome | biome: gut microbiome; feature: rumen; material: SC-attached | host: Bos | place: Iran: Karaj | collected 2018-10 | reverse complement strand
CAGAAAGATGGATTTTTGGAAACCTATGATATGGAATATCAGGGAAGAAACCGTCGATATTATAAGATAACACCGAACGGTATAATTCTTCTTGATAGTTACAGAAGGGAATGGATTGAATACAAAAAAAAGATTGATTCAATTCTTTTGGGAATAACACAAGAATAATTATTTATGGGAGACAAAAATGTCAAAAGAAGAGTACATGACAGCCTTAAAAAATAATATTCAGGCTTTAACTGTAGATGAACAGAATGAAGCCCTCCAGTATTATTATGATTATTTTGAAGAAGCAGGAGATGATCAGAAAGTAATTGAAGAATTAGGTGATCCTGAAGTCCTCGCAAAATCAATTATTGAAAGATTTGCAAATGCTGTAGTAAATGTTAAGAATGAAGAAAAGGATGAAGAAGAAGATACAAAATCTCAGACTTCTTTTGCTTATGATGGCCTTTACTATAATTTTGAGAAAGCAAAGGTTAAAAATATTGAATTCAGTTTTGGTGCAGCAGAAGTAGTTGTAATTCCTGGTAATTCTTATTCCGTTGAAACTCGCGGAATTTTGAAGGAAAATCTTCTTTGTCGTGTTGATACAGAAGGTACTTTTGTTGTTAAAAATCTTAAAAAACTGAATGGATTGAATTTCTGGTCACATGAACGTGTAAGCAGAATTGTTCCAAGAATTCTTATAACGGTACCTGCAAATGCTAATGTCGAAAAATTTACAACTGCAATAGGTGCCGGCAGTCTGGAAGCAAGAAATGTAAACATCTCCTGTAATCGTGGAAAAATTGATGTTGGAGCTGGAAACTGCGTTTTGAAAAATCTTTTTGCAAGCAATATGAATATTCGCTGCGGTATGGGAAATATCAAAATTGAAGGTTCCATTTCCGGACATAATAATATTGATTGTGGCATGGGATGTGTAAAGCTTCAATTAGAAGGTAACTCAGCAGATTATTCTTATGATGCTAAAGTTGGACTTGGTGATTTTAAGTTCAATAAAGACAGAAAGAGTGGGGTATGCCAGAGCTATTCTGATATGCGAAAAGATAATCATTTTTCTGTTAATTGCGGAATGGGAACAGTAAATATTTCAATAGGAGGTTCAAAATGAAACAGCTGAAAAAATCAAATAAAAAGATTATTGCCGGAGTTTGCGGTGGAATCGCAGAATATTTTAAGATAGATCCAACAATCGTTCGTCTGATAGTTGCACTTATAATTCTTTTTACAAGTGGAATTGGGCTTATTATGTATATTGTCGCTGCAATTGTTATGCCGACACCTGATTTTTCAGATGATGATATTAATAATATGAAGAGTGCCAATGTTGACAGTTCTGAATATGAAGCAAAAAAAGGCAGTTCTGATTATGAAAAAGAGGATGGGAAATCAACCCCTCATTCAAATGAAGAATTTGATAAATTCTTCAAAAAATAAAGAGATTTTTTCATAAATTAGTGTATTTACCTATGTAAAAAAATCTTACTTGTGATACAATAGTAACATTATGGTAGGAATAAAAATTAACAAGACCTTGCGGAATGTCTTAATTGCCGTAGTAGCGGTGATTTTGATATTCGCAATTTCAAGCCTTTTACCTGAAAAAGATTTTCATGAAAAGTACGAAAATGTTGATTTTTCTTCACTTCAAGCAACAGTCAATACAACAAAAAGTTACAGTGAGTATCTTGCTGAACACTCCAATGCGGGAAGTGCAAAATCCAAAGTTACTATTGATATCCAGGATTTTGATGAAGACAAATCTTACGGCGTACATTCAGAAATGAATTACAAGGGTAAAGATGTAGTAGTTACGGAAGAAGATTCTTCCATAACTTGGTATTTTGATGTAGAGGAATCAGGTTTCTACAATATATCATTAGAATATATTGCTGTTCCGTCTCGAAATGTTACAATGGAGCGTATTCTTTATATAAACGGAAGTGTTCCATTTTCAGGTGCCGAAACACTGGCATTTTATCGTTTATGGAAGGATGGCGGTCCTATTAAGTCTGATAATCAGGGTAATAATATCAGACCGTCACAGATTGAATTTTTCGAATATCAGACAGCACTTTTTAAGAGTGATTTAGGTTATGAGGTAGAACCTTATCGTTTCTATTTTGAAAAGGGTGAAAATTCGATTACACTTACATCTTCCAATGAACCAATGGCTATAAGCAAATGTGAGTTACTTCCAATTTTAACTTACGATACATATGCACAGTATCTTGCTAAACAGCCTTCAAATCCAGATTCATATACTGGAAAGCCTGAACCAATTAAAATCCAGGGTGAAAATTCTGTTGCACGTTCAGATCCGTCTCTTTTTGCTAGATACGACCGCTCTTCAGCAACAACAGAACCATACAGTGTAAAAAATACCATCTTAAACTATACAGGTGGTGATTCATGGAAATCTCCTGGACAGTGGATTGAATGGGATATGGAAATCCCTGAAGATGGCTGGTACACAATTTCTATAAAAGGTCGTCAGCTTTATCAGCGCGGTTTTATTGCATGCCGCTCTGTTTATATTGACGGTGAAATCCCAATCGATGGTTTAAAAACAGTTGGATTCGAATATACAACCGACTGGAAACTTCTTACTCTTTCTGATGAAAATAAAAAGCCTTATAAGTTCTATCTTACAAAAGGAACCCACCAGATTCGCCTGGAGGCAACACTTGGAGAGGTTGGTTCTATCATAAATGAACTTCAGGATAGTATTTTCCGCTTAAATCAGATTTATCGAACTATTCTTGTTTTGACAGGTACTTATCCTGATCAGTTCCGTGATTACGAAATTGATGTGGTTTATCCTGATGAAGTTCAGGGCATGTATCTTGAAAGCTGCCGTCTCTACAAGCTTATTGACCAGTTCGTTTCAATCACAGGCGAAAAATCAGATAAAATTGCACCGGCAGAAACTCTTGCAATTCAGCTTGAACAGTTCTACAAACGTCCTGATAAAATTACAAGAGCATTTGCAAACTTTAAAGATAACATTACTTCTTTAGGTTCTTCTCTGCTTACTATGACAGAAACCAAACTTGATGTAGATTATATTCTCGTTCAGGGAGCAAATGATAAGGTAAAACCAATTCGTGCTGGTTTCCTCAAGAATGCTAAACATGAGATTCTTTCATTCATTACTTCATTCTTTGTAGATTCAACCAATCTTGGTGATGTTTATGATGAAAAAGATGCAGATCATCTTATTGAAGTTTGGATTGTTACAGGTCGTGATCAGAGCCAGATTCTTAAAAATATGGTTGATGATTCCTTCACTCCTGAATCAGGCGTAAAAGTAAACGTAAAGCTTATCAATCAGAACTCCTTGCTTAATGCAGTAGTTGCAGGTAACGGACCTGATGTAGTAATTTCTATCTATTCTTCCGCTCCTGTAGATTATGCTTTGCGTAATGCAGACGTTAACTTAATGCGCTTCCCAGACTGTGAAGAAGTTCTTACACGTTTCAAGCCTAGTGCCTATACACCATATCTCTATGACGGTGGTGTTTATGCTTTGCCTGAAACTGAATCTTTCAATCTTCTTTTCTACAGAAAAGATATTCTTGAGCAGCTTGAACTTGAAATCCCTCAGACTTGGGATGATTTGATTGAGATTTTACCTACATTGCAGGGTAATAACCTTACAGTTGGTATTCCTTATCCTAACATCATCGCTCCAGATATGACAACCTTCTATTCAATGGTATATCAGAATGGTGGATGCGTTTACAATGATAAAGGAACAAAGACAATCATCGACAGTGAAGAAGGTATTGCTGCTTTCAAAACTTATACAAGTCTCTTTAACAGCTACGGACTTCCAACAATTTACGACTTTATGAGCCGTTTCCGTACTGGTGAAATGCCTCTTGGTGTTGCAAACTATGCTACATACAATACACTCGTTGTCGGTGCTCCTGAAATCCGTGGTCTCTGGGACTTCACATATATTCCTGGAACAGAAAAAGAAGATGGTACAATCAACCGTTCAAATATCGCCGGTACAGTTTGTACTATGATGATTAAAAAAGGCAAGAACCTTGATGACCTTGATTTGTCAAATACAAAGGATCTTGTTTATAGTGCATTCAACGGAAAAGCATTTGAAAAAGGCGCCGTTCCTGGTGTTGATGAAAAAACCTGGGCTCTCGTAATGAAAAATGAAAACAGAGTTCAAGATTCATGGAAGTTCATGAAGTGGTGGTCTTCAACAGAAACACAGGTTAGATTCGGTCGTGAAATGGAAGCTATTCTCGGTTCTTCTGCGCGCTATGCAACGGCTAACGTCGAAGCATTAAAGCAGCTTTCCTGGAAAACCGCTCAGATTGAGATTCTTGAAAAATCTCTTGATGAAACAATCGGTGTTCCGGAAGTTCCTGGTAGTTATTATACACCACGCCATGTAGTTAATGGTATTCGTAGAGTTATTAACTCAAAAGATGACCCTCGCGAAACACTCATCGACTACTCCCGCAAGATTAATGAAGAGTTGACTCGTAAGCGTCAGGAATTCAACTTGCCGGTTGAAGAATAAAAGGAGAATATGATGGACAGTAAATGGTCAAAATATTTTGATAAACGAAAACTCGCATTTTCAGATGCAGTTCACAGAGCAAAAACGATGAAGTTCTGCTATGCATTTCTTCTTCCTTATGCCGTTTTATTTATAACATTCAACGTTCTTCCAATGATTAACTCAATTTATTATGGTTTTACCAACTTTAATATTTTGGAAAAACCTGAGTTTATCGGAGCAAGAAACTATATCAACCTTTTCCTTCAGGATGAGGTATTCCAGACAGCCGTAAAAAATACTTTCTTTGTTGCTATCATAACAGGTCCTGTCGGATACATCATGGCATTTATTTTTGCCTGGCTTATTAACGAGCTTCCTAAATGGGTCAGAACATTAGTTGTTTTCTTTTTCTATGCACCTTCAATTGCAGGTACAGCATATTTAATTTTCAAACAGCTTTTCAATGATGACCAGTATGGTTGGGTAAACCAGTGGTTGATTAAAGTTGGTATTACTGCACAGCCTATTGCCTTCCTTACAGATCCTAAAAATGTAATGAGAGTTGTTATTCCTGTAATTCTCTGGCAGTCATTAGGTGCAGGATTCCTTTCTTTCGTTGCAGGATTAAAAGGTATCGATCAGGCTCAGTATGAAGCCGGATATATTGACGGTATTCAGAACCGCTGGCAGGAATTGTGGTATATTACTCTTCCAAATATGAAACCTATGTTGCTCTTCGGTGCTGTTATGTCAATCACAAGTGCATTCAATGTTTGTGATGTTCCTATGGCTCTGGCTGGCTATCCTTCTACAGACTATTGTGCACGTACTGTAGTAACCCACTTGTTTGACTATGGTTTCACCCGATTTGAGATGGGATATGCCTCGGCAATAGCGACGGTATTGTTCCTTGTAATGATTATCTGTAATAAGGTAATTCAGGCTCTCTTGAATAGGGTCGGTCACTAATAGAGGTATAAAAATGAGTAGAAAAAATAATAAATATCTTGAAGGTCCGACAATTCATCATTATAAACACAGAAGAAAGCCTAACCGTTCAGTTGGTGGTGATGTTGGTATCTATATTTTCTTAGGAATCTGTTCTTTAATTATGGTTTTCCCTCTTGTATTCTCTATTGCAAGCTCGTTAAAACCACTTGATGAACTCTTAAAGAATCCTCCTAGCGTTTTCCCACGTAACCCAACGTTCAAAAACTATTCAGATTTGTTCGTTACCTTGAGTCAGTCTCAGTGGGTTCCCTTTACACGCTATGTATTCAATACAGTATTTGTAACTTTTGTTGGTACTCTTGGTCATGTAATTATTGCTTCAATGGCTGCCTATGTTCTTGCAAAATATAACTTCCCTGGTGGAAACATATTCTTCAGAATTGCAGTAGTTGCTTTGATGTTCAGTGGTTATGTAACTGGTATTCCAAACTATTTGATTATGTGCCGTCTCCACATTGTTGATACTTACTGGTCTTTAGTTCTTCCTGCTATCGGTGGTTCTTTAGGTCTCTTCCTTATGAAACAGTTCATGGAAGGTTTCCCTATGTCACTGATAGAGGCAGCAAAAATCGACGGTGCCAGAGAGTTTACAATTTTCTGGAAGTTGGTTATGCCTAATGTTCGTCCTGCCTGGCTTACTATTTCTATCTTCTCTATCCAGGGATTATGGAATAATGCTCAGACACAGTACATTTACACAGAAAGTAAAAAAATGCTTAGATATGCATTGGATCAGATTCAGCTTGGTGGTATTGCCCGTATGGGACAGTCACAGGCTGTAATCGTATTTACAATGTCAGTTCCTATCATTTTCTTTATTTTCTCTCAGAGTCAGATTATGGAAACAATGGCTTCTTCTGGACTTAAGGATTAATGGTGGCAAAAATGAAAAAATTATTAGTATCAATTATTTGTCTTGCTGCTCTTTGTGCAGGCGCATTTGCAAAAGGTGATACATATATTTACGACTATTGGGGTGAAGTAGAAAAATCTCCTGACGTATATAGAGTTTCCCACGTTTTGTATGCAGATGATTTGGACCTTGATTTAGGCTTAAAAAATCCTTCCGGTTTGTTTGCGGCAGGCAATTTACTGTATCTTGTTGATACAGACAATAACAGAATTATAGAGCTTGTTTATAACGAAAATAAGACGGTTTCTTTGAGCCGTGTTATTGATCGTTTTAATGCTGAGGGGCAGGTTGTTGAAACCTTTAGTAATCCATCAGACATTTTTGTAAATAAAGAAGATGGTTCCTTCTTTATTGCAGATACAGGTAATGGTCGTATTGTAAAATTGGATAAAAATCTTAATTATCTTCTTTCTTTTATAGAACCTGATGATCCTACCTACGAGAAAGGTAAGACTTTTTATCCTCAGAAGGTTGTAGCAGATACAAAGGGCCGTGTTTATGTTCTTGCAAAAAACGTAAACAAGGGTTTCTTAAAATATGAATATGATGGAACTTTTACCGGTTTTTATGGTGCAAGTGAAGCAAACTTTGATTTCTCAACATATATCTGGAAAAAGTACTTCTCTACAAAAGCACAGCGTGCACAGATGGAATCTTTTGTTCCTACTGAATATTCAAATGCCTACATTGATCATGAAGGATTTGTATACAGTGTATTAAAAACCTTCAATCAGTGGGATCTTCGTTCTGACAAAGCAAAACCAATCAGACGTTTGAATGCCTTAGGAAATGATATTCTTGTTAAAAATGCTGAATATCCTCCAATTGGTGATTTGCAGTGGGGTAATGCAGCTGGTATCGTAGAACCTGCTCACTTTACAGATATTACCGTTCTTGAAGATGAAGTTTATATCACTTGTGATGAATCTCGAGGACGTATTTTTGGTTATAACAACCAGGGATATCTTCTTTTTGCATTCGGTGGTCGTGGAAATATTGATGGTTTCTTCCGTGCTCCTTCTGCAATTGAACATATCGGTAAAGACTTGTTTGTTCTGGACTCAATGAATGCTTCCCTTACAGTATTTACTCCAACGGAATATGGTAACTTGATTTATGAAGCTACTGAACTTTATTCATCTGGTGATTACGATGGTTCAGCTGAAGCCTGGTCAAAGGTTCTTGAAAAGAATGGAAACTATGATCTTGCCTATATTGGTCTTGGAAAATCTTGTTTCCGACAGGAAGAGTACAAGGAAGCTATGGATTATTTCCGTCTTAAGAGAGATAAGAGAAATTATTCTAAAGCCTACATGTATTACCGAAAGGAATGGATGGAGAAAAACCTTGGTTGGGTTGTTGCCTTCATTTTAATTATTATTCTTGTTCCATTATTCATTAAATGGGGCATGAAGATATCACGGGAGTTAAAATCATTATGAGTTATATAGCAACAAAATTTAAGAAATTAACGCAGAAGCAAACTTATAAACGTTTTTTCGATACTCTTCGTTATAGTCTGTATGTAATTACTCATCCTGCAGATGGTTTCTGGGATTTGATTCATGCTAAACGTGGTTCTTACTCGGCTGCAAATTTTATTGTAATTCTTACTGTATTAACTCACGTATGGAAATTGCGTTATACAAGCTTCCTGTTTAATAATACAAACTGGGAAAAAGTAAATATTTTTATGGAAATTGCTACAATTCTTTTGCCACTTGCAATTTTCTGTATTTGTAACTGGGGTGTTACAACTTTATTTGATGGTAAAGGTAAACTTGGACAGGTTTACATGGGATCTGCATATGCTTTGACTCCTTATCCTTTAATTCAGCTGCCTATCATTATCATGAGTAACTTTGTAACAATTGAAGAGGGAACTTTCTATACTGTATTCAGTAATATTTCCCTTATCTGGTGTGCAGCCCTTTTATTTATGGCAATGATGATGATTCATCAGTATGGTTTTGGTAAAACTTTACTTTTTACCATTTTCACTTTATTTGGAATGCTTGTATTTATCTTTATCATGCTGCTCTTCTTCAGTATGATTTCACAAGGTATTGCATATTTCGTTTCTCTCGCACGAGAAATTATGTTCCGATTGAACTGATGGGAGGTAGAAACGAATGAAAAAAGACAAAGAAATGAAAGACAACTTGAACGAAACTGCTTCAACTGAGCCAAAAACTAAGGCTCCAAAGGAAGCAAAAGTTAAAACCTCAAAGAAAAAGTCAAAAATGCCGGAAGGTTATATTGGAAGACCGAAACCAATGCGTACAAAAACCTTTGAATTCCATAAACCTACCGCAAAATTTTATATTGGCTTAGTTTTCTTCCTGCTTCTTGCTGGATTTATAACATATCTCGCAATCAGACTTATAAATGTAAGTAAAATTACAGATGCCTTTATTAAAGCTTATCAGTTTGATGCAGATAATACCCCTGAAACCTTTACTATCGAAAATGATAAGTTAAAGATGGTAATGGATACACGTACTACACAGTTTACTATTCTTCAAAAAGATACAGAGCACGTATGGTATTCAAATCCGCCAGAGTTGCAGAATGATCCGATTGCATTGACAAAAGAAAAGAACAACATGATGTCAACTCTTTTAGTTGGATATTCTACAGAAAATGGTGTAAGTAATACTTATGATACTTATACATACAGTATTAAGCGTGACTTCTTTGAAGTAGATAAAAAGAATAATGTAATTTCTGTAAATTATACTGCCAGTACAATGGAACGCGAGTATAAATATCCACTCGCAATTTATGCAGAAGAGTTTGAAGAATATCTTGAACAGCTTTCTACTGGAGATCAGAACGTACTTACTCGCCGTTGCTATCGTGAAATCGATATCGACAGATTAAAGCCTTCTGATAACAAGGAAGAACTTCTCCGTAAATATCCTGGATTGGAAGACGATAATTTGTATCTTATTTTCGATCCGTTAAATCAGTATCTCAAAGAGCAGTGTGAATCAATTTTTGCAAAAATTGATTATTCTGATGAAGATTACTTGAGACATCATGATTTGTATCAGGAAAAATCTGAAAAATCAGAACCGGCTTTCAATATTACTGTAAATTATAAGCTTGACGGTAATAAACTTATTGTTGATATTCCGTTCGATGATATTCTTTATAAACATGCATATCCTCTCGTTCAGCTTTCTGTACTTCCTTATTTTGGAGCTGCAGGAGTTGAAGATGAAGGCTTTATGTTTGTTCCGGAAGGCGGCGGAAGTATAATAAACTTTAATAATGGAAAAACACGTCAGAACGGTTATTATGCCGATGTTTACGGCTGGGACTGGGCATCTGACAGAAAGGCTGTTATTAAAGAAACTCGTGTTGCTTATCCTGTGTTCGGTGAGTCTTTTGGTGATTCAAGCTTTATTGCAATTATGGAAAACGGCTCTGAATATGCCGGAGTTACTGCCGAAATCAGTGGAAAACTTGGAAGCTATAACTATGTTCGCGCAGATTACAAAATGATTCACGGCGAACAGTTTGAAGTTTCACAGAGAAACACAAGTGCACAGTATGCTTATGAAGCAAATCTTCCTGAAGGTGAACGAATAACTCAGGTATATGCCTTTGTTAATTCTCCTTCATATGTTGATATGGCTAAGGAATACAGAAACTATCTTTTTGGAAATCAAAAGAAAGTTGCAAACAAGGAAACACCTCTTGCTGTTGAAATTGTAGGTGCTGTTGATAAGGTTCAGCAGGTTCTTGGTATGCCAAAGAATAAACCATATAAACTTACTTCTTATACAGATGCTGGTAAGATTATCAATCAGATTGAAGACCTTGGAATCAGCAATGTAAGATATAAGTTGTCTGGATTTATCAACGGTGGTATCAGACAGAAGATGCTTAAAAAGGTAAAATATATTAAAGCTCTTGGTGGAAAAGCTCACTTCAATAAGATGCTTGATTCTGTGGAAGAAACTTCTGCAAAAGTTTATCTTGATGCTTCAACCCAGTTCTCTTATCGTTCAACTTTGAATGATGGTTTCTTCCGATACAGAGACCCAGCTCGTTTTGCCAGTGATGAAGTTTGTGAATTACAGGAATATTCTCCTGTTTGGTATGGTAAACTTGATTCAATGGATTCTTATTATCTGCTTAGACCTTCTAATATAGATCGTGCAGCAGATGTACTTGCAAAAGAAGCACTTAGAAATAATATTGCAGGTATTTCTTATCGTGAAAATGGCTATCAACTTTCTGCAGATTACAATGATTCTGTAGGAAAAACAACAAGCCGAGCAAAAGCCCGCGAACAGCAGGTTGCAAGAATGAAGGAAGCAAAAGATAATGGTCTTTCTGTAATGATAAATGCAGGTAATGCTTACGCTGTAAAAGATGCCGATATTATTACTAATCTTACAATGCATGGAAACAGCTATGCAATTATTGACCGTCATGTTCCTTTCTATGAAATTGCTCTTCATGGTTACAAAGATTATACAGGTTCACCAGTAAATCTCGGATATGAGAATGATCAGATTATTCTGGAATCTGCTGAATGTGGAGCTGGTTTGTACTTTGTATTTATGAATGAAAAAGAAAAGGCTTTACAGGAAACAAGTTATACAGAATATTATGCAGCCTGCTTTGATACCTGGAAAGACAAATTAAACGATATTTATAAGCGCTATGATAAAGAACTTGGTGTTATAAAGAACAGCCTGATTGTGGATCACGCTTTTATTTCAGATGATGTTACTGTTACAACTTATGACAATGGTTATAAGGTATATGTAAATTTTGGTTATGTTGATTGTAACGTTACACCTGGATTAAAGATTCCTGCACGTCAGTATAAAGTTCAGAAGGTGGAGGACTAATATGCCGCAGTTAAAAAATAAGCTTAGCTTTAAAAGGAAGGTAGGTCTTACAGGACGTAGAGCCGTATATGGATATATATTTATTCTTCCATTTATCATTGGTTTTATTGTATTCATGATTAGACCTCTTGCTCAGTCTTTGCACATGAGCTTTAGTGAAGTTGTAATTTCAAATCAGGGATTTAAATTAAACTGGAATGACTATGCAAACTATAAAAGGGCTTTGACAGTTGACCCGGAATTCAACCGAATGCTGGTTAACTCAATAACAACAATGATTTATCGCTCAATTGCAACTATAGTTTTCAGTTTCTTTGTTGCCTTGCTTTTGAATCAGAAATTCAAGGGAAGAACTTTGGCTCGTTCAATTTTCTTCCTTGCTGTAATTCTTTCTTCTGGTGTTTTAGTTGGCTTGGAATATAGCAATACTTTGATGGCTCAGTTAAAGGAAACAATCGAAGAGGCTGGTAATTCAAATACAATTACTATGGTTCTTGAAAATATTCTTGTTTCCAATACGGGTGGTGTAAACGGAGTAAGTGGAAAGGTATTCAAAACTTTGTTTGAAATTATTGATTCCATTTATGATGTTGCCATGGCCTCTGGTATTCAGATTATAATTTTCTTGTCTGGTTTGCAGAATATTTCACCTAGTATGTACGAAGCTGCTCAGATGGAAGGTTGTACATCATGGGAAAGCCTTTGGAAAATTACAGTTCCAATGGTAAGTCCTTTGATGCTCGTATGTTGGATTTACACAATCGTTGACTTCTTTATGAAGACAGACAATCAGATTATGCAGAAAATCAATGATCAGATGGTTATTCAGTTGAACTACGGTTATTCTTCTGCATTGGCATGGATTTACTTTGTTGTTTGTATGTTGCTGATAGGTCTGTCTTCACTTATTATTTCTAAGGTGGTATATAACTATGACTAAAAAGGATAAGAAAGAAAAAACAGTAGTTGCAGAAAAAAGATCTTTCTGGGAGCGTAATGAAGCTTCTGGTGGCGTTCTTTTGACTGAAACTGCAAAAAAATATGCAATTGATATTTTCCGTGGTATTCTGCTTTTTGGTATGTGCTTTATGATTATTCAGCCAATTCTGAATAAGTTTTCTTTCAGCTTTATGGCAGAAAAAGACTTGTATGATACGACTATTATCGTTCTTCCAAAGCACTTTTCTTTAAGCAACTGGAAAATTGCAATTTCTCTGCTGGATTACAAACATTCTCTTTTCAATACAATTTGGGTTTCTATTTTGGTTTCTGTTATTGAAGTTTTTGTATGTAGTCTTGTAGGTTATGGTTTTTCACGATTCCATTTCCCATTAAAGAGATTCTGGTTCTTCTGCGTTGTTTTAATCATTGTTATTCCTCCGCAGACAATTTCAACCTCTCTCTTCCTTCATTTCCGATACTTTAACTTCTTTGGAAAACAGTTGAACCTTCGTGGTTCTATGGCTCCATACCTGTTAATGTGTCTTGGATGTATGGGACTTAAAAACGGTTTGTATATATTTATGATTCGCCAGTTCTTCCTGGGCTTCCCGTTTGAACTGGAAGAAGCTGCTTATGTTGATGGATGTGGTCCTTTTGCTACATTCTTCAAAATTATGATTCCTGGTGCAAAGCCAATTTTAACTTCTTGTTTCCTCTTTTCTTTTGTATGGCAGTGGACTGACAGTTTCTATACGGAGTTGTTCTTAGGAAAAATTAAGCTGCTTTCAACACAGATTTCAGGTCTTGTAGAAAGATTTGGCCAGTATCTTTCAGCCATTAATGGTGGTTCTGTAGTTGCTCCAGTTGCATATTCAAATGCAATTCTTTCTACAGGTGTTCTTTTGATGATTATTCCAGTAATCATCCTTTACATCTTCTGTCAGAATCTCTTTGTAGAAAGTCTGGCTTCTACTGGTGTAAAGATGTAATCTTTTATAAAACTGTTTGTTTAATGTGCGGTGTCTGATCAGGCTCCGCACATTTGCTTTAAATGGCGGTAAAAAAAACACTAATAAAAAAATTCCGTTTTTTTATTACTTGTGTTATAATTAATAATTATATAAATAATCATTAAACAAAGCGATTAGGAGACGAAA
>JAEEGK010022007.1_pt1 | contig 13431 bp, 8 predicted proteins | sample 8958771 | NCBI WGS metagenome assembly JAEEGK01 (sample SAMN16246547, study PRJNA631951) | gut metagenome | biome: gut microbiome; feature: rumen; material: SC-attached | host: Bos | place: Iran: Karaj | collected 2018-10 | reverse complement strand
TTAAAAAAAAAATTGAAAAAAATTTTGCAATTAAAAATAAGGAAAAATTTGAATTTAAAAAAATTACTTATGGAGATTTTATTCAATGGATTTTTCATTGTCAATCAATTAATTATCAAAAAACAAAATATACATCAACAATATATTTAATTTATAAAAAATTTATAAGTGAAGAATCATTATTTCATTATATTATTAAATTTAAAAGATTAAAAAATTTATATTTTTATGATATTAATCAAATAAATAAAAAATTGAAATTATATAAATAAATATTATAATTATTATTAGGATTATATTTTTATTTTATGAAAACATAATATAGGATTAAATATTGTTTTTTTAATTTTTTATTGTTGACAAAATCTTTTAAAAAATTAATTATTTTATTATTAAATTTCTTTAAAGATTAAATTGATAAACATTTTTTGAAAATAAAAATATTTTTTTAATTCATAACAATTGAAAAATGATGGTTAAATTAATTACTTTTTTACAATTACAAGACTCATTTAAATCTCCATTTCATTTTAATTTTAATGGAAAAAAATACATATATTATCCTATAGGAATAATAGTATCAATATTTATTAATATATCAGCAATAATTCTTTTATTTACATTAGTAAATGAATTAATATATCATTCACAACCAAATGTTAATTTTTCAGAATTTCGTACATCAATGACTCATAATTTAACATTGAATACAAAAGATTTATTATTTACAATAGCATTAAGAGATCAAAATTATAATATAATAAATGACCCATCAATAGGTTATTTAAGTGCATCATATGAAAGAACTTATACATTAAATGGAAAATTTAAAATAGAAACATTAGATTTAAATTTAATGAATTGTAGTTATGTTTATCCTATATTTAAAAAATTAGGTGTTGATGATAAATTTAATAGTACTGGATTAATTAATTATAATTGCTATAACTATAGTGAACCAATAATAATTGGAGGAAAATATGGAACAGATTTTTATGCTAATTTAAATTTTAATATTATGAAATGTAAAAATTCATCTACTTCTAATATTATATGCAAAAGTGAAAAAGAAATTAATAAATCAATGCAAAATGGTTGGGTTCAAATAACTTTTGTTTCTTCATTTGTTGATTTAAATAATTATTCAAATCCTATTCAATATATTACTGAAGATACTTATTTTAATATCGATGTTACACTTAATAAACAAAAATATATTTATTTTTCAACTTTGGAAATGTATAGTGAAAATAATATAATTTTTAGAAGTAGAAAAAAAGAAATTTCTACTAAACATGATGTAACTAATACTGATATAATAAGTTCAATTGATGGGGACATTTTAGGATCAATAATGGTTTGTCCTTCATTTACTACTCAAAAATATTATAGAAGTTATATAAAAATTCAAGAAATTGGGGCATCAATTGGTGGTTTATATTCTTTGTTAAAAGTAATTGCTTATATTTTATTTTCATTTCAAAAAAGTAAATATATTGAAATGGAAATTATTAATAATTTATTTACTTTTGCTAATGATAAAAATATAAATAAAAATAATTCTCTTTTTAAATATGAAAAATTTAATTTTTCTCGTATTAAAATAAGTTCAATTGATCAAAATATGAAATATATATATGGTTCAGGAGTTTTTTTATCAAAATCTTATAAAGAAATTGATTCAATTAAAAATCTTAAAAATACTTTTAATTGTACCCAATCAATAATATATAATAATAAAACAAAAAATAATAAAATATATTTTTATAAAATTGATTTGGGATTCATTAATTCTTTTAAATTATTATTTTGTTTTTGTAAAAATCAAAGACAATTATTTTTAAACAGTTATGATTTAATAATTGATGAATTATCAAAATATATAGATTATATAAAAGTATCAAAAATATTAATGGATATTGAAAAAATAAAAGGAATTTTGAAAAAACATAATTTTAACTCAGAACATTGGAGATCTGGAAAAAAAATATTATTTGTAAATAAAAATAGGAATCAAAATGAAGTTAAAAATAATTCTATTTTAGGTAATTCTAATTTAGTTTTAAATCCAGGAGTTAATTAATTGTTATAATTATGTTATAATTATTTGAATCTTTTTAGGAATTATATATAAGATTTGAAAGTTTTAGGATTTTATTTATTAAAATTTCATAAATAGTGTTTTAAAATTTTTATAAAATTTAAACTTAAATCACTTTTAATTTATAATATTATAATACCATTTTTTTGATACATTCCATTTCTGTAAGATATTCATTTAAAAATATTATTCATACTTTTTTATTCTATATATTACTTAAATTATACATTAAATACACTTTTGATAAACTATTAATAATTATTTAAATTTTTCTTTATTTTTCGAATGTTGAAGTAATTTTTCATATATAGGATGATTTATTTTTTTTCTAGTATTATTATTATTTGATTGAATAGAAAAATTATTAAAAGATAAATCAATTTTGTTATTTTCTTCTCTTTTATTTTCTTCATTTTTATTTCCTTCATTACTATTTATAATATCTACATTATGAGAAGAAATTAAATTAGAAGTATAATTCTGATTTTGTAATACTTTTTCTTCTAAAATATTTATTGATTTTGATTCAGATTTTTTTTCTGGAATTTTATTAATTACAATAAGATTATCATAAGAACTGTTTTTTTTTTTTTTATTATTAAATATTTGTTCTCCTTTTAATGTTTTTAAAAATGGTTTTTTTACATTTATCACTTGTAAATATTTATTTGAATGAAAGATTGAGGAATTATTATTAGTTAAATTAAGTAATCCTTGATTTACTGAATCATTCTCTGATTTAAATGAAGTTACTAGTTTTTCATAATCTTTATTTTTTAACTTTAATAATATATCTTTTTGTTCTATAGATTGACAAGTTCCTGTACAATTACCCATTTAATATTTATTAAATTATATAAAATATCAATAATTTTATAAATTATAATTTTATTAAAAATAAAAAAATAAATCTTTAAATTAATGTGGAAATTATAAAATAAAAAATGAATATTAAGTATTAAAAAAATTTAAAAATTTTTAAAATGAAATTAATTCTATATTAAAATATTATTTTCTCTAAAATTAAAAATTAAAAATTTTAATATAATCTAATTTATACAAATTATTAATTTTTAAAATAATAATCACTTAATTATATAAATTAAATAATTAATGCTAAAAGAAAAGTAAAAATCCAATTAACTTTTAAAAACAAATTCTCCCCATACATATTTTTAATACATTTTGAAGAATTAAAAAACAAATGAGCATTAGTAGTTTTAGCATTAATTAAATGATATTGTTCATAAATATCATTATTATCATAAGAATAACATTTAAATCTATTTAAAGTATGACATTTATTATTAGTTAATTCACTTAATAAATTCATTCTTTTTTTCCATTCATGTTTATTTATATTAATAGGAATAGGACAATAACCTTGTCCTTCTTCATTAAAACCACATTCACAATTTAAAGTAAAATTATTTTTTCCTTCAACATAATAACATAATTCACCTTTTTTACATTTAATAAATCCATCAATTACTTTTTTTTCGTTTTTAAAAACCCAATAAGAATCATAATCAGTAGTAACACAATAAGTTTTAGTTTGATCTAATTTACCAAATTCACAAAGATAAAATCTTTTATCTTCATCATTTGAAAATAAAGCTTCTTTTTCAGTATTTTTCATATTAGCTTTTAAAGAACCATATTTAATACAAGAATTTTTATAACAACCTAAATAATTTTTACATTCCCATGAATCTTCACAAAATTCACCTTCATTTTTTTGTATTTCACATACTTTACTTGTTTTATTACAAAATAAACCTACTTCACAGTCTTCATATTTTTCACATGTTCCATTCTTTTTTTTTCCAACACATTTTTTATTTTTGCATTCTGCATTATATAAACATTGATTTTTTTTCTCATTACATTCTTCACCAGGATATCTTAAATCAGAATCACTTTCTCCCATTTTTTTCCTACAATAACCAAAAATTTCTTCATTTAAAAAAAGACTTTTTATAAAATATCTTTCATCATTTGAATTCAAAATACATTTTTCATCTTTTTGACAAATTTTATCATTAAATAAAAGAGTAATGTTATCTCCATTTTCATTAAAAGGATTATATCCATATGCACAATCATTTATTTTTTCATCACATTTTATTTTTGGACATGACATTGAATCTGGAATTATTGGTAGAGTATTATAATTAAAAACAACATCTTTTATACAAGAATCTGAATTTTCTAATCTATGATGTTCTAATGCTAAAATTTTTAAATTATTATATTTTTGAAAATCCCTTCTCCATAATACATTTCTTATTGTTTGTAATTCTACACAAATATTATCTGAAAATCTTTCTATTGTATGACATAATGATGTATAATTAGTATTTGATAAAATTTCTTTTTTCATTTTTAAATAATCTTTAAATGTATCATTTCCATTTCCTAAAACACAATGTTTACTTCGATATTGATTAAAACCACATAAGCATTTTTCAGGTAAGTGAATAGTTTCATTTGTATTTTTTATAATATATTCACAATCATCATAACATAAATAATTAACATTTAATAAAGTAGCACAAATATATCTACTTTTATTATTAATATAATAACCACCACTTTCACATAATAATTCAGGTCTTTCATTTTCAAAAAAATCATCAGTAAAATCAATTCCATCTTTAATTGAAAATAATTTATTACAAGTATTATTTTTTTTATTACAGTATAAATTAAATTCACAATCAGTTGAAAAATTACATTTTTCATTTAAACTTTTTAATTTTGAACAAATATTATTTATACATGCTTGATTTAAAGGACAATTTTCATTAGTTGTACAATTAATATTATTAATTGAATTCATACATTTATTATCTTTACATATTCCATATAAACAATCTGAATCTTCTGAACAATTTCCTCCTGGAAATTTTGGTATTAATCTGGAATATTGTTCTTCTTTTATATCTTCTTCATATAAATTTAATAATGAATCATATACATTACAATACTTTTCTTTTTGATCTGATAATGGAGATATTTCTATATGAAAGATATTATCTGCATCTGTTTTTTTTTTTGTTAAACATATACTTTCATCCAAATTATTCTCACATGTCATTGAAAACTTACATATTTCATTTGAAACAAAAATAGGAAAGAAAAAAAATATTATTTTCATTTATTTCTTTTATTTTTAAACTAATTTTTTTTTAAATATAATTAAATATTTCAAATTTGATATTTATAATAGATAGGTTTGATACTTTAATAAAACATTATTTATATTCAAAAACTAAAAAAAATTAATTAGGAATATAAAAATATTAAAACAATATCTAAAATAAATATAAATCAAATTAATATTTTCTCTTATATTCAGGAAGACTTTTATACTTTTTTAATTTAGTAGATTTATTTAAAGGTTCTTCAATTTTATTTCTAAAATCTTCTAAATTATTATCGTTCATCATTTTTATATCAAAATTATAATTTGTACTCATTATATATTTTTTTTTCTTTTGTTTTTTTTCTGATTGATTCCTTTTTTTTATCATTCTTTGTAAATCTTTTTGTTCTTGAATTTCTAATTTTTTTCTATCTTGTTCAATTTCTTTTAATTTTAATTCTTCTTTTACTTCAATTATATTTTTTTCAATTTCACTAATTTTCTTTTTTAAATTTCTAATTTTTAAATTATTACTTTTTATTTCATTTTGATTTATAATATTTTCATGTATAAATTTAGCATTTTTAACATCATTTTTCTTTAATTTTTTATTAAAAATATCCTTATTTTTTGATAAATCATTATTATCTATATAAAATTCAAGTTTATTTTTTTCTTTAAAAAGCTCATTAAATCTATTTTCATATTTATCCAATGCATCACTTGGAATCAAATTTTCTAATATTTCCCTTTCTTTAGGTTTAAATAAATTTGGAGATATAATTCTTTGTGATTGATATTCATTTTGAATATTTTCAGATAATAATTTTTTATAAAAAGATTGAAATGAATTTCTTTGTGAAAGTGGATTATTGGTAACAGAATTTGCATTTGTTGAGTTTGTTTTAGATATATTTAAAACTGATCTTGATTTATTATATTTATTATTTACTTTTATAATTCTTTTTATTTCTTCTTTTGGTTTTCTTTGAATTTCTTTATCTTTTTTTAATTTATCATTTAAATATGATATATGTTCTTTTTCAAATAAATACTCATTTTTTAATAAATTTCTTTTATTTACTAAATCTTCATAATTTTTAATACATGAATTGTTATGATAATTTTCAATTTTTTGTAATTGTTTATTTTCTTTTTCTAAATCTTTAATAACATTTACTAATTTTTTTAAATCATAAATTAATTCTTCTTCTTTATTATTAATTACATTTCCTTCTTCATCCAAAAAATGTTTATTTACTTTAAAATCAACATTTTCCTTTTTTATTTTTGTATAAATTTTTATATCTTTTTTTATTATTTTTTTTTCTTTTTGAACATTTTTTAATTGTTTATCTTTTATAAATATAATTTCATCTGCTGAATCATATTCAAAAATTTCATTTATATTTTTTTTTGGTTTAATAATATTTTTAATTATATTTTTTCTGTTATATTTATCCATTTTTTCATTTAATTCATTTGTTAATTTTGATAGTGATTTTAATAATTGTTTTTTCTCTTCTATTAAAGAATTAATAATATCATTTTTCATATTAATTTCATTATTATATCTCTCTGATAAATTTGGAAATTGAGTTTCATAATATTTTATTTGATGAATTAATCCATTTAATTTTTTTTCAAGTTCATTATTATCTGAAATTAAAATATTTAAATTATTTTGAATAAAAGAGGAATTTTCTTCTTTTTTAATTGGTTGATTCGATAAATTATTATTATGAATATCATCATTATTTTCTTCTTTTTGATAATTTTCTTCTTTTTTTTTTATTTTTTTTTTTTTTTTTTTTTTTTTTTTTTTTTTTTTTTTTTTTTTTTTTTTTTTTTTTTTTCTTTTTATTTCCATTGTAATTTCTTCTTCTTTCTCTTTTGTTTTTTGTATTAATTGGGGTCTTTTTTGTATTAAAGGTAATATTAAATTATTATTTTCAGATTTTGATTTAAATAATTTATTTTTTTTCTTTTTTCTTTTTTTCTTTTTTTTATTCTCTTCTCTTCTTAATTTTTGTTCTTCTTCAAATTCTTTTTCAAAAGAATTTTTAAGTGATTTGCATTTATATTCTGAATCAATAGAATCAAAACTTAATTCACATTTAATTGAATCACTATAATATATTATTTCTTTTTCTTCTTCTACTTTTTTTTCATTTTCTATTTCTAAATTTTTTTGTAAATCTGAAATTTCATTAATTAATCTATTTTTTTTTTCATTACTCCTTTCATTAAATAAACTAAATTCATCATAATTTTTATAATTGATCAACATTGAGTTACTACTTGATTTTCCCATATCATAATTTCTTATATATTTTGAACATTCATTATAACTATTCATTAAAACATTATTCTTTTTTAAATTTTTAGGTATTTTATTTTTATATACATTTATATTTATTTTACCATTTTTTGAAGGAATAAATAATCCAGGTTTAATAAAATTATTTTCTTCTTTTAAAAATTTAGTTTTTCTCATTATATTTTTATAAATTAAAAAAAATAATAATAAATTCTATCCTATATTTTCATTTTCAAAAATACAAAAAAAAATATTTTTATTTTATATATATATTATTTTAATTTTAATTAATAAAATAAAATGAAAAATAAATTTAACGATATTCTTAATGATCATTATAAAACAGAATCAAGTTTGCCAAATTTTTCTCAATCAAATAATTTTGCAAAAAATAAATTAATTGATTCATATTATCAAACATTTAATCCAAACTATAAAAAAGAATTAGAAGATTTTAAAAATTCAATATCATTAAAAAGAAATAGAAATTATAAAGAGAATTTATTTAATAACATTAATTCATTAAATTTCAAAAGACCAAATTCTGCAAAAAGAATTTATAAAACAATATCATTTTTTAATAATGAAAATAAGAAAAATATAAAATTTCCTCAAGATTTATTTTTTAATGAAGAACCCAAAAATGTTAAAATTGAAAAAGTAATTCCTGGTTCAAGAAAAGTTGAAGCATTTAAAAAAAATTTAGAAGATGATTTAAGATTATTTAAAAATTATAAACCAATGAAAAGATATTATATAAGTAATTTAAGAAATGTCCCAAGTATATATGAAAGAAATAATTTTTATTCTCCTAGAAAGAATATTAATCCTTTATTCAATTTATAAAAAAAAAGAATATTAAAATTAAATTTGATAATACATTCTATACAATAATATTTTTATTTTTTTATATTATTTATTTATAAGAAATTCTATTTTTTATAAAATAAATTTTATATTTTTTTTGAAAAAGAAAAAATAATAAATAATATTAAAATTAATACTTTTTATAATTCATCTTGATTCATAAAAATTTCAGATTTTTCAGATTGATTTTTTACATCAATATCTTCTTGAGACATACTATTTTGTTCATCTTTCAATCCACAAACTTTTTTCCATTTTTTAAATTTCTTTTTTTCTTCTCTTGAACTTTGTTTATAAGCAACATAACTTGATATTTTTATAAATGTCCATCCTTTTCTAAATAAATCTTCTTCTCTACTTACACAACCACATATTTTTTCTTCTTTTTTTGATTCTTCAGAATTTTCAATATCAATTTCATTAATATCAAAATTACTTTTTTCTTTTTCTTCATTTAAATCTTTTTCATTAATTAATTTATCATCTGTTTCTTTATTATTTATATCATTTTCTTGAGTATTTACAATATATTCATTTACATCATTGTATCCTGTGTATATTATTGGTTTAGCTCTTAATGTCTTTTTTTTAATGTTATCTTCATTTTCTATTTCATCATCAGATTCAATTATAAAATTTGGTGCTTCATATGGAATTAGTTCTAAATTAGAGTTTATTAATTTATTCTGAATTGTAGTTTTTTTATTTTTTAATATTACATTATCATCTTCTTCATCGACTCTATTATCTGGAATATTTATTTTATTTTTTTGATATGATTTTAAAGTTATAATATCATTTTTTATATTATTTAAATCATTATTTTTATCATCATCTTTTTCATGATATGATTTTAATGTTTCAATATCATTTTTTATATTATTTAAATCATTATTTTTATCATCATCTTTTTCATGATATGATTTTAATGTTTCAATATCTTGTTTTATTTTATCTAAATCATTATTTTGATTAATTTGTAATTCTTCAATATCTTTTTTTAAATTTGTTAAATCCTCATTTAATTTATTGTCATTTTGATTTATTTTAATTGCTTCAATATCATTTTTCAAATTATCTAAATCATAATCTAATTTATTGTCATTTTGATTATTTTTTAATGATTCAATATCTTTTTTTAAATTTTCTAAATCATTATTTAAATCTTTTTCTTTTTGATTTGTTTTTAAAGCATCAATATCTTTTTTTAGATTATTAATATCATTATTTATATTGATATAAATACTATTATCATTATCTAAATCTTTATTATCATTGTTTTTTGATTTTATATTTTCAACATCATTATTTAATTTTTCTAAAAATTCATTAATATTATTATTATATTCAGTTTGAGCTTCAAATTTTTTTTCTAAATCATTAATTCTATTTTGATTATCATTATCTTTAATATTGTCATTCAACATATTTTCTAATTCTTCAATTTTATTTTTAATATCATCATCATTAACATTTTCACCTATTTTATTTTCTAATTCTCCAATTTTATTTTTAATATCTTCATCACTGTTTTTAATATTATTTTCTAAATCATTAATTTTATTATTAATGTCATCAATATCTTTATCATAATTTTTATCAAATGGATTTTTATTTTCAATTGATTCAATTCTCTTTTTCATTTTTTCAATATCACTTTTAATAGTACCAATTCCACTATCTCCAAAACTTCCACTTAAAGTCATTAATCTAGTTTCATTTGCAGATGTCCTATTTGAAAAATCTTTTTCTACTTTATCAATTTTATCATTTAAATCATTAAATTTATCCAATTGATTTTCTAAATCATGTATTTTTAATTTTAATTCAGAAATGTCATTTAAATTATTATTATTATTATCTTCTATTTTTTTTAAATTATCTTCAATTTTTTCTATTTGAACTGTGAATAATTTAATTTCTTCTGGATTATAATTTATATATTTTTCTAAATCTTCTTTATTAATTGAATCTTTATTATTATTATTATTTTTTGATAATAATTTTAATTTATTTTCAATTTCTTCAATTTTTTTTTTAAATTCATATTTATTTAAATGTGTTTCATTATTATCTTTTAATGTTAATTCAATATCATATATTTTATTATCATATACATTCTTCATAACATAATTTTTTTCTCTTTCTAAAAGTTTTTCTTTAAATTTTTCATTCTCTTGTTTGTTGATATCAACATGAAAATTTTCTATATTTTCTTTGATAATTCCTAATAAATTAGAATTTAAATTATTAAGATTTGATTCTAATTTTCTTATTTTTTCATTTAATTCTTGAATTTCTTGTTCATGTTGTTCTTTTGTAACAAAATCATTTTCTTTTCTTTTATTTTCTCTTTCAATTCTTTTTAAATTATCTTTTACTTCATTTAAATCTTTATTATTTTTACCAATTTCAGTTTCAAATTCTTCTTTTCCTATAATATTATTTTTTTGATTCTTAATTTCATTTCTTAATTCATTTTGATATGGTAAAATATATTTTTGAAATTCTTCTTTGAAAATATTTCGTATAGTTTTTTCGTCTATTAAATTATTTGTATTTTGGATATTTTCATTTAATTTTTCTGAAAAATTAGTTTCAGTTTTTAATTTATTCATATCATCATTTTTAGTTTTTAAATCTGTTTCATTAATATCAACTTTTTGTTCTTCATTTTGAGTTTGTGTTTGAACTAATTTAACAGGAATCCCAGAATAAATTTGACTAACTGGAACATATAAATAACTTCCTGTTGGATTTATTTGTTGTTGACTTATTATTGTTGTTCTTGGTGTTCCTCTATTATTTAGAATTGCTTCTATTTCACCAATTGATCTGTGAATTTGTTGATTAGTATGTGATGGTCGGTTATAATAATATGACATGTTTATTTTATAATTTTTATTGTTTATTTTATTATATTTTTGTTTAAAAGATTTTTTTATAAAATTAAATGTGCGTTAAAAAGATTTTTTATATCATTTTATGTTATACAATTTAGAATTAAAATATAATTTTTTTAAATGGATTAAGATATACTTATATATATATCTATTTAAATTAAATCATGTATTTTATATACATAAAATTATATATATATTTTATTTGTTAATATATTTAAAATAAAATAATTTAATATAACTATAATAAAACAATAATAAATTTTTATTTAATTTAATGTTTATAAAAAGAACAAAAAATAAAAAAGGAAAAACTCTTCAATTTGACTCTCCTAAAAATGAAAAAGAAAAAATAAAAGAAGATAAAACTTTTCTAAATAAAAAGCATAATTTTCCATATTCAACATCAAATCAAGAAAATCATCAAAAAAATTATTTTGACAAACTTGAAATAAATAAAAACAATTCATTACCAGTAAAAACAAAAGAATATAAAATAGAAAAAATAAGTTTAGATGAAAAACCAAAAATAATACAAGAAAAAGGAATAGAAGAAAAAATGAAAGTCCCATTTTTTTTTAAAGTAAATAGTCTTTTTGATTATGCACCAGGAATTTGTAAAGATTTTAAAGAAACTGGTTATTGTGGATTTGGTGATACTTGTATTTTTGTTCATGATAGAGGTGATTATAAATTAGGATGGGAATTAGAAAGAGATTGGCAAAAAATGCAAAAAATAAAACAAAAAAAAAAATTAGAAAAAATGAAAAAAAAAATAGAAAATGGAGAAAATGTTAATTTTAGTTCAATTTCTTCTTCTTCTTCTTCTTGTAATTCAGATTGTGAAAATAATAATGAGAAAATTAGTTCTATTTGTAAAATTTGTAATATGGAAATGAAAGAACCTGTTTCTGTTTCTTGTGGTCATATTTTTTGTGAGAAATGTATAATTGGAAAATTTAAAGAAAATAAAAAAAAATGTATAATCTGTAATAAAGTTTTAAATGGAATTTTTAATAATGCAAATAAAATTATTGAACATATAAAAAATTCAAAAAATAAAACAGAGAATAATGAAAATAAAAATAAATGTAGATATACTTTAATTGGTAAAGAAAAAAATTATCCAAATGAAGAACAAAATAAATATAATGATATTGATTTTGAGGAAGTAGGTAATAATTTAAAAAAAGGAGAGGAAATAATATATACTTTATATGATGATAAAAATGAAAAAGATAAAAGAGATAATTTTGATTATTTAGATAAAAATAGAAATAATAATTTAGATAATTTAATTGATAATCTTAATGAAGAAAATATTATATTTACAAAAGAAAAAAAATTAAAAAATAAAATAAAACAACAAAACGATTGGTTATATAAATCAAATTATTCAAAATATTAAACAATAAATTGTATAAATAAAAATATTAAAAAAACATTTTTTTTTTCACTTTTTGTAAAAAAAATTAAAATAATTTAAAAAATAAAAAAAATAAAATGAAAAATTTAAATGAACCAACATTATCAGAAGACAAAATAACAGAATTTAAAGAAGCTTTTGAAATTTTTGATAAAGATAAAGATGGTTATATAACAACAAAAGAATTAGGAGATATAATGAAAAATTTAGGACAAACACCATCAGAAGCAGAATTACAAGATATGATAAATGAAGTTGATATTGATGGAAACGGAACAATTGATTTTAAAGAATTTTTAGGTTTAATGGCAAGAAAAATGAGAGATGCAGATACTGAAGAAGAATTAATTGAAGCTTTTAAAGTTTTTGATAGAGATGGTAATGGATTAATTTCTGGTAATGAATTACAACATGTAATGACATCACTTGGAGAAAATATTTCTCAAGATGAAGTTGAAGAAATGATTAAAGAAGCAGATTTAGATGGAGATGGGTATATTAATTATGAAGAATTTGTAAGAATGATTTTAAACAAAAATTAAAAAAATATTAAACCTATTACAATAATAAAAAATAATTAAATAAGTTTATTATAAATTAAAATATTAATTTAAATAATATTGAATTAGAAAAAAAGAGATTGCTCAAAAGCAATTCTTATAAAAAAAT
>JAEEGK010022004.1_pt1 | contig 13432 bp, 7 predicted proteins | sample 8958771 | NCBI WGS metagenome assembly JAEEGK01 (sample SAMN16246547, study PRJNA631951) | gut metagenome | biome: gut microbiome; feature: rumen; material: SC-attached | host: Bos | place: Iran: Karaj | collected 2018-10 | reverse complement strand
GTATCAAGAGGAAGTCCAATCCGATATTAAGCACCGTGGACAAAATTAGGAAATAAAACGGCGTCTTGCTGTCGCCAAGTGCGCGGATGATTGACGACAAAAGATTGTAGAAAAAAGTCGCCGGTATGCCGATAAAGGTTATCAAAAGGTAACTGTATGCGCCTTCCATCACGTCTTCCGGAGTGCTGAGCCACTGCAAGATACGGCGGCAAAGTATTGTGGTAACGATTGTTATCAACAGTGAAAGAACGCCGGCGATTTTGATACTGGTGTTTACATAACGGCGCATCGTGGTGTAATCCCTCGCGCCGAATTTTTGCGCAATCGGGATACCGAAGCCCGCACCGCAGCCGTTGCAGAATCCAAGTATGAAAAACATTACCGACGACGACGCGCCAATCGCCGCAAGCGACTGTATGTCAAGATTTTTGCCAACAATTGCCGCATCTACCAACGAGTAAGTCTGCTGCAAAATGTTGCCCGCGATGAGGGGCAGGGCGAATTTTATTATCAGCGGAAACGGCCGCCCGTAGGTCATTTCCAGAGTCTTTGCCATTTTAAAAATTTGAAACTATTGCTATGCGTCAGAATTTGAATACCGTGGTCGATTCCCTAAATGTATCAGCCTGATTGTTAAGTTGTTCGGCGTTAACGGCGAGTTCCTCGCTCGCGGCGGCGTTGCCTTGGATGGCGCCGTTGAGTTGCCTGATTACGTCCTCTATCTGCTCGATGGTGTTCATCTGACTGCTGCCCGACTCCTCGATGTTGGAGATGAGGTCGGTGCTCTTTTGGATGGACGGCACGATGTTGTTGAGCATTTCGGTGGAAATCTCGGTGGCTTTCAACGAATTGGCAGCACCGTCGATGATGTCGTTGGCGGAATTTTTGCTCTTTTCGGCGAGTTTGCGGATTTCCGACGCCACCACGGCAAAACCCTTGCCGTGTTCGCCCGCACGTGCAGCCTCCACTGCGGCGTTGAGCGCGAGGATGTTGGTCTGGAATGCTATGTCGTTGATTATCTGTATCTTCTCCGAAATGTCGCGCACCGCCACAAGGCTGTCGTTCTGCGCCGTCTGGATGTTTTTGACATCATCGGCAATCTTGTGTGCAATGCTCTTCGCCTCGCGGGTGTTGTTGGTGTTGTTGGAAATTTCCTGCTGGATGAACGACATCGACTGCACGATTTGGTCTGCCGTCGCCGCCTGTTCGTTGGCGTTTTGCGAGAGGAGTTGCGTTGCGTTGGTGATTTCGCCGCTAAGACCGGAGATGTGGTCAGCGCCAGCAACAACGCCTTTGAGTGTGTTGCCGAGGTCTTGGGCGAGGTCGGTGCAGGAGCGGAGGATGCCGGTGGCGTTGCGGGCGTTTTTCTCCTGGCGGAAGTCACCCTTGGCAATGTTGCCCACGATTTCGCGCACCTTGTCGGGTTCGCCGCCTATCTTGCGGATGACGCCCTTGGTGATGATGTTGATTACAAACAATATTATCAAAATGATGATGCTGATGGCAATCGACATCGGCCACAGGATTTTGCCGACGCCCTGCAACTTGTCGCTTTCGGGATATACGAAGGAGATGTAGTTGTGGAGGTTGTCGTCAAAAATATAAATCATCTCGTACATTTTGCCGTCCTTCTTGAAGTTGGCTTTGTTTGTCTCGCCGTTGCGGTTGCCCGATATTTGCTGCCAAACCTCGTTGGGAAGGTTTTTCCACTGCTCGTTTGGACGCATAATGCAATTGTTGTCGGTGTCAATCCAGAGCGCGAAACCGTTGCCGAGGATTTTTGCCGCGCCAAATTCGCGGTTTTGCATCAATACCTTGTTTTCCTCGCTGCCAGTGAAGAGCATACCAGCCACTTTGCCGTTGATATACAGCGGTTTGTAGGTGGCAATGTAGGGTTTGCCGAGGATATTGGTCTTGTCGTAGAAAATTTCGCCGCGATCCACGGTTTTTGCCACAGCCGAATTGTTGTCTATCATTGTGCCAAGGGCGTATGAGCCGTCGGCGTTTTTAATTGATGTACAGATTCTTATGTAACCATCGGGTGCTTTCTGGAATATCGTAAGTTCGCGCCCTTCTGATGCTTTGGAAAGCGTCTCGGGGAAATTGGTGTCGCCTTGCATTATGTGTGTGCCAAGTTTCCACGCGGGAAGCTTGCGTCCCACAAAATTGCACGTCGAATCTATTTGGACGATGCCGCCACGGAGTTCAAGATAACGGTCTATTGTGTTGAGAAACAATATGTTGCTTTCGCCGTTGTATTTGTATTGCGCATCCACAAGCGCAACTATCGCCTTCAAGTCGGTGACAACGTTTTGCTCCGTCGATGCCCCCTTGAACTCGTTGAGCATATATGCTACAAACATGTTGACTATCAACAGCGAAACCGCGCCTATCGCAACAAGCGTGATGTTGATTCGTTGCAGGAGACCCAATTTATTTGTGATGTTATTTGCCATAATATTGTATAAATTTTTTCAATGACAAAATTATCAAATTGTATGCAAATTGCAAATATTTAAGTGATTTTTTTGGGAAAAAATCTTTATGTTTTTTTGTGTGGGAAATGAAAAGATTTGTTAACTTTGAGGCGGAAAAATCGGATTAAAGTGATGGCAAACGAACCAAATTATATAAATCCCAAAAATCCTGTGTATATATCATACGCATGGGAAAAAGACGATAATGATGTAATCCATGAGTACGAAAGCAGGATAAAGGATTTGGAGAAATTGATTTATGATTATAAGGAAAAAATCCAGGACTTAATCTCAACGCTTTCGCAAAAGGACAAGGTGATAAAGCAAAAAGACGCCCGCATTGCCGAACTTCAATCCAAAATCACCGAATTGGAGAACGCATCAATGAAAACGGCACAGCAATCTTCATCGTCCATTGTAAACGATCGCTATGCTCCCCTTATGGAGAATAATAATATGATAGTTCGGCTTCTCGGTTCGTGCGGTTGTGAACAAGAATTAACCATGTTCCCCGCCGAAGCCGAAAATCCAAACTATCTGTATGGCGGGCTGGAAGCCCGCACTCCAATACTCAACCATATTAGAATTTGAATACTCCTGCGCTGTTTCTGAACATATCGGCTTGGGAATTGAGTTCTTCTGCGCTTACGGCGAGTTCTTCGCTTGCGGCGGCGTTGCCTTGGATGGATTCGTTGAGCTGCTTTACCGACATATCGATGGACGAGATGGTGAGTTTTTGGTTTTCTGCCGCGCCCTCTATTTCGTCGATGAGCGTTGCACATTCGTTGACACCTGGCAGTATTTTGTTGATGAGTTCGGTGGATTTTGCTGTGGCGTTCACACTCGTCTGTGCGCCTTCCACGATGTCGTTGGCGGATTTTTTGCTCTTTTCGGCGAGTTTGCGGATTTCGGATGCAACTACGGCAAAACCCTTGCCGTGTTCGCCTGCGCGGGCAGCCTCCACAGCCGCATTGAGTGCGAGGATGTTGGTCTGGAAGGCGATGTCGTTGATGATGTCAATCTTTTCCGAAATGTCTTTCACAGCCTTGAAGCTCTCGTCCTGTGCGGTCTTGATGGTTTGGATGTCTTTGGTGATTTTTCTCGTGATGCGCTCCGCCTTGTTGGTCAGTTCGGCGTTGTGCTTTATCGTGTTGGAGATGTCGGATACCGCCATCACAATGCTGTCGGCGTTGGAAGCCTGGTAGCTGGCGTTTTCGGAGAGCCTTTGTGTGGTGCTGGTGATTTCCGAGCTCGACTGCTGCAACGAATTTGCGCCATCGTAAATCTTCTTGAGGATGTCCTTGAGGTTGTCAGCCATAGTGTACGCCGATTTGAGGATGCCTGTCGCCTTGTGTGTGTCGGTGCGGTTGGAGTCGGTCATGTCGCCGTCGGCTATCTTGTCCACAATTGACCTCACATCGTGCGGTTCGCCGCCCACTTCCTTGATTATCATCGAGATGAGCCTGTTGGAGCCAATTATTATCAATACGATGATTACAATGATTGCAATTGCGATTGGGATGGTGACGTTGGGCAGCGTGTCGTATTTGTCGGCCACGGGGTACACAAATTGGATGTACGAATAGATGTTGGCGTCATACACGTACACTGTCTCGTAGTCGGTGCCGAGGTAGGTGAAATCGATTGTGTGCGGCTTGCCGTCCTTGTTTTTGGTCATCTCCTGATATACCTCGTCAGGCACTTTCGACCAGTCTTTGCGCTTGTCGTCGGGCACTACGTAGCAGAAGTTGGGCTCTTTGGTCCAGAGCGTGAATCCATTGTTGAGGAATGTCGTGGTATTGAAGGCGTGCTCCTCCTGAGCTATCGTCGCCTCGTCCTGACCCGTGAAATATACGCCAACGACCTCGCCGTTGAGTTTCATGGTCTGGTAGATGCCAATGTAAAACACTCCCGCGATGTTGGTCCTGTCATAGAAGAATCCTGCCTTTTCGATGCTGGCGAGCACGTTTTGGTCGTCGAGTATGGTGCCGGTGATGTACTGACCGTTTTTCTTGATGGATGTGGCTATCACCACGTAACCCTCGGAAGTCTTTTGATAAATGGTGAGATGGTTGCCCGGGGCTGTCCTGGCGATGGTCTCGAGCATGAGGTTGTTGTCATTGACCACTACATCGCCCGCCGTCCATGTGCTTACCTGATGCCCGCCCATTGTGGTGGATGCACCGTTGACATTGAGTCCGCCATTGAGGTCAAAATAGCTGTCGATGGAGCTGAGCATCTGGCGGCAGCTCTTGTCGAAGGCAAAATTGTAGGCGTCCTGCGTATTGACAAAACCTTTGACGTCCGACTTGACGTTTTCTTCGATGCTTTTGCCGAGGTAGTTTCTTACCACCAATCCAAGCGAAACCACCAGGAATATCACCGCCATCACGCCAAAAAATATCAGCATGATGTTCATACGCGTCCTCGTGGACATGTTGTTGGTATTTATCTTTGCCATAATTTATATCTTGTAAGAGGGTTTTTATCGTTAATAATTGCCACACAAATATACTCAAAAAGCGTACTAAAAAAAAATTTTGCGCAAAATTTTTCGTCTTCGTGAAAAAAAAGTTTGGGTTCGTGGATTTTTGTTTATTTTTGTGGAGTATTAACCATTAAAACATAAATTGAGATGAAAAAAATTTTAATTGCAATTGCCTTGATGATGCTGACTTTCAATGTGATGGCGCAGCGTTATCTCGAATGTTATTTGGATGCCGGATTTGGATTCACTGATGGTGTCGATAATCGTCTGACCGGCGCGTTTGGCTTTGGCGGCGGACTCACCATCGAAAATGGATTGGGCTTGGGCGTATTTTGCCGTGGATTCCAGACCACCCGCAAGGAGGACGACCGCCTATACTCGGAGTATGAGGACTGCAATTTCTGTTTTCACGGATTTTATGGCGGTGTGTATGCCGAGCAGACTTTTTTGAGGAAGTCGTTTTTCTACATCAATGCGGGCGCAAGGCTCGGATTTGGTGGTGTCAATTATAGCAACCATACCGTTGAGAAGGAGACTTGGAACGCGGCGAGCCAGTCTTACGACGTCACCTATCAAAAGGCTGACAAGTGTTTTGTGATGTCGTTGGAGCCATACGGTGGATTCAATTTCATCCTCAACGACCATCTTACCCTCTCGGCTGGCGTGGAGTACCGCAACCTGTTCTTCACGAGCCTGCATTGTGCCAATGTGCACATCGCAAGCGGCAGCGACCTCAACGGTATGGTGTATCTTGCAAAAATTAAGTTCTATACTGATTTTTAGATCAATTAGAATGCAATTGTAAAGCCTGCAAATGCGGCTACGTCATTGGCCTGGGGATTGTAGCCGAAGCAGGCATAGACGGGCAGGGAGAATTTGTTGGTGATTGCGATTTCCTTGGACGCAAATACGCCGAGGTTCACAACATTGACGCCCTTGTGAGTGCCTGTGCCGTCGCCGTACCAGGTCGATTGATTGAACACAGTGCCTACAAAAGTCCTGAAGTCAACATCCTTGACCGTGGCTGTGTAGCCGAGTTCAAAGTATGTGCCGTAGGCGTTTTTGGCAGCCTCGTCGTCGTCGATGCCCTCGAGCCACCACTTCTTGTCAGCGCCGTAGAGCAGCACGTTCATGGATGCGTCGAGGCCAAATTCGCTCGCCCAGTCCACCGAAAATTCAAAGGTGTGGGCGGTCTCGTCCTTCTTGTAATTGCCGTACTTGGGCGCGTCGGGGCCTTCCGGCGAGTAATAGTCGGTGAAGGTGAATGTCACCTGTCCGGCGGTGACGGACGTGTAGAGGTCAAACTCCTTGAAGTCGCCGTGGAAGTCGGTGCAGTCCCACGCGCCGATGGCAAATGGACCTGCGTCAAATTCGATGTAGGGCTGGAAATTTGCGCCCTTGACGAGCAGGTTGCCGCGCCATGCGTATGCGCTAGTGAGGTCAAATCCACCGGTGAAAGATACGCCCGATTCATCGTCTTCGGATTCAAATGCAAGGCCGAGGTCGTCGTCGTCCTGCGCCGATGCGCCCGCCACAAGCGAGAAGGCGCACAATAGTGTCAAGATTGTTTTTTTCATGGGTCATTGGGGTTTAATTAGTTTTGAAGAACGTGATTAAATCCGACAGGTCGCCGGCGAGTTGGTAGAGGAGGTTGCTGTTTTCCGACATCTCCTGCGCCAGCGATGCAAATTGCTGTGTAGTTTCGTTGAAACGCTGCACCGCGATGTTGATTTGGTTGCTGCCGGTGGTCTGCTCGGAGCACGACGTCGCAATCTCCTGTACGAGGAAGGCTGTGCGCTCTATCTCCGGCAATACCGCCGATACCGCCGCACCAGTGTCCTGCGCCAGCGACTGTCCGTCGTTGCATACTACATCAATCTCCTTTGCCGCCAATGCGCTGCGTTCTGCGAGTTTGCGCACTTCAGCTGCCACCACTGCAAAACCTTTGCCATTCTCGCCCGCGCGGGCGGCCTCCACAGCCGCATTGAGAGCGAGGATGTTGGTCTGGAAGGCTATCTCGTCGATGATGGAAATCTTTTCGGCGATGAGGTTCATCGCCTTCACCGATTTTTCCGCCGCCACGCTGCATTCCTTGATGGTCTCCGAGGTCTTCACGGCAATGTCCTTGGTTTCGCGGGCGTTGTCGTTTTCAAAGGCAATCAGCGAATTTTCGGTGTAGGAGTTCGCAAGCTCCGCAAAACTGTCGTAGAGGGCGTTGATTTCGCTCATCTCGGCATTGTCGGCAGCCCTTGTGAGCCTTGAGAGCACACGAGTGATGTCGGGCTGGCAACGTTCAAAAAATCCTTCCATGTCGAGCGAATCCATCACCGCCGCATTGCTGACGAGCCTTGCCGCGCGTTCTGCGAGCAGTGCGGTCTGGTCGTTGCCACGGCTGCTGATTTTCAGGAGTTTGCCGACGAGCTCCAGCCTGATGGCGTCGATTTCGTTCCATATCTCCAATCGCTTGTCATTGGCGTGCCATGCCGTGAGGAATACCTGCTTGAAGTCGCTCCTGATGCCTTCGAGGTGGTGCAGCGAGGTGCGGAGGTCTTCGTCGAGGGTGGGGTCGGCGAGCAGTGTCCGCGGCGTGTCGAGGTACGCCGCCGAATTGTCCATGTATTCGATGTTGTCTTGAAGGACGTGGTCGGCGCGGTCGCGGACGTATTCCTCCACTTCGAGTACGGCGAGGTAGCTTTCCTCATCCACACTCTCGCTCATCTTGACAATGCGCAAGTATTTGTGCGCCAAATCCTTGGCTTGATTGTTGACTGTGGTGGTCCTCACTACCATAATGATGGCGATAATCACGAGAGGCAGTGCAGCGACGCACAAGCCGCGGATAAGTTTGCTTCTGAGGGTCTTGCCTGAAAAAAAGTCCTGCATAATATTGTCTTCTGGAGGTAATGTGTTTTAGCTACTAATTACAAAAAACGTACAAAAAAAATTTTTGTTTCGGATTTTTTTAAAAAACTTTTATGTTGGGGTTGTTTATGGGGGGATTCTTGTGTTGCGTTTTGTAGGTTCGGGGAGAATTACTAACTTTGCGATTGAAAATAATTCAAAATTAATATGGCAACAGAATTTATAAATCCAAATAATCCTGTGTACATATCCTACGCTAGGATTGAAGATAATAATGACGTGCTTGAGATATGTCGAGTTATGCGTGAAAATGGCATCGACTATCGAAGGGACGTGGATGGATTATGCCCTTATAAAAAGAGTATTGCCGATGTCGAAAAAGAAATTGGCGATGGCGATGCCGTAGTCGTTGTAATCAGCAAAAAATATATGACATCACTTCATACAATGAACGAGTGGCATAACATCCTCACTAAGGGTGATATTTCACGCAGAGTTTTTATTGTTGTGTTGGAAGATGCCGATATAAGCAATTATAAAAGTTTTAAGTCGTACCGTGAAGAATTAAGTGGATTATATAAAAACATCAAGGTTAGATACCGTGAGTGTGAAGATAATTTTATAAGACCTGCGGATGTGTTGCCGACTGTGGAGTTGTATGCGTATCAAAATTTAGGTTTCGTTTATGATCTGGATCAGTTATATGCTTTTTGCCGCAATTACAATCGTGGTTCAAGTATTGCCGTCCACCGTGCTACTGGTTTCAAAGAAATTATCGAGCCTCTCAAAAAATATGTAAAAAAGTTGGCGGAGGCAGCTAATGCCAAAACGATAATTGCAGATTTGATTTCCGATAACAATTATTTAAGGAACGAAAATGAATCTTTGAAGTATACAAATAATTCTTTGTCGAGGGATAATCAAGTATTAAAGCAAGCAAATGTATCATTGAAGGAAAAGAATGACTTATTAAATGCCACCGTTATGTTCTTGAAGCAAAGAAACATCGACCTCCAAGATCGCGTTACAGAATTGGAGTCTGCATCCAAGACGTACACATCTTTTCCGTCGTCCAAATTCTGCAACGTAATCGACCTCGGTTTGCCGTCCGGCACACTTTGGGCTGACCGCAACATCGGTGCGAAATCTCCCGAAGATTATGGCTACTATTTCGCCTGGGGTGAGATTGAGCCCAAGAACGGAAAATATACTTGGGATACCTACAAGTATAAGGACAACCCTGAAACACTCCCATCATCACACGATGCCGCCACTCAAAATTGGGGCAGCGATTGGTGTATGCCGACAAAGGAGCAATTCGATGAACTTTTGAAATATTGTAAGTGGACTTGGATGGGCAATGGTTATGAAGTTAAGGGTATGAATGGCAATTCGATTTTCTTACCTGCCGCAGGTGCAAAATGGCCGACGCTTGGGAGCGAGGGGCAGCTCGGCCTCTACTGGTCGTCGTCGCACGACGACTACGGCCTCGCGTGGTACCTCCTCTTCGGTTCGGACTACAACCACGCGCCCATCGACTGCCGTGACGACGGATTCCCAGTTCGTGCGGTGTGGTGCAAGAAATAACCTTGTTTCCTATCCGACAGCGAACGGTTTTGATATTTCAAAAAAGTGATTTGGAATTGTCGGGAGTTGTGATTATATTTGTGTCAAAATGCAAATGTAAAATATAAACCACTATGCCCAATTACGTAAGGTTCGACAGGATGATTAAGCGTCTTCTGCGCAACAAGGCTGACACTGTTGTGCCTGTGCTGGCGTAGAGACGCCATAATATGACGTCTCTACAAGGATGGTGCGCGCATATTTTTTACGATATTTTTTGTGTGGGTTGGGGAGAATTTGTATATTTGTGAGCGGAAAAAATTGATAAACAAAATGACCAACGTAGAAAACAATACAGTATATATTTCATACTCTGGAGCAGCAGGTTCGGTATATAAAAAGTATGCCGATTATGAGGCAAGACCGCTTGACGACAAGAAGGTCAGGGATACTATTGTAAAGAATCTCAGAGATAATCTCAAGGATGGCAATATCCCTTGCAAAGAGTTTTCCCTTAGCAATTATACTGGCAATATCAAGGAGTTCAGAGAACAGTTTGCGCATGCAAAATACATTGTCATTGTGCTTAGTAACAAGTACCTGATTTCGCCACAGTGCATGGTGGAGTGGGATATGATTCACTCTCAGGAAAACAAGGTGGAAGGCAGGAAGATATGGTATGTGTATTATGATGAAGAAGCGATATATGGCAATGATGGCTTGATGAAACTTGACAGCCATGGAAAGGAGTTTTCCATCAAGAAGTTTGCTTTCTTTAACAAGAATGATGGCACACCTGATGACGACAGCGAGTATTACAATACATTGATAAGACCCGCATTAGAGAAATGGTCTGAACATCCTGACAATGATGACGAAGATTTGGCGAAGATAGTAAAAGTAACCAATCTGTTTGAGGATTCGTTCAGATGCATGAAGCAAATTCTTCATCGTAATAATCAGGTGGTCTATCGCACTTCAAAAATTGACGATAATTTTTTGTATAAGTTGATAGACCAATGCATAAAAAACGGTACACCAGTACGGTCGGATGTCGCACCAAACAATTTCAATCATAATAACATTGAGGGTGACCATAACACTGCCGTGGCAGGAGATGGCAACACAACTAACGTAACCAACAATTATTTTGGTGGTATGTCTGGACGTTTCCAAAATGTTTCTCCTTATGTAAAGAGAGTGCACACGTTGGAAAAAGACTTTTATATTGACTATGCCGAGTTCAAGTATGAAGATCCGTGTCCAAAATCCTTGGAAACCAATCAAGATGTAATTTCCTATGGTAGGGAAGATGAGGCTGTTGAGCTTTTCAACAGATTTCAGTTGCAACCAATCGTTTCGGTAAAGGCCATTGGCGGCATGGGCAAGACTTTTTTTGCCCACAAATACAAAAAAATGTTCAGGGATGTCTATTATAAACACATCCATCACATTTATCTGCAAACTGATATTGTAAATGAGTTTATCGACAAGATGTCGCACAACTTTATCAACAATTATGATTTTTCAGATTCGATAGACCATTACCGCGAAAAGGATATTGAAAAAGGTCTGAAAAAAGCAAAAGAAATTGTTCCTCAAAAGATTGATGCGATAATTGATGTGTTGAAAAATGTTTCGGAAAAAACATTGCTCATTTTGGACATCAATGTTACCGACGGCAAACAATTCAAGAATAGCATTTTGTTGTACAAACTTCTTGCTTTGGGAAATGACAATTGGCATATTCTTTTGCTGTCGCGCAAAAGTTTTGGCAACAAGAATATTGAGATGCCGTTAGGTGGATTGAAGCCACAAGACGCCATAGATATGTTTCGTGGTGTTTCGGGTATCAAAGATAGGAAAGTTTGCAGCGACGAGGCTTTGCTGAATGTTTTTGGCATGGAAGGTTTCAATTATCATTCACTTCTGATTTCCGCATTGGCGTCGCATTGCAGGCGAAAAATAGAAAACGGCAAGGACGTAGATTTCGGCAATCTGTCTAAACTTTTGAAAAAGGCTAAAACCCAGGATTTGAATGATGATGTAAAAAAACACAATACCACTTTGGATGATGATGAGGTGAAAGTGATTGATTATCTGAACCTTCTCATCGATTTCGACAGTTATGGCAGGGATTGTGAAGTATTGCTTCGCCATTTCATATTGTGGGACAGTGGAAGCAACGTTCCGGAAGAAGTGATTAAGTCGTTGTTGAAGGGATATTTCGCAGTTGAGGACGATGATGATGAAGACGACGATTGCGATGCCATCGAAAATGCATTGGATGCCTTGGTGAATGACATGGTAATCACTAAAAGCGAGGAGGAATATCGGATTGAAGGAAGAACCATAAGCGTGTTTAAGCAACTATGGACTAACTATCTTAATAGTTATAATCCTGAGGAATCCAAAATATTTTCTCGAATGTCTGAACAAGAGATATTGGAACAATTTTCTGATAATGTACAGACATGTGTTGGCTATCGTATGCATGGTTTGTTGGTTGACACATTGAGAGCCAAAGCTGTAGAAGAATCGAGAGCTAAAGCTACAGAAGAAAAGTCAGATGAATCTGATTTTTATTCAGCGTATTTGTACAGCATCAAGGATTTATGTATCAATCCCAAAAAGATTGACTTTCTTGCCAATATGCTGAAAAATATAGAGGAAAGTCTGTACGGAAATAATATTTACATTCCTCTCTGTTACAATAAATCTATTGGCATATTGTATGTGATGCTTTTAGCGCATTATTATTATTTGCCAGATATGGAATGTAGAAAAAAACGAGACGAGGATGGTGGTGAGATTGACAAGGCTGTTGGGTCGGCTATTGAGTCTATTTCAGACATTGATGTTGAATCGGCTTGTTGTTATAAGGAGGCTGATGATTTGTGCATTGCTATTCATGATGCGGCAAGAGTTCTGTGGTCATTGTCCCGATATGGATCTGCGGTGGTTTTTTGTGAAAAGGCACTCATGATTAGAAGAAAAATTGATGCTTCATTATCTGAATTTGACAGTCGAGACAATTCAAAAAAGATGTCTGTCGAATGTTGTATGTTGGGTATTTTGTATTGTTTGTACAAAGACGAATTGCAGCAAAAAAATGATGCTAATGAAAAGTTCAATGATGCCATTCAATGTTTGGAAGACGCATCAGATTTGCCATCAAAGGCACTGAAGTTTCAGATTTTTTCTGTGTATCATAATCTTTATGACAAAAGTTTGGATTCCGAGAAGGAAACAACGCTGTTTGAGGAATTGGATAAATGCGGAAATCCAAAGTATTCTCCTGTACCCAAAATGATACCGATTAAGGGAGGCCATTTTGATATGGGATGTGAAGATAAGGATGCTTACCTTGATGAGTCTCCAATTCATCGAGTTGGAGTGGAAGATTTTGAATTAGGAATTTTCCCAGTTACGCAGATGCAATGGGATTATGTAATAGGCGGCGTCAAAAATCAAAGACCCAGTTTTTTGTGGTGTGACTATCATAGAGGACTCGGTTGTGACTATCCTATCTACAGCATCACTTGGAATGAAGCTCAGGCATTTGTTAAAGAAATTAATAGCAAATTGTCAGAAGGAGGCAATTATTCTTTGCCCAAAGAAGTCCAATGGGAATATGCAGCCAAGGGTGGACACAAAACCACGGATGAAGAAAAGACAAAAATCAAATACAGTGGAACGAGGGATGGAAACATAGGAATAGTAGCGTGGTATTATGAAAATTCCGAAGCAACGACCCATCCCGTTGGAAAAAAAGAAGCAAACGAACTTGGTCTATATGACATGTCAGGCAATGTTTTGGAATGGTGTCAGGATGTGTATGACAGCGGCTTCTATAAAAAGTGTAAGAATAACACTAATCTACAGCCTGATCCTTGTAATGAGGGTGATTCAGGCTCCGCCCGTGTCCTGCGCGGCGGTAGTTGGGACTCCGATGCGCGGAGCTGTCGCGTGTCGAGCCGCAGCTACGACCTACCCGGCGGCGGGAACTCCTGCATTGGGTTTCGTCTTTCCCTCAGTC
>JAEEGK010021998.1_pt1 | contig 13434 bp, 9 predicted proteins | sample 8958771 | NCBI WGS metagenome assembly JAEEGK01 (sample SAMN16246547, study PRJNA631951) | gut metagenome | biome: gut microbiome; feature: rumen; material: SC-attached | host: Bos | place: Iran: Karaj | collected 2018-10 | reverse complement strand
GTCCTTTGTCAGTAGTTTTCTAAAAACTAAAAACTAAGAACTGAAAACTATACTATGCGTCAATTGTGGCGTAGGTGGCATTGCGCTCAATGAACTCACGGCGCGGAGCCACATCCTCTCCCATCAGCATGGAGAATGTCATATCGGCCTCTGCGGCATCTTCTATTGTCACTTGTGTGAGCAGGCGTGAGGCTGGATTCATTGTGGTTTCCCAAAGCTGAGTCGGGTTCATCTCTCCAAGTCCTTTGTAACGCTGTATGCGGATGTTGCCGCCGGTCTCAGTACCGTCGCCGTAAGTGTCGAGGAATTTCTGTTTAGCTACGTCATCATAGCAGTATTCACTGATTTTGCCTTTAGTGCATTTATAGAGAGGAGGGTTTGCGATAAACAGCCTGCCGTCTTTGATGAGCTGGGGCATATAGCGGAAGAACAGGGTCATAATGAGGGTGGCGATATGAGCGCCATCTACATCGGCATCGGCCATGATGATTGTCTTGTAGTAACGAAGTTTGTCATAGTTTGCTTCTTTCGTGTCTTCTGGATTCAGACCGAAACGCACACCTAGCGCCTGGATAATGTTGTTCACCTCCTCGTGCTCAAATGCCTTGTGCCACATCACACGCTCCACATTGAATATCTTACCACGGATAGGAAGAATAGCTTGGAAATGACGGTCACGTCCTTGCTTGGCAGAACCGCCGGCGGAGTCTCCCTCTACGATGAACATCTCGCATTTTGCCGGATCACGGTCGGAACAGTCGGCTAGTTTGCCGGGCAGACCGCCTCCGGTCATCGGGTTCTTGCGTTGAACATTCTCCCGGGCCTTACGGGCTGCCACACGTGCTGTAGCTGCAAGAACTACCTTGTCGATAATCATCTTGGCTTCCTTGGGATGTTCCTCAAGGTAGTTGGTCAATGCTTCGCCCACCGCAGAGTTCACTGCGCCTGAAACCTCGCTGTTGCCAAGCTTGGTCTTCGTCTGACCCTCAAACTGTGGCTCTGCTACTTTTACGCTGATTACAGCAGTCAAACCCTCGCGGAAGTCCTCACCGCTGATCTCAATCTTCTGTTTCTCCAGTTTTTCGGTGATTTTATTGTCGTCAGCATAACGTTTCAGCACGCGGGTCAGAGCCTGGCGGAAGCCGGCAAGGTGTGTGCCGCCCTCTATCGTGTTTATGTTGTTCACGTAGGAGTGCAGGTTCTCTGAAAACCCGGTGTTATACATGATGGCTGCCTCTATGGGGGTGCCCTGACGTTCGGTGTTGAGATAAATCACATCGTCGAAGAGATGGGTGCGGCTCTTGTCAAGATAACGGACGAAATCTTTCAGACCGCCCTGGGAGTAGAATTTCTCGGTGCGGTCACCCTCAATGCCAATTTCGGCATTCACGTCTTTGCGCTTGTCTGTCAGCGTAATCGTGATGCCCGCATTGAGGAATGCAAGCTCGCGCATACGGTTGGCTAGAATGTCGAACTTATATGTGGTTGTAATGAATATCGTCTTGTCGGGCCAGAACTGCTGACGAGTACCATGGAGGGTTGTGGTGCCGACTTCCTTCACATTGTACTGGGGCTTACCCTGACGGTATTCCTGCTGATAAGTCTTGCCGTCGCGGAATACCTGGGTAATCATCTTTGTGCTCAGACCGTTCACACAGCTCACACCTACTCCGTGCAAACCGCCAGACACTTTGTAGGAGCCTTTGTCGAACTTTCCGCCGGCATGGAGCACTGTCATCACCACTTCCAAAGCGGAGCGCTGCTCTTTCTCGTGCATATCTACTGGAATTCCACGTCCGTTATCCTGAACCGTGATGGAGTTGTCCTCGTTGATGGTTACTTCTATGTGGGTGCAGAAGCCTGCAAGCGCCTCATCGATTGAGTTGTCAACTACTTCGTAAACCAGATGATGGAGACCCTTTTCGCTGATGTCGCCGATGTACATAGCAGGACGTTTACGTACGGCCTCCAAGCCCTCTAACACTTGAATACTATTGGCGGTATAGTTGTTACCGCCCATCAAATTCTCTTCTTCCATTTATTTCATTTTTCTTTGTGGAGAGAAGGCTGGAAATCTTTAATAATGCCATCTCTCAATTATGGTACAAAGTTACGAAAAAAAAATGACATACCGAAACCTTTAACGAAATAAAACACCCTTTTCATCGCCAAAGTTATCAACAATTCATCACTGGTTTTATGAGTGGTGTTCATAACTTCCCGGAGAGGTGGGCGTAGTATCCCAATGAAGTGTTTGTATGTCATTTTATAACGCACATGGATAGAAATAACGCATGGCGAATGTATGCCAGAACACACACCCCACGCTGAATATTAATGGACGGTTTGATTAAAAGGCGGGAGAAACAGATGAAAATTGTTTCACTGCCGTTTTTTTTCGTCGTTTATTTGAATTTGTTGGGAAAATCATTTATCTTTGCATACCGAATTAATATTACCCTGATTTTATTAACCTTTATTTTTTACGTGTTATGAAGAAAATCTTATTTTTTCTGATGTTCCGCGGCTTCGCCATGGGTGCCGCCGCACAGCGTCAGGCGTTCGTGAAGCGTGAGGGGGGCTACACCAACATCCGCCGTGGCCCGGGCACTGGCTATGGCATTGTGAGAAAAGAACGTGACGGTAACCCTATCTTCGTGGGCGACAACGTGGGGGGATGGTATGAGGTCTATTCAGCCGGAGGCAGTTTCGTGGGCTATATTTCAGCCAACAAGGTGGTCTTCGGGCGGGGTGGGCAACCACGACGTCCACGCTACGACCGATATGACGACGGTGGCGGACTCATCTCTGTGCAGGTGGCACAGGAGGGGGGATACACCAACCTGCGTAATGGCCCAGGAACCAATTACCGCATCGTCGGAAAAGTGCGCGACGGCAGCTATGTCTATACTTATCCGGGCGACGGAACCGGTGGATGGCAGCGCATCTATAACAGCAATGGTGGCTTCCGCGGATGGATTGCCAAGAGCAAGCTCTGGTTCTGACATCCCCCATATCAACACAGTCCCGAAAGAACATCTGCTCTTTCGGGATTTTCACCATTATATATATTATAAAAACTATAAACTAAGAACTAAAAACTAACTACTATTTGCTTTTTTCCCTAACTTTGTAGAAGAATTACTGACGTTTCTTTTATAACACTCATTCCTATGAGATACAGACTACTGACAACAACGATGATGCTCTGCATGGCATTCATGGCTGCAGCACAGAGAAAATCTTGGACCGTCGAGGCGGAGAGTTCCCAAACCAAAGTCTCGTGGAACGGCACAACTGCAGACATCATCGCTCCGCAAGGCATGACTCTCTGGTATAATCAGCAGATGCACGGCGATGTCCTCATCGAATATGAGGCAAGGGTTGTCGTCGAAGAGGATAACGTTGAGAAATGGAACCGGCTAAGCGACCTCAACTGTTTCTGGATGGCATCCGACCCCCAGGCGAAGGATGTCTTTGCAGGGCTGAGGCAGCGGGCAGGAAAATTCGTCAACTCGTATTCCTTGCAGCTATATTATATGGGCTTCGGTGGCAACCATAACTCCACCACACGCTTCCGACGTTATGACGGCGACCGCAGAGGTGTTGATCAGGAGCAGTTCCGTCCGGAGATTCTCAGAGAATACACCGACCCGGAGCATTTGCTCAAGCCGAACCACTGGTATCATATCCGGCTTGAGGCCATCAACGGACATGTCAGGTATTTCATCGACAACGAGTGTCTGGTCAACTGGCTCGACCCGGCTCCGCTCAAAGACGGATGGTTTGGATTTAGAACCACGCTCTCGCATACCCAACTTCGCGATTTTTCTTTCAGGGAACTCAACAAGGAGGACGCAAATATCCCGCTCAACTGGATTGGAGGCGATTCACTTGTCGGTCAGCCCACACCCGTTGCCTTCGGTGTTCCCTTTGCTATGGGAGACGTACAGCCGGGACAATGGTTCTGTCTGACCGACAATAATAATAATGTGTGTCTGCATGACGAATGGAACCTGGCGTTTTGGCCTGATGGCTCGGTGAAGTGGAAAGGGTTCTCTACGGTTGCGGCCAAAGGGGGACTGAACGTGAAAAAGGCAGGAAGCAATCCTCTGGGAGAGCTGGCTCGCCGGCATCATTCAAAAGGCAATCAAGCCTCATCTGCTCCTGGACTGCAGATTGATGAGACATCTGCCTCAATCACAGTCAAATCCCGTGATTATTCCCTCTTTCTCTCTAAGCAAGGTGATGCCTTGATTGACAGTATGCTCATCAACGGCAGAACGGTCGGAGGAAGAGGTAGATTGCTCTGCTCTTACGATGACATCTCTTCCTCAGCATCTGCCATAACAACGAATCGCATTTGCGCAGTTGGTCATATCGACAGTGCGGTGGTGGAACGCAGGGGGGGTGCGTCGTGTGTGATCAAGTTGTGTGGCGCACATCATGCTGCAGGGGAAACCATGCTCCCCTTTATCGTTCGTCTGTATGCCTGGTACGACAGCCCAGACATCAAAATCGTCCATTCCATCGTCATCGACTCGCTTTCGGCGGAGCGGCGTGTCTCGTCGCTTGGGATAGAGTGGGGGGTGCCGATGCGTGAGCAGCTTTACAACCGTCATGTACGTCTCGACGGATGGACGGAGGCGGTGCAGCCGTTGGCAGCGAGGCGTCTCGTTTTTGCAGGAGAAAAGATGGCAGAGGCGTTACAGGTGGAACAGCAGCGGGTGCCTGAGCCCGACGGGCTTGATCCCTTCGGAGGACCGATGGTGAGGCATCTGGCGGCATGGGATGGATTCCGCCTCTCGCAACTCTCACCAAATGCTTATTCCATCAGGAAAAGGGCAACGACGCAGTCGCCTTGGATTGGTACTGTGGAAGGAAAACGGGCGAACGGAGCGATGTTCGTGGGCGATGTGTCGGGAGGGCTGCTGCTGGCGATGAAGGATTTCTGGCAGTCGTGTCCATCGTCGCTTGAGGTGCGTGACGCAAGGTCAGGTGAGGCAAAGGCGATACAGTGGTTCTGGAGCCCGGAGGCAGAGCCGATGAACCTGGCGCATTACGACACCATTCCCCATACGCTTGATGCGGCTTACGAGGATGTGCAGCCGGGAATGAGCTCACCATACGGAATCGCGCGCACGTCGGTGGTATTCCTGCGCCCGATGACGACAGCTCCGGACGCTGCTGAGTTCCTACGTCTGGCTGCTGCTTTCCAAAGTCCGCGGCAGCTGGTCTGCCAGCCGGATTATCTGCATGCGAAGCGGGCATTCGGTGTCTGGAGCCTCCCTACCGACGACCCGGCTTATGCCCAGGTGGAGCAGCGGCTTGCATATATCATGGATTTCTACAGGGAGGCTATCGATCGTGAAGGATGGTATGGGTTCTGGAACTATGGCGACGTGATGCATCAGTTCGATTACAACCGCAAGGCTTGGATGTATGATGTAGGCGGCTATGCGTGGGACAATACGGAGCTGGCGTCGAACATGATGTTCTGGTATAATTTCCTGAGGTCGGGTAGGGCAGATGTATGGACCATGGCGGAGGCGATGAGTCGTCACACCTCGGAGGTCGATGTCTATCATGACGGTCCGAACGCGATGCTCGGCTCACGTCATAATGTTTCTCACTGGGGATGCGGGGCGAAAGAGGCACGTATCAGTCAGGCGGCGTGGAACCGTTTTTATTATTATCTCACCACCGACGAGCGCACGGGTGAACTCATGACGGAGGTGAGAGATGCCGACCAGATGCTCTATCACCTCGACCCGATGCGGCTGGCACAGCCTCGCGACCTCTATCCTTGCACTGCTCCGGCTCGATTGCGTATCGGTCCCGACTGGCTGGCATACGCTGCCAATTGGATGACAGAATGGGAACGGACACAGAACACAGCCTACCGTGATAAAATCATTGCGGGCATGAAAAGCATTGCCGCTCTCAAACATGGCATCTTCTCAGGGCCTAAAGCTCTTGGTTTCGACCCCGCCACGGGCATCATCACCAACGAATGCGATTCGTCGGTGCAAAACACCAACCATCTTCTCCCCATCATGGGCGGTTTTGAGGTTCTTAACGAACTGATGCCGATGGTCTGCCTGCCTGAATGGGACCGGACGTGGCTCGATTTTTGCCGTGACTACAAGCAGAAAGCGCTTGAAATCTCCAAAAACCATTTCCGCATTCCCCGGCTTCAGGCATACGCAGGCTGGCTCCTCAACTCACAGACTCTCAAGGATGCCGCATGGAAGGACATCCTACGTTTCAAGTCGCCTACCGACCCTGTCACCGCCACCAACGATGCAGCCACATGGACCCTCGATGCCATTTATTCCCTCGAGGTCGCAAGATGAATTGTAAAAAATAATTCAACTTTCGCAAGTTTTTGAAAAAGCTGATAATTATTAAGTTCTGTTTATTTTTGAGTGATTTTTATTTCGGTTTATCATTGGCAAAATTATCGTCCACGAGCCTCAGGCTTTTTAAATCCTGAACTTCTTAATTAAATCTTACATCTTACTTAATTAAATCTTTAAATTAACTCGGTTTCCAGTTTTACTTCAGATACTTGAATAAAAATAATGTATAAGATGAAAAAAGCAATGCTATGGCTATGCTGCCTTTTGGCTGTATGCCAAACTGAGGTCAGGGCACAGACCGATGTCAGTCAGTCTCTACAGCGTCATGACTTTTTCTATGCGGGAGAGAGCAAGCGCATCAGGATGTTTATCGTGAAAGACGGAAGAGTGGGCTGGCAATATGAGAACAACGAATGGCGCGGGGAAATCAGCGATGCGCTGTTGATGACCGACAGACATATCCTGTTGGCTCATCAGTATGGGATTGCCGAAGTGACACAGGACCATCAGGTCGTATGGCACTACGATGCGCCAGAGGGGACTGAGATTCACACCATTCAGCCGGTCGGAAACGACTGTGTGGTGTTCCTGCAGAATGGTAAGCCGGCTAAGTGTGTGGTGATGCAGGTGCCGTCGATGACTGTTCTGCGGGAGTTTGTACTGCCGACATCTGAGAAAGGCTCTGTACACGGACAGTTCCGTAATGCCAGACTGACGCAGCGGGGCACTTTGCTCGTGGCGAACATGGGAATGGGATTTGTAGCTGAATACAACAGCGAGGGTAAGGAGTTGGACAGGTGGACCATGCCGCGTGTGTGGTCGGTGCAGGAACTCGACAACGGAAATCTGCTTGCGACTTGCAGCAAGGGGCTCGTCAGGGAGTTCACGCGTACTGGACATACGGTTTGGGAACTCTCGGCAGATGGATATGGAGCTGTTCAGACGCAGAAATGTGTCCGTCTGAAAAATGGAAACCACATCGTCAACAACTGGTATAATGAGTGGAACAAAACACCCATGGATACAATCAACGCACCGGTGCAGGCACTGGAGATTGACCGGGAGGGAAAGGTGGTGTGGAAACTCTGTTCATGGAAAAATCCAGACCTCGGACCGTCAACAACCATTCAACTGCTGGACCAGGCGGTGAATCGTGAACGACTCTTTTTCGGGGAGTTTAATGGCAGGAAGCCTAAGCTTTTTATGAGACCAAATGAGTAGAGCAGGGTCATCACCGACAGTATCTACAATAAGGTGCAACTCGAATTTCCACTTGCCTATTTTTTTATGACAATCAGATATATTGATGGTGTTTGATTCCTTGAGTTCGGATATGGCACGGAGAACTGTATCCGATCTGCATGTCTTGAAAAAGGAATGAATAGACAGGTGGCATTTCAAAATGTCATGAAACATGCTACATGAAGCTGTCGCCACAGAAGAAGTACATAAGTGAACTGAAAATCTCACCATACTGGTAGCTTACAAGTTTGCAACGACTACCAACCAATTCTTCAATTACCTGTTTCAAATTCTTGGAAAATATCTTCATCACATGAAAAAAATCCGCCAAAAGGAGTGTTTTTTTCGGATTTTATTGCTATTTTTGCCATGTCATCAGATTTTTTATTTGATTATTTTTGCACCATTAAGTTAAGTAAAAAATCTGACATGAAAAATTCTTGGCAACTTTGTGTTTCTCAGGATGTTATATGAAATTTTTAATTAAATTGGTGCGAATTTTTGGAAATCTATCATGGCTGGGTATAAAGACACCTGTTTTCCGCAATGGGGTGACCCAAATCGGGGTTTAGGTTTTCAGACCGACAGCCTCCAATAGCTTCCTGACCTCCTCGTCGTAGTCTGTTCGGAGCATAACAGACATTATCTTGCCGTTGTATGGGTTCACATATTCTATTTCATAGAGGCTTTCTGCCAAAAACTTCGCACGGTATATTGTGATGCCGGGCTTTTTATTCTTCTTGTCTGCTGTTTTCCAGAGTGTCCGTTCCAGTTCCAGCAAAACGGTATATGCGGTGAAACAGATGCAGACATGAGCCTCGATGCGGTTGAACAGCCGATGGTAGACTGGCCGTATGGCGAGATCGGTCTTGTTCATGCGGAATGCCCTTTCGATAAAGAACAGATTGCGGTAATTCTCGACAACTTCCTTGTCTTTGATTTTACTGTTTGTCACATATCCCTTCAGTCCGTCCATCCGTGCGTCTTCGGCAATTTTGCTCTGGTCTATGGTGACGGTCGTCTCACCTTTTAGGGTGAGCAGCCTGTTGTAGCCTCTTTCCTGTGATATAAGCATAATGTATGGGAGATATCAGATATTCTGCTTTCAGAATCTCCACAACTCTGTCTGTCATTTGTGCAATTTAGGATTTATCCTCTTCTAACTGTTCTGCCAGTCTCCCTTCTGTCTCTTCTTTTGTCGGTATGGTTCCCTCAATCTTAGCTGGATAGAGTTTTCAGGATCATAAGATGATGTCTGTGAAAAATCTCATATTCTATAATTCTTGACGGTAAAAAAACGATTAATTCTGAAAAATCCTGTGAAAAATAATTAAATGCCCCATTGTTAAAACAAAGCTTTAAATTGTAAATTAATGCAATTGTTTCCTGACAGTATAAGTCCCTGCGGTGTAGTTTTTGGATTCTGTTTCTCCTGGCAGGGTGACGGTGGCGGTGGAGCCTTCGGGGATGGTGAATGTCCAGATCCATTCGTTGCCTTTATAACGCCAGGAGCTTTTGATGATGCCAGCTGCAGAACGGTATTTGGCTTCGATATGGCCTAACCGCTTATCTGGGATGGGGCACATGATGATGTGGCGGAAACCGGGGGCAGCGGTGTCGGCGGCGATGCCCGACGCAGTCTCCCACAGCCACTGGCACACGCAGCCGTAGGCGTAGTGGTTGAAGCTGTTCATGCCGCGCGGACCCATGCCGTTCTCTAAGGTGTAGCTGTTCCAACGTTCCCAGATGGTGGTCGCGCCGTTGTCGATGGAGTAAAGCCAGCTCGGGTTCTTGCGCTGGAAAAGCAGGTCGTAGGCGATGTCCGTCATCCCGTTCTCGGTAAGCGTGCTCATGAGTATCGACGTGCCGAGGAAGCCAGTCTGAAGGCAGTTGCCGTGGTCAGCGAAGTTCTGGCGCAGCCGGCTGATAATCCGCTCTTTCACCTCACCCTCCACGATGCCGTTCTTCAGCAGGAAGAGGGCAGGGGTCTGCATTGTGTTAAGAATCTCTGTCTTGAAATCACCTTGTTCATTGAGAAACTGGCTGCGGATATAGGCTTTTGCGTCAGCTGTCATCTGCTCATATTTCTGTATGTCGTGTCCGATTGCAGCTGCCATGTCGCGCATCATCGCCGCGTCAATCGCCCAATAAGAGGCACAAAGGAAGTTCCAATAGTCGATGGCTTCAGGCAGCGGTTTGCCGCTTTTGAACGCTCCGCCTCCGCACGACTCAAGTGGCTCATAGCTCAGCCAGTCTGCCCACTGGTAGTTGCCGTTCTCGCCGCTCAGCGCGTTGTGGTCGTATCTGGTTGCGTTCAGGTGGTCCATGTAACGCTCCATCGATGCCCAACTCTCTTCGATAATACGTTTGTCACCGAACTGCTTCCACACCGTCCACGGCACGATGATACCGGCATCAGCCCAGCCAACACGCATGTTCTCGTTGGTCCATGAACCGTATTGACCGAAAGGCGACACTCCTGGATAACCGCCCTTGTCCGACTGTGAGTCGCGCAAGTCGTGAAGCCACTTATGGAAGAAACGGTCGGTGTCAGCGAAGAATGTGCCGGTGGTGGCAAACACCTGTGTGTCGGCAGTCCATCCCAGCCGCTCATTGCGTTGAGGACAGTCGGTGGGCACAGACAGATAATTGGAGCGCATTCCCCATACGGTGTTGGAGATAAGTTTGTTAATTAGCTCGTTGCCGGTTGTGATACGGCCACTCTCCATCTCCTGGGTGATGGAGCTGACAGGGATGGAACGTATCTCTTTGATGGTCACGTCGCCGGTGGCGGTGATGTCAAGAAAGCGGTAACCGAAGAACGTACACTGCGGTGTGAACTCCACTGCTTTATGCGTGTCGGCAAACGTGTAGTCGAGGCGAATGCTCTTTTTGTGGATGCGCAGGTTCTGCCGGTGTATGCTTCCTTCCGGCCCGTCCATGCCACGTTTTTCTGCTCCGTTACCGTCATTCAGCAGCTCAGCGGGCAGGCAGGTGAGCTGCACGCCCCCTTTTGCCTGAAACACAAACGACGGAACGGCAGCGCAGTTCTGACCGAAGTCTAAGACCAGGTGCTCGCCGGCATGGACAGTCATGTTGCGTCCTGAGTCATAGGAGCGACTTACAACGATTTTACCATGCTCTTGTTCTTTTTTGCCATCCACGTCTTTCCAGATATACGCACGGGCAGGGGAGAGGGCGAGGTCATGACGGAGGTATATCTCCGCACCGTTTGTCGGAAGAATCACACCCTCAAATTCCGTGTTCTCCTCCGGCTGTCTCAGTTGGTCTGTCACCTCATAGCCCATCTTCTCGCGTGCGTCGTATGCCTCGCCGTCGAAGATGGCGGCATGCCTCACAGGACCGGCGATGCCTGCTTTCCAGCTGGCGGTGTCGGTGCCGTGATACTCCTTGCTGCCGTCTGCGAATGTCAGTTCAAGCACTCCACGGAATGCGCAGCGGGTGCCGTACATACCATGGCTGCCGCTTGGAGTGATGATCTTGTCTGCCCACCATCCGGGGGTGACTTGAGCCGACAGAATGTTCTCTGCGCCTGCTTTTGTGTTGAACTCTTTGGTGACATCGTATGTGAACGACCGCTTGGTCTTGAAGCAGTGGGTGAAACCGGGTTTCAACACCTCGCTGCCGATTTCTTTGCCGTTCACATAAATCAGATACACTCCCAAGGCGGTGGTCATCCACTTGGCACTCACCACTTTCTTGCTGTTCTTTACGGTTGCCACAAACCAGCTGGCGCCGTCTGCGGCACGGGTGTCTTCGTCAACACGCCCTTCCACCACAGGAGCATCAGCCACAGATATCCATTTCGAATTCTCCCAGCTGCTGTCGTCCAGCGGTGTGATAAACGAGGCGGTCGGTTTCTCTGTGCCAAAGGCAAAAAGTGGGAGGATTCCTATCAACAGTGCGATGAGAATCCTCATGTTGAACAGTATGTTTTTTTTCATTTGTGCCGTTTTTGGGGATGGGATTTGAGATTTCGTGTGGTGATAAATAATATCGTCGTCAGATGATATGAATCTTTCAAAATCTTTTAATGCTAATAATAGCATATCTTAAAAAATATCAATAAAACCTTTCTGATATTTGTCCTTTAAAATTTCCACACAAAAATCCTGTAATTCCTTTTTAAATAACCAAAAGTGTTAATTCTAAAAATTCCTGTAAAACCAGTAAAAAACTACTTCGTGAAAATTCGTAAGAATTCGTTGTAGAATAAATTCATGAGAAATTCCTGTAATTCCTGTAAAAAAATCAGTAGCACACGATTACAGGATTCGTGTTCAGACCCGAAGGCACAACCTCCCATGTGTCGTAACGGTTTTTCTTGTAATTCAAGTCCACCACGTTGATTTCCTTGAATACCCGCCATTCCTTTCCTTCGCGGTCCATCTGTGCGATTCGGTTCGCCGGCAGGTTCGTCACGTAGATGTCGATTTGGTTTTTGCCGTTTTGAAGCTGAGAGGAGATGTCTAGGCGGAAAGGCACGCAGAACAATGTGCCTGCTTCCTTGCCGTTTACCACCACGCGTGCCGACTCTCTTACGTCGCCGAGATCCAGAACATAACGGCAGTTTGGCAGTTTTTTCATTTTGAAATGGGTGGTGTAACGACCAGTTGCCATCGTCTGGTTCAGCTCTGCGTCGCCTAGTGTGGTCCATGCTTTCGCTGTCTCCATTGTGAACGTCTTGCTGATGGGGGTAGGGGTTGCCTTAGGAAACGACAGTGTCCATTTTGTAAGCGGAACGGACAAACCTTCACCTTTGTTGTAGTTGTAGTTTCTTGATACGGCTCTCGCCTTGGTGTTAAGGCGTCCTGGAATCTGCATCAGCCGGCTGTGGGTGCGAAGAATCAGACTCTCGCCAGATGCGAGCTGAAGCCTCACTTTTCGTCTGCCGTCATTTTCTGCTCCTCCGACTTCACCTGTGAGTGGATTATAGATGACCGCATCCTGAAACTCAACACCCAGTTCCACCATAGCGTCAACATCTTTGTCCTGAAGGTTCGAGATGAAATAATGGTATCCTCCTTCGTTGCTCCGGCGGATGCAGCTCAGGCCCTGCTCAGCGCGCATGTTCTCCTTACGGCCTCCACAGGCTTTCAGTGCCTCGTCGTAGCTGCTTGCCAGCACGCATGACTGCTTCATCTCTGCAAGCACTTTGTCAAATTCTGCCTGCTCTCCTTTTAGTTCTCTGCCTATACCGGGAACTCCCTTTGGATAGGCTCCCACGAACACCACCTTGCCACCGTATTTTGAAAGCGTCTGAAGGCACTTAAGCGTTTCAAGCGGCATGAACGTCACGTCGGGAATGATGATGGCGTCGTAGTTCACGCCCGATTTCAACCGGATGACTCCTTTCCATGTGTCTGCCTTGCTGATATAACGGTCACTGATATAATCCACGTCATAGCCGCTTTTGATGATGGTCTGGATGGTCTTCACGAATTTCGGAGCACGCTTGCCCATGTCGTGGATGGCGAACTGGGCTACGGTGCCTGGCTGGTCGTAAATCATATCGTAGAAGGGCAGATAGACGAGGAAATCGTTGTCGGGCTTACCCCACTGGAGAAATGCCTGGCAGCGTTGGATATATGCTGAGAACGCCGGCATGGCATCCCACTGAGGGTTGGCGGGGGTCATGTCCACTGAAGCATAAAATCGCCATCCAGGCCATTCGGCATCCTCGGGCGAATAGCATGACCCGTGGAAAAACACATGGTTGATGCCGGAGACGAACATCAGGTCGAGGTCGGGCTTGCACTGGCTCAGCGACGTACGGAAATGCTCGGTCAGCCAGGTGAAGGTCTCGCTC
>JAEEGK010021996.1_pt1 | contig 13434 bp, 11 predicted proteins | sample 8958771 | NCBI WGS metagenome assembly JAEEGK01 (sample SAMN16246547, study PRJNA631951) | gut metagenome | biome: gut microbiome; feature: rumen; material: SC-attached | host: Bos | place: Iran: Karaj | collected 2018-10 | reverse complement strand
TCGAATATATGAAAATAGTGGGAGCAAAGATCTTTAATACGGGTATAGCCGCGTCTTCAACAAATAAATGGGCTCCGAAAAAGAGTACCAGCGAAGCTATCAATCCCACTGCCATGGCATATATGCATGAACCAATGAACAGTCTGTGGGCGTTTCTGTATTCTTTTAACGCAAGTTTTCCGGCGATAAGTTTGGAAACCGCAGAAGGTATGCTGTAGGTAGAAATCAGAAGTATTATGGTATAAAAAGCGTAAGCAGACTGATAATATCCCAGTCCCAGATCTCCGATGATCTCGGAAAGGGGACTTCTGTAGAGAAGTCCTATTATCCTGCTCACAATTCCCGCAATGGCAAGCACGGAAGCCTGCTTTACGAGATTATCATTTTTTTCGCTGTCTAAAACCGAATGTCTCAATGTAAAACCACCATCGCAAAATATTCAAAAAACCAACATATTATTATACTTTGCGCAGAATTATTGTGCAAATCAGTGCTTTATCTTACTGCAGTGCTTCCGGCGATGTATCCCGAGGCCCACGCAAAATAAAGATTATATCCGCCGCACATTCCGTCTATATCAAGCACCTCGCCCGCAAGATACAGGCCTTTGTGCTTATTGCATTCCATAGTTGCCGCATTTATTTCAGATAACAAAACTCCGCCGCATGTAACCTGGCTCGATGCCATGTCCCCGGTACCGGTAACCGCTGCCTTAAGATCTCTGGAAGCATTAAAAAGTTTCTCCGCTGCTTTTGCAGCATCCGAAGCTTTCTTATCGGGATCCACTCCCGCATTTCTTAGCAGCGCATCCGCAAAAGAATCCGGGAAGAGTCCTATCATCGCATCATATGCACTACCTGCCTGCTTCGAAAGTCTGGTTTCAAATTCATTTCTAATATCTGCATCCGAAAGCTCGGGCAGGAACGCAAGCCTAAGTGTAACCTTCTTACCTTCATCCAATGCTCTTGAAGCAAATCTGCTCACGTTGAAAACAGGGATTCCGGAAAATCCGGTCTTGGTTATCTGAAGCTGTCCCGTATCGGAACCTGCTTCTTTGCCGTCAATCAGGACTGATACAGTCCCTCTGATACGTACGCCTGCTGCCTTCTTGTAAGGATGGTCCTTAACCGTAAGACTCGTAAGCGCAGGAACAGGTTTAGCCATCTTAAGTCCGAAAGTTTTTGCAAACTTAAATCCGTCTCCGGTTGAGCCCGTAACGGGAGCCGCTTCTCCGCCTGTTGTGATTATGACAGCATCTGCGGTGAATTCCTTGCCGGAAGTTTTAACAGTGAATTTCTCACCGTCTTTTTTGATCTCGGTAACGCTGCACTCGGCGATCACCTTAACTCCCTTAAGAGATCTGGTGAGAACTTCGGTAACGGATTTAGCCTGCTCGGAATAAGGATACACATAACCATCCTTAACAAGTGGTTTGATACCCATCTCCCTGAAATCATCAAGACATTTCTCCACGGGATAAGCTTTTAATACGGATGTGATAAATTCGTCGCCCTCGCTGAGATGGAAATCTTCAGGTCTTATCACATCATGACAAAAATTACATTTACCGTTTCCCGTTGAAAGGATCTTCTTGGCAACTGTTTTATTTTTCTCGATGAGAGTAACTTCTCCGCCTGCAGAGCACGCGGCAATGGCGGCCATGCATCCCGCAGCGCCGCCTCCGACAACAACTATTTGCTTGTGTGAATTCTTATCACTCATCTGTTTAAAATTTCTTCCGTAACTTCTTTGATCCATGCGGTTACTCCGCCGGGAAGTCTTTCTTCCATGGGAGTTCCGTCGTCAAACATCAGATTAGACTGAATCGCATTCATGAGGCAGTGCTGTCCCATTTCGATTCCGCCTTCGATGGAAGCAATGCCCTTGTCACCGTTTCTTGTCCACTCGGGAGTGAAAATAAAACAGTGCTTCATCTTGGACAGACGGTCAAGCCAGGGCTCCACCTCTTCCTTAAAACTATGGAACTCATCTCTCTTAGCGATCGCAAAAAAGAGATATTTATCCTTCTCATCCAGCTTATCGAGAAGTGATTCTTCCGCGATTGCCGTGCTTCCTACAGGGAAGAGAACATCGTAATCATCGGTGTACGCATCCATCAGTCTGAAAACAAATGATGCTCCGGAAGAATTACCCAGAATAAACTTAGGCCCCGCGCTCTCTCCGAACTCAGAGATAACTTTGGTGGTAAGGTTGTGAACCGGCTCGAGGTAATCCACACCAAAGTAACCCTTTACTCTTCCTTCTTCGTTTCTGTATTCATTTGCAACGGGAACAATGATATATGCGCCGCCCATATCAGCCTGGTACTTATCGGTAGCGTAAAGCTCCGCGCCGGTATAGTTGATGCAAAGATCTCCCACAAAAGAATTCGAAGTTCCATGGAAGAATATAAGAACGGGATACTTGCCGTCCTTGGAATAGCCATGCTCCGTGGGATCATAAGTATAGTATTTAAGCTTTACTCCGGAAGCATCTTCAAATTCATGCTTTGCAAAACTATCAAGGATCTGACCCGTGGGATATGTGGGATAAGGAGTTACGAAATCCCCTTCAGGAATATCGCCTGCCCAGGGAGCCTCGGGACGCTTTGAAAGGATCTCGTCAAATCTTACTCTGTCGAGATACTTTTTATTTCTGGCATTGTGGGATTTGATTGCAGTATCAGAATCCACGTACTCGATAAGACCTGCGCGGTCAACCCACTTATACTCAACGGTTTCGCCTTCCTGCAAAACAACACTGTCTTTAGGAGCATCCGTTTCGCACAGATATGAATAAAACATGCTGTGGCTTCTGTCACTGAATGAGACATTTATGAGCTCATAGTTTTCACCCTTAAGGCCTGTCTCTTCGAAGAGCTCACGCTGCGCTGCTGCAAAGGGTTCCTCCCCCTGAACTGCCGAACCGCCCGCACTTGCCTCCCAGTAGCCGGGATAGACATCTTTGTTCTCGTCACGCTTAGTGATCAGGTATGTGCCGTCTTTATGCTTAACAAGTATATCTACAACCAGGTGATACTTTCCGTCGGGTATTGCCTGAAAACTCTTCGGTTTTCTTTCCCAGGTATCGCCGGTTTTGTTGCCTTCTCTGTCATAAAGATCCCAAATTTCCATACTGTTTCTCCTATATTCTGGTGGGGATGTTTCTCAACTACGTTACAGCATGAAACGCGGGTGGCGCGGATACATGATTTTCGAGACTTCGGTGGTCTGCGGCATGAGGTAAAACACTCCTAGTGCTTTGGCCGCCTGATCCCGAAAAGCGAGAAAATTATGTACCGCGACAGGACCCCAGTTTCATGCTGTAACGTCACTCTTGAGGATACATGCCTGCTACTCCGCCCCAGGCTATTACATTTCCGATATCCGAATCACTTCCTGTGTTGAGGATCGAGGTTATCTCATCTATGCCCGAACTGGGGGCGTTAAGAACTTTCGGAAGTTTTTTCTCTTCGCGAAGTGCGAAGACATATACGTTGTACCGGTGTGATCCGCTGGGAGGGTAAGGTCCGATGTAGTCTTCTACCGCACCGGTTTCAAGAGAAGTCTCGGTGGTAAGTGTCTTCATATGGATCCACTCATGTCCGTCGGGATCAATCATGTAAACCGCATAACATGTTGCTCCTTCAACAGGATCCCATGAAAGCTGAGGTGATAAGTCTTCACCCTTATCATGTGATATCTTCACATCCCAGTAATTTCCGTGAAGATCTTCACTGGTCACATTGAACTCATAATAATCCGCGGGAGGAGCGGAATTGTACTGCAATATCGCAACCGCAAAGTGCGCCACAAACAGCAATATGATTCCGATAAAACATCCCAACGATGCGAAAAAGTATACCCTGTCCGGAGACTTCACTCTTTTAAAAGTAAAGAAAATAAAACCTCCGCTCGCAAGGATCAAAAGTATTCTGATCACAAGTTTTATGATAGCGTACATGCTCATGATTATCCTCCGTAGGTAACTGAGTAGAGCGTTTCCTGCGTTCCGAAAAGCGAGAAAATTATGCACCGAGACAGGACCCCAGGAACGCAGGAAACTATTCACCCAGATAAGTAATTACATCGTTCAGCGTATCAAGTACCGCGACACTCAGCTCTTTCATCTCATCATCCGCAGGTCTGAGATCCGGGATCATGATGGGGCGAAGCTTTCCCGCTGCCGCAGATCTGATGCCGTTGTATGAATCTTCAATTGCATAGCAGTCCTCGGGCTTTTCTCCGATGGCCTCACATGCTTTGAGATATATCTGGGGATCGGGCTTACTCTTCGTAACCATATCTCCCGCAACGATCTCATCAAAATAATCTATCATTCCGCCCTCTGTGAGCATTCTTTCAATAGAAGACCTCTTGGTGGATGATGCAAGTGCGATCTTTACACCGATACTTTTTAAATAATCAAGAAGTTCGAAAACGCCGGGCTTTATGGGAAGCTTTCCTCCGTCGTACTTCTCGTGATACATCTTCATTGATTCACTCTCATACTGCTCGTAAGGAAAATCCTCACCGTATGCATCAAGACATATCTGTCGGGTTTTGGCCGCATTGGTTCCGGTACAGGCCAGGAATACATCCTCAATACCTTCTATCCCGTACTTTTCCGCCAGGATGATCCAGGTCTCCATTATGCATCTTTCGGAGTCGAAGATGACTCCGTCCATATCAAAAATTACAGCCTTAAAATCTTTCAAAATACAACTCCTCTGTCGCAAGTGCCATCTTGGTCACCGCAAACTCACATTTCTCAGGATCCGGATATGTGTACCAGGTATCCGTCAAAGTGTTCAGGTCCACACAGTCTCCGTATTTTCCGAGGTATTCGTATTCAATATGACAGGAATACATGGAAGGTACTGTTTTAATCATCTCATGTACATCTCCGTCTTTATCAGTAACCTTAACCCTGAAGCCATCCATGTCATGGATCATTGTACCGGTACCCAGGGGAATAAACCTTTTGGCATTGGGAAGTGAATCCACTCTTACGGGAAGTTCTCCGCTTGAATAAGTACCTGCCGCTACCTCCGCTCTGACATTGCTCCTCTCCCATTCATACCAGTCGGGAATATGGGAAAACTCTGTCTCGCCGCTTACCGCTTCAAGCTCGGAAAGTTCTGTCATCCTCCACTCTTTGCCGCAGGCATTACATTTGAGAATGCTGCCATTTGAGGACATCTTGAATTCCTTCTTACATGCGGGACACTGATATAAAACCTTGTGAAGTCCCTCGGCTCTGCCTTCGTATGTGACGCGGATACCTCTTTCTTTTTGCCATGCAAAATCATCGTATTGAAATGCTTTAACGATCTTGGCATTTATCTCATCCACTGGAGCCTTTTTAAGGTCTTCCGCATTGTACAAAAGAGTGAACTCAGCTTCCGTAGGCTTAACGCCTCTGTCGTGAAGATTCCAGAAAGGAGAGTTTACGTGATGTCCGTGACAGATAAGAGTAACCACCGGAACTCCCAGAAGCTTGCAGAGCTTGCCAAGGCTTTCGGGAAGAACCGCAGTTGTTCCGCACAGAGAATACCTTGCCTCAGGATAAATGATGGCAATATCGCCGTTTTTGATGGTACGGACGAGCTGCCTTACAAGAGTAGTGTCATTGGTAAACTTCCTCTTGCATATGCATCCCACATCCCTCAGAAGTTTTTCCCTTCCTATGAAGCCGTCGATTGCAACCACGTAATTGGCTCTCCAGGGGTATATGGCCTTAGTAGCAACTTTGAAGTCCATAAAGGCGTTATGATTACACAAAAGCACGAAGGGCGGCTTAAGCCCCTCCGTGCCTGTTTTTGTAATAATGCATTTATGCTTTTTCACATCAGGTGCACTGAGGATATATGTAAGAGGTCTCAGGTACCATTTCGTACGCACAGGAGGAGCTTTCATATCAAATCTTTCAAAATTGTCTTTCATGCAGGAAACCTCCGCCTGTACTTAGTCACAACATATTAATTTTACCATAAAATGACAACGGGGACGCTTCATATTTTGTCATAGAAATCTGATGACAAAAATGAAGCGTCCCCATTGTCATTGGTGCATTGTAATCAGTCGGAAATCACGGTATAACTCGTTGTTGTATTTTCATCTCTGTCGGGAGCCTGATTGCCTTCCTCAAGATCCGAAGAATCAAACTCTACATATTCGGTATTCTTTTCTGCTTTATCATCTGTAGAGCATGAATAACTTCCATTGGGAATAATCTCGGTAAAGTTGAAATATGTATAGGGATTAGTGGGATCCTCCAGGTGTACATAAAGGTTTCCGTCCACTATAAGATCGGTAACATCCTCACTGATATTGCGATAATGGAAAATAACCCTGTCATCTTCGGTGAATTCCAGATTTGCCTCATTGTTCATCATATCCACAAGTTCCTCGGCACTCAGAGCTTCTTCCTGACCGAAGGGACCTAATGCAACGCCACCGAAGCCGTACTCATGGCCATCCTCATCATAGTAAGTAAAGCTTCCGTCTCCGTTGTCCTCAATCTCGATCTCACGGTTTTCACCATTGATCCACATATTGAAATTTGTACGGATCCCTCCGACATCAGCCGCATAACATGCGGTTCCGCACGCGAGTGTACATATAGCTATTGCCGCAGCGATCTTGCCGGCGCTGAAAATATTAACCACTTTCTTATCCTCTCTTTCTTTTTCAAGGCTCTCAGATAAACGAGAGCTGAAATCTCCGGAGAGATGCAAATTATCAAAGCTTTTCTTATATCTGTCTGAATTAGATGTCTTCATCCTGCCATCCCTCCAATTTGTTCTTCAAAAGCTTTCTGCTTTGAAGAAGCCTTGTTTTAACGGTGTTCTCGGAAAGTTTTAAGGTATCGGCAATCTCGCGGGTCTTATACCCTTCGTAATAGTACAGATGAACGATGATCCTGTATTTATCTGGCAGTGACAAAACAGCTTCCATAAGATCACGGTCCGACTCTTCTTCAAAAGGAATCTCATCCATGTAATCCTCGTAAGGAACTCTGTTTCTGTGCCAGAAAGAAGTACAGGTGCTCTTTGCGATGTTGATGGTAACTCTTATCAGCCAGGCTTTTACATGCTCCTCGGATTCAAATTCCTTATCCGACCGGTACAGCCTTAAAAGAGCCTCCTGTACGGCATCCTCCGCATCCTGACGCTGCCTTGTAATGTTGAAGGCCGCGGCATACAGACGGTCACCGTATTTTGTACATATTTCCATTATATCTATAGCCATTTATTACTCTCCGTAAAGACGTCTTCATCTATAATACTTTTCAGAAGGGCAAATGGTTTTATTAATATATAGCTTTTCTGATGAGCTCAGTCACCGCAACATAGGCTTTCTTGAAATCAGGGTAATTGGATCTTACGAAATCCGCGTCTCCCTCTTTGGATGCCTTCTCAAGTTCGAATGCTCTGTCTCCTATTCCGATGGCTCCTATGGTTCTCGATACGGATTTGAGAGCATGGATCCTTGTGCAATAATCCTTCCAGTTCTCAGCTTCGAAATCCTTATCCAGCTCCGCCAGTTTCTCATCACGGTATGTGATGTAATCATCCAGTAGCTCGCGGTAGAAAGAAGCATCACCGCCGCAGTATGTCATGGCACTCTTGGTGTCAAAGCCTGCCTTTGCAAGCCAGTCAACAAACTCTCCGGATTCAGCCACATCGGAGCTCTCTCCCGCGGGAGCAAACTCCATGATCTCACCGTCATCGGAATACTCTATGCCATCATCATTAGAAATCTCACTTTCAGGAAGCCACTTTCTCAAAAGCTCCTCAAGTGCCGAAACCTCTATGGGTTTGGACAGATAATCATCAAATCCCGCAGCCAGGTATTCTTCCCTTGCTCCGTTTATGGCATTCGCAGTCAGAGCAATAACCTTGGTCTCATTATACAGAAGATGATCTTCACGCATCTTCTTAAGAGTTTCAACGCCATCCATGTGAGGCATCATGTGATCCAGGAGGATCAGCTGATACTTCTTGGTCTTAACACACTTCAGCGCTTCCTCTCCGGATACGGCAAGCTGTGCATTTATTCCGAAAAGCTTCAGAAGATTATCCGCAACCTTCAGATTCATTCCGTTATCATCCACAACCAGCACATCCGCGCCGGGTGCATGAAGTCTTTCGTTATGACATTTTTCTATCACTCCGAATGCCTTACTGTAATCTCCCATAGGTGCTGCATCCACAACTTTCTGTCTTATGACAAAATAAAACGAAGATCCTTTGCCATAGTCACTGTCCACTCTTATCTCGCTTCCCATCATCTTAAGAAGATTGGTTACAATGGACATTCCAAGACCCGTGCCCTCGATACCGTGATTCTTAACTTCATCAAGCCTCTCGAAGGATTCAAAGAGTCTAGGCAGGTCTTCTTTACGGATTCCGATTCCCGTGTCCTCTACGCAAAAGAAAACATCTGTATCATCCCCGTCACGTTCCTGCTCTTTTACCGTGAGCTTTACATGACCTTTATCGGTATATTTAACCGCATTGCTCAGAAGGTTCATCACGATCTGCAATATGCGTACATCATCTCCGTTCATGCGTGAAGGAAGGTTTTCATCTATCTCGGTGATAAACTCAAGTCCCTTGGCCTCAGCTCTTTCCTCAACGGACATGATGATATTTCCCACAAGAGAAGCAGTTTCATAATCAACCGGAATTATCTCCATCTTGCCTTCTTCAATCTTGGAGAAATCAAGAATGCTGTTGATAAGAGTAAGAAGTGTTCTGCCGGCACTCTTGATGTTGGAAGAATATTCCAGAATCTTCTTATCATCTGATTCTCTTAAGATCATCTCGTTCATTCCAAGAACTGCATTGATGGGAGTTCTGATCTCATGAGACATGCTGGATAAAAAGGAAGACTTGGCTTCACTGGCAGCAACCGCACGCTCGGATACAATGAGAAGCTTCTCTCTTGCATCTCTTTCTTTTTTCGAACGAGCCATGATGCGGGCGATCATCAAGATAAGAACGCCCATGACCAGAAGGAATAATACAATATTGAGAAGAATTATATTAAAGAACTCACGGCTGATGGATGTGGTGGAACTTCTCACAACCAGATACCAGCCAAGGTATTCTACATATTTGGTGACGGCAAATTCATTGTTACCGGTCATCTGATAGGAATATTCATCTTCCTCGCCGCCCAGAACATCGGTATCAAGCCAGGCGTTTTCTATATTGATGTCTTCCGTATCAACCTGAACAAGACCGTTTGAATCAACCAGGTTTATTTTGACATTGTATTCTTTTTCGGATTCGAGAAAGAGCTGCTGAAGATTGGTCATCTGAACGCCTACGCCGCAGACTCCCAGGAGATTGCCCTCTTCGTCTTCTATGCGGGCGTTTACGAATACAGTCCAGACACCGGCGTTAACCTCATCACTGTCCACATCCAGATCGTAGGGCTTATTATTATCGACAAAGATGGAATACCAGATATCATGATCGTCATTAGCGGGATCAACTATCTTATTGAGGCCCTCATATGTGTAATAGCGGTGAGTGCTTTCGGATACAAGGAATGCAGAATCGTATTTAAGTCCGCCTTTGATGCCGCTCAGATAATTTTGCATTGCAGCAATGGCCTCATCCTCACTCATACTGTCTTCATTTTTCAGAAAGTCTGAAAGGAACTCATCGCAGGCCATGGTCTCGGATACAATGATGGGCTCGTTTAATGAACTGGATATCGAATCATAGATACGATAAGTCAGCATGGTATCAAGCTCTTTGGTATTTTCTCTTGCAAGTTTTGCCAGTGAATAAATGGATACGATTATTGCCAGAACAAAGCCTATGGATACGGCAGACAATATGGGAAGCATGCTTCTGTCGACACTGCCGGTAGAAGCCTTAACATCTTTAGACTGTATATTCATAGAATCCCTCATAAATCAAAACACACCTGTCCGATTATACCTCTTAAGAGGTCAATAATCTACCTCTTAGTCGCGATTTTCTACCTCTTGGGCAAAACCCCTTTTTTTCCGCTTACGGCTATGTATAATACAATCATGAACAATTTAAAGATCAAAATTGAAATCGACGAAGGGCTGAAAGATCCGGAAATTACCATCAGATGCCCTGAAGTCAATGCAGAGGTGGCAAGGATCCAGAAGATGTTATCCGAAAGCGCGCAGGGTACATCACAGATCATATTCCACAAGGAAGACTCGGAGATATTCCTCCCACTCGAAAATATCCTGTTTTTTGAAACGGATGGAGGCCGTATAAGAGCTCATACGTCGGAGGATGAATTCGAAGCGAAGTACAAGCTTTACGAATTGGAAGAAAAACTTCCCTTCTACTTCCTGAGGATATCCAAATCCACCATACTTAATACTCACAAGGTTTATTCGATCACAAAAAACCTGGCCGGTGCCAGCAAGGTCGAATTTCACGGAACATATAAAACAGTTTACTGTTCAAGAAACTATTACAAAGCACTCAAGGAAATCTTGATGCCCCATGAGGAGAATTAATATGAATAACAGAGCAAAATCAGTCGTAAACGGAATACTTCTTATCATACTTGCTGCTTGTCTTATCATGTGGAAGATGAATCTGTTCAACCTTCCCGTAGCATTTGCGGAAGTCAGTGTCATAGGTATTATCATCGCAGCAATAATGGTTGTCGCTATCTTCCAGAACGCAGCAGAATTAAACTGGGGCGGAATCTTCGTCCCCCTTGCGATCATTGCGATCATCTTCGACAAGCCCCTCGGCATCGAAGCAATCACCCCCTGGGTCGTTCTTATCGCTGCAATCCTTCTTACCGTAGCTTTCGAAATGATCTTCCCTCACAAGAAACACGGAAAGCACTTCAAGAATGGCCAGTGGGCAAGCGGAAAATTCTCCGAGCAGTCCACCGAAGATGAGAACGCTTCATACATCATGCATTCAACCAAATTCGGTTCATCAACAAAATATGTCCGTTCTCAGCAGCTTGCACAGGCAGACCTTTCATCACAGTTCGGACAGCTCTCCGTATTCTTTGACCAGGCACAGGTTCCCGGCAAAAAAGTGACCATCAACGTAAGTGCATCATTCGGAGAGATGGATCTCTACATTCCCAAGACCTGGAACGTGCACAACAAAGTTACCGCAGCTTTCGGAGATTGCGAAGACAGATGCTCACAGTTCTGTGAAGTAACCGAAGATCAGGTAGAGTGTGTGATCGACGGAAACGTATCCTTCGGAGAACTCAAGCTCATCCGTATCTGACAGATATTGATCAAAAAAAGGGTTCCCTTACGGGAACCCTTTTTAAGTGTTTACTTATATCAGATCTTGAATACGCTTACGAGATTCTCAATTCTGTCTGCATTAGCAGCAACGGTGTTTGCACTCTCTTCAACGCCCTCGCTCTCTTTGGCAACATCACGAGCAGATTCTGCGGAAGATGTAACGGTTGCAGTAACTTCCTCAACACTTGCGGACTGCTCTTCTGCGATAGCCGCAACATTCGTAGCAATGTCGTTAACCTTATCCATCTTGCCGATCATATCCATAACGTTCTCACCTGCTTCATCTAGTGCGGTGAAGATCTGAGCAAAGCTCTCTCCGGTAGCCTTAACTGCTTCGTTACTGGAAAGAATATTGCCTGCGCTCTCTTCACTGGACTGTGAAAGCTTCTGGATCTGAGCGGTGATCTCGGAAATAATGCTTCCGATCTGGGTGGTAGCGTTAGCTGATTCATTGGCAAGGCTTCCGATCTCGGTAGCAACAACCGCAAATCCTCTTCCTGCTTCACCTGCTCTTGCTGCCTCAATGGATGCATTAAGTGAGAGAAGGTTTGTCTGTGAAGAAATGGAGTTGATCATCTCTACGATGGAGTTGATCTTCTGTGCTGCTTCGTCAACAGTCTTAACAACGCTTGCCATCTCGGTCATTGAATCGGAAATGGTATCCATGTTCTTCTGAACATTTTCCATGTCCTTCTGACCGTGCTTAGCTTTATCAAGGAGCTGCTTCATAATGTCGCTGGTGACGCTTCCCTGATCGGTAACCTCTGCAACTGCGGTTGCAAGATCGGTTGCATTGGTTGCAAGTTCGGTAACCGAGGTAGCAACACCTTCCATAGCCTCATTGATCTGATCCATGGATTCGCTCTGGGATACGGCTGAAGCACTCATGCTCTGGGATGCGGTAGAGCTGTTCTCTGCCTCATGTGAAAGCTCTTCGGTAACATTCTTAAGATCACTTATGGTGGAACGCATTCTTGAGACATAATCCTTCATGCTCTCATTCATGGTTCCGATCTCATTGTTTTCCTTAGCTTCTACATCTACGGTGAAATCGCCGTCTGCAATTCTGGTAATGGTGTTGGTAAGATGATTAACGGGCCTTGTGATCATCCTGTTAACCATGAAGATGATAACTGCAGTGCTGCCGCCAAGTAACAGAATAACAAGTATCAGTGTCAAAGACTGAATTCTGTATAATGAAGCAAGGACATCTGCCTTGGGAACATATGAAACCATTGTCCAGCTTGTGCCGTCGACTGCATTAAATGCTACGTAATAATCCTTACCGTTATTTCCCTTTATCTCAGCAATTCCGTTAAATCCGGCCTGAACCTTTTCGCTTATCGCATTGATAAATTTATCGCTTGCATGATCTGATGCATTAGTTCCGCTGTATCCGTCGGTTCCTGAAGCAATGATCATTCCGCCGTCAAAAAGAACAGCTGCTCCGGTTCCGCCGGGAGTATACTGAGCTACATTTTCAGCGATATTTGAAAGGAAAACATCGGTAGCCATAACACCGGATCTGCCATCCGCGAGCTGTATTTTACGGGAACCGGAAACAATCATTGAACCGGAATCCATATCCAGGTAAGGTTCTCCGTAAGTAAGGGAAGTCTTGTCAGCACCGAATACATACCAGTCTCTGGCTGTAGGATCATATCCCTCATCGGGAATCCATCCCGAAGGATCCAGATATTCTTTGTTTGACAATCCGATATACGCACCTGAGGGAGTCTCTTCGAATACGTTGAGAAGCAGCCACATTGAAGAAATAACCTCAGCATTTGAAGAATAGGGAGTTGCCTCGATCAGATTGGCAACGCCGTCATAGAATGAAGCTATTTCGATCATTCTTGAGGAAATACCGTTGGCATTGGCTCTTGAATCGTTATAAAGATTCTCCTTGGCCTCATCTGTAATAGCTGCTTTAGAATAAGTGAAAAGCACTGTAGCCAGAATAACTATAAATACGGCTATCATCGGAACCAGTACGATCAGAAGCTGTACACTGATCTTACCTTTTTTCTTTGAAGAATTAGAATTCATACTCATACCTCCTAAAGACCAAAATCTTATATCTTTTGGAACAGAATATCAATACTTTAAATATATAGTATGTCCTATAAGAATTGCAATTATTCG
>JAEEGK010021995.1_pt1 | contig 13435 bp, 9 predicted proteins | sample 8958771 | NCBI WGS metagenome assembly JAEEGK01 (sample SAMN16246547, study PRJNA631951) | gut metagenome | biome: gut microbiome; feature: rumen; material: SC-attached | host: Bos | place: Iran: Karaj | collected 2018-10 | reverse complement strand
ATATAGTGTGAATGCCATCTTTGCTTTATATCTTTTTCTTCAACAGGGCGGATGCAATCTGTTGGCAGCGTGCTGTCCATGTATTCTGTTCCGCCACAGCGGGCAGTGCCTCACGCATCTGTGACAACCTCTGTGGGTTGTCGCGCAGCGATTCTATCGTCTGCTTGAGCGACCCGGCATCGTTTGTGCAGGCACAGCCAATGCCGTTTCGTTCCACAAAATCGCCACTCCATGTGTCTTTGGCGGCCACTATGGGCAATCCGTGACCGATGGCTTCAAACAGTTTGTATGGTGCAGCAAAGCGCACATATTCCGTGCTCATAGGCATGACAAACAGGTCGGCTTTGTCGTATGCTGCATCAAGCTCTTCCCCATCAAGGTGCACCACCGACACATTGGGGTTAAGAAATGGAGCATAGTCTTCTCTTACAGTCTCCCAGTCGTATGTGCGGCAGCAGAAAGTAAGCCTCACACCCTCTATCATCGACACTGCACTCATCAATGGTTTCAGGTTGTAGTTTCCACCAACGCCACCCACATATAGCAATTCCATCGCTTTATGATTGCTGTTTTCCTCAATTCGTTTGTTGGACTGGTTCAATCCCGACGGCAGTTCCACCACGCTACAGCTGAACTTGTGCGGCACATGCTTAAGCATGGGCAGCGTGGGTAGAAACAAGACATCAAGTAGTCTCCCGTATTGCCACAGGTCATAGAAATAGAAATGTCGCGCCACTCTTTGCTTGAATCCCTCTCCCTTATTGGCGTACTGCCAGTGTATATCGCGGTAGAACAGCCCTACGGGAATGCCGTGTCGCTTGCAGTAGGCCAGGAATCCGAAATCTAAACAAGGGTGGATAGGCAGATGATGTGGCTCGGTGAGCAGCGTGGGCATGGTTGATGATTCGCTGTAGCAGAAGTCGTAGTGCACCCCTTGCCTTATCTTTCTCTTTATCTTGGCAATCTGGTGCTTGCGGTCTTGTCCGCTGCCCTCCACCACATCCATCTCCCAGCCAAGTTCGGCAAAGGCTATCATCAACTTCTGTGGACGAATCTGGCTGGCCGACGGGTCGTTGCGGTCTATTTTCAGCGGTATATGGAATATCAGTCTCATGAGTCTTTTTTTGTTCTAAAAATGGGCAGTTGCAGCAGCATCTCGCGCCGTGTGAACCAGTAGAAAGCCAGATAGGCAAGGCCGAAAACAGCCATGTCGGAATACAGCATAATGGTGCGCAACGGTTCCTCCTGCCCTGCGGCGAAAAACAACAACGGCAATGCGGGCAGCGCTGCCGCAACAATGCCCAGCAGTGGCCATGACACAGCGCCAAGGTAGCTTTTCAGTGGCATCTGTATGCATTTGTACACCATCATGCGCCAGTAGGCAAAGAGGAAGATGAAGGCCAGCAGCACCTGTGTCCAGGCCATAGCCTGTATGCTTATCCGGCTGGCCACCAGTGTGCCTGCCAACACAAACACTATGCGTACCAGCGTCCACTTGAAGCCTAAGTCGGTGCGACCTAACGACACCATGAGTATTCCCGCCGGGTTACCTATCGACTGCAGCATACCCCACACCGAGAGCACTCTCACAAACCACACCATCTCCACCATGCCGCTTCCGTAGAGCAGCACTGTGAGCGGCTCTGCAAAGAGGAAGAACGCCATGAATATCGGGAAGTTGATGAATGAGAGCAGGTGCAGCACCTCTGCATAGGAACGGCGCATCTTCGGCATATCGTTCTGGAAACGTGCAAATGCCGGAGCTGCAACATTGGTAACTATGGGGTTGATGAGTTGCACAGCCTTATACAGCAACTCTTTGGCTAAGTTATACACGCCCAGTACCTCGGCACTGAAGAAACGCCCTATGAGGAAGATATCAAGTTTATTTGCGGCATAGTCAATCACCTGCATGCCGAGCTGATATAGCCCTATCGAGACCAACTCGCGTATTTCACTTAATCGGAAATGCATCCTGATGCGGTAGGCCTTGAGTCCCGCCATGGCATAGATGCTTTGGGTGATGGCAGCCTGAAGCAAGGCACCCCATGCCAGGCTGAACACACCAAAGCCTTGCATGGCCAGCACCACCGTCAGCACTACCCCGAGGGTGACACCAACGATCTGAACTATGGAGATGAATTTAAAGTCCAGCTCTTTGGTCTTCAGTGTGTAGAACATTTTGCCAAAAGAGTCAATCACAAGTGTGAATGACAGCAACGGGATAAGCTGTTTCAAGGCGGGTTGATGATAGTAGTTCGCTATCAGTGGCGTAAAGGCACAGAGCAGCAGCCACAGCACCACACTGAGCATCAGGTTTAGCCAGAATACCGACGAGTATTGGTCGCGGGTGATGTCTTGCTTGTGGATAATGCCTGTGGCGAGACCCATATTGGCAAATATCTCAGTGAAGCCGAGAAACATGGTGGCTATGGCCAGCAGGCCAAAGTCTTGCTTTGTGAGTATGCGCGCCAAGATAAACAGCTTGAGCATCTGCAACGCAGTTGTGGTAAGTGTCCCTACTGCGTTCCATTTTACCCCGGTTACCGATTGGCTGCGTAATGACATGGCGGTGTTCAGTATTTCGTTTCATCTGGATGGTGTCCGGAGTATGTCTTGCCTTGGTCCACCACCATTATCAAGACCATCAAGGCGTATAGCAGCGAGATAAATTGCATGCCCATTTGGCGTTCCAACATCGACTCGAAGAGTAAACAAAACATAACGATGAATGTCAGCACCAAGACTGGCCAGAATCCTGCCTTGCGCCGCCAGGCCACACACAGTGGCATCACCAGCCACCACAGCATTGCCGCCAATCCTACGATTCCGATGGCAAGGGTCGTCTCGGTGTATTGATTGTGAGCGTTAAGCTGTTGTTCCATCAGGCTTGGGTACCCCTCGATGCCGAATCTCTCTGTGAGCACTGTGTCATAGTCGCCCACTCCGTAGCCGAACACTGGACTGCCGGCAACTGTCTTGACGGCGGTGACGTTGATGGCCATGCGGGCATCGTTGTACTTCCCGTAGGCTGGTGCCGTTGTCGTCATAGTGTCGGCAACAGCTCCGTCGTCGGTTTCTACTGCCTGTGTACTCGCCAAAGAGGCTATCGGCAGACGGCTGTTGTGGTTGGGCAGTGTTTTCTCGGCAGTGAAGGTGAGTCCTACCGAAAGGAGCGCGAGCAGTACTCCTTTCCGCCATCCGCTCTTTTGTGCCAAATGCAGGGCACACAGCACCTCGACACCGTAGAGGCACAAGATGCCCGCGCGCGAGTCAATGTAGATAATGAATACAATTGTCATCACTGCAGCGGCATATAGCATCAGTTTCTGCCATAAAGGCATGACTTCGCGGTGCTGCGTTAATTCGCTGTAGATAAACCCCACCGTTGGCAGGATATACAGGGCCACATAAGTATGGTTTCTCTCCTCGAACGTGTTGGTGAACAGGTTGTAGAAAAACAATCCCCCAATGGCTACAAGCAACCCATAGAGCATCACCCGCAGATGGTCACGCCTGAGGTAGGAAGTATCCGACAACAGGATACACAAAGGAACTATGAGCATCACGGCCTTGCGCGACACCACTGTCAGAGCTCTGTCCACATTTTGGCTGTATAGCACACTGACTACATAGCACAGCCAAAAAACAGCGACCGTGCAAAGCGTCACACGCATCGGTGTGTCAAGCGACGGATTTCCAATCTGTTTTTCGGCAACAATCTTGACCACTGTGGCAACTCCAAAAGCCACCGTCAACCATAACCCAAGCTGCCAATCAATTGCCACAATTGGGAATGTGATACATAGCATAATGAACTGCAATGTATTATACCACTTCATATTCTTTATATTCATAGTGCAAATTTACGCAAAAATCCCCAATTTTATCAATATGAATAAAAAAACTTTTCTAATGAGCTCTCCAATAATCCCAAATCGGACATTAGGCTGAGTGAGCCTCCGGCAGATGTCGTTCAAGAGCAAAGTGGAGACATGTGAAATGGAAAGGCTGATAATAACCGTTTTATTCTGATTCCCGTCTCGATGACCAATATTGATTCGGCTGTTCTTTTTTCGCTCCGTAGCCCTCAGTTCTCCCATCGTTCTCCCATCGTTCTCCCATTACAGAAGGAGAACTGAGGTAGAACGGATGTCGAAGGGTGGATGAAAGAGCGAGCCGGGGGCAGTGAGAAAGGGACTCAGGCGTGGGTTGGGGAGGATTTGCGGGAAGCGGTGTGCGTTGAGAAGGGATGACGGAAATGGCGGCACCGTTTTTGATGTGTCCTGACTGCGAAGAGCCGGAGTAACTAAAGTGGGCTTCGATAAACCTAAATCGGTCATACTGGGTTTTATCGGTTGCTGTCCGCTCGAATGCCCCGTTTGGGTAGATGAGTATAATGGCGGTAGGAAATAGAAACCCCACATCGGCGGGATGCCGATGTGGGGTATGGTGAACCGTTGTTGACGGTGTTAGTCGATTTTGTCGAAGCCGAGGTAAGGACGCAGACATTCGGGCATGACGATGCCGTCGGGGGTCTGGTTGTTTTCAAGGAGGGCGGCCACGATGCGGGGCAGGGCGAGGGCGCTGCCGTTGAGGGTGTGCGCCAGTTTGGTCTTGCCGTCGGTGTCCTTGAAGCGCAGTTTCATGCGGTTGGCTTGGAAGGTCTCGAAGTTGGAGACCGATGAGACTTCGAGCCATTTCTTTTGTGCGGCACTCCACACTTCGAAGTCGAAGGTCATGGCGGAGGTGAAGCTGATGTCGCCCCCACAGAGTTTGAGGATGTGGTAGGGGAGGCCCAATTTGTCGAGCAGTCCACCTACGTGGTGTTTCATGTCCTCGAGGGTGTCGTAGCTGCGGTCGGGGTGCTCGATGACGACGATTTCCACTTTGCTGAACTCGTGCAGGCGGTTCAGTCCGCGGACATCCTTGCCGTAGCTACCGGCTTCGCGGCGGAAGCACTCGGAGTAGCCTGCGTGGCGGATGGGGAACTGGTCGGGGTTGACGATGACGTTGCGGTAGAGGTTGGTGATGGGCACTTCGGCGGTGGGAATCATGTAGAAGCCGTCTAAGGGGATGGCGTACATTTGTCCTTCCTTGTCGGGAAGCTGGCCTGTGCCAAGGCCGGAGGCTTCGTTGACCATGAGCGGAGGCATTATCTCCACGTATCCAGCGGCGGTAGCTTGGTCGAGGAAGAAGTCGATGAGGGCGCGTTGCAGACGGGCTCCTTTGCCCTTGTAGACGGGGAATCCTGCGCCGGTAATCTTGTTGCCGAGTTCGAAGTCGACGATGTTGTACTTGGCGCAGAGTTCCCAGTGGGGCAGTGCCCCTTCGGGCAGGTTGGGTTTAGTGCCGAACTCTGCGACGACGACGTTGTCGGCCTCGCTCTTGCCTTTGGGAACCGTGATGTGCGGTGCGTTGGGCAGGGAGATGAGTTTTGCGTTGAGGTCAGCGTCGACGGCGGCTTGCTGGTCGTCAAGTTCTTTTTCCTGCGCCTTGAGGTCGGCGGTGCGGGCTTTCTTGGCTTCGGCTTCGTCGCGCTTGCCTTGTTTGAAGAGCATGCCTATCTCTTTGGCGATGGCGTTTTGTTCGGCTTTGACAGCGTCGGCTTTTTGTTGCAGGGCGCGACGGTCGGCATCGAGACGGATGATTTCGGCTATGCGCTCTTCGACGTTTTCGACATTCTTAATCTTGAGGCGTTCGATGATTTCCTCTGTATGTTCCTTTATATATTGCAGTTGCAGCATAAGTGTGTTTTTTTGTTTAAAAGACAAAGATACAAAAAAAAGTTGGATACGTAAGTTTATTCGGGGTAGCTGCAGTGGAATCGGCGTTCGTATTCTTCAATCAGTTGTGGACGGAAGTCGGGGTGTGCGATGCGGATGAGGTCCTCGGCGCGGTGCTGGAGGGTGCGGCCTTTGAGGCGGGCGATGCCGTATTCGGTGACGATGTAGTCGACGTCGTTGCGCGAGGTGCTGACGGCGGCGCCTTCGGTGAGGAAGGGCTTGATGCGCGAGATGGTGCCTCCGGCTGCTGTGCTGGGCATGGCAATGATGGCTTTGCCCTCGCGGGCGAGAGATGCCCCGCGGATGAAGTCCACCTGTCCACCGATGCCGCTGTACTGCCGCATGCCGATGGTTTCGCTCGACACTTGGCCTTGAAGGTCGACTTCAAGACATGAGTTGATGGATATCATGCGTTCGTTTTTGGCGATGATGAGTGGGCTGTTGACGTAGTCGACGGGGTGGAATTCGACGTCGGGGTTGTGGTCGACGAAGTCGTATAGCTCTTTGGAACCCATGATGAATGTTACTACGGCCTTGCCACGGTGGAGGGTTTTGCGGCGGCCGTTGATGACTCCGCTGCGCATCAGTTCCATCACGCCGTTGGAGAACATTTCGCTGTGGATGCCGAGGTCGTTTTTGTCGGAGAGGGCTTGGAGAACAGCGTCGGGGATGGCGCCGATGCCGAGTTGTAGGGTGGAGCCGTCGGCCACGAGTGAGGCACAGTGGCGGCCTATGGCGAGTTCCACTTCGCCTGGGGCGGGGAGAATCAGTTCCTGGAGGGGGTAGGAGCAGGGGATGATGTGGTCGATTTGGGAGACGTGTATCATGTCGTCGCCGTAGGTGAAAGGCATCATCTCGTTGGTCTCGACAATGACAGTCTTGGCGGCGCGGATGGCGGCTTTGGCATAGTCACAGCTCACACCGAGGGAGCAGTAGCCTTCCTCGTTGGGGGGAGTGGCCTGGAACACGGCCACATCGCAGGGGATGTCGCTCCCTATCATAGAGGGCACATCCTTGAAGTAGGCGGGGAAAAAGTCTCCCTCCCGCCGCTCAACAACTTCGCGTGAATTGGCGGAGAGGAAGTTGCTCACATGACGGAAATGACCGTAGCAGCATGGCTTGTAGCATGGATTGTCGCCAAGGGTGGTCATGTGAAAGATGAGCACGTCGTTGTAGTCCTCGCAATGGTCGGCCAGTGTTTGCTGAATCAGTCGCGGTGCTGCCGCTGCATGGCCCATCACCACGCATTGGCCATCGCGGATGTCGTAGATGGCATCTTCGGGCTTGGATACTTTCCTTTTGTAGTCTTCTTTCCAGTTCATTGTATTATTGTGTTTTGTTTTGTTATTCATTATAAGGCGATGCTCGCGTTCTTCAGTTAGAGGAAAGAAAGGGGTATGTTGTCAGCCCGTACACCGGGCGCGACAAGAGCCTTTTGACGCGAAGGCATTGCCGTATCATCAGGGCAGGTCTCCTGGCTTATCGTCTCGGGACAGAAGTCTTCTCGGGGGAGTGCCCCCAATGACATGTTTTCTGTCCGTCAGCGGCGGAATTACAGTTGCGCGACAGCTCACGGTTTTCACGTGATTCCCTCTTGGTAGCCCCGTTGCAGGGCCGACCCCAGTGATGTGTAATTGTTTCAAAGGTCTGATATGTTGTGTGTTTCCGTCATTCGAAAATACCAAACACAAATGCAAAGATACGCCTTTTTTGTGAATAAAGTATGCTGTGTTTGCTTTTTTCTATTTTCCGACGCAGAAGCGGGAGAAGATGGTGCCGAGGACTTCGTCGGTGGTGACTTGGCCGGTGATGGTGCCGAGGTGGTGGAGGGCATCGCGGAGGTCAATGACTACGAGGTCGGCAGGAAGATTGTCGGAGAGTCCTTGGGACACCTGCAGCAGGGCTTGGTTGACATGTCCAAGGGCATTGTAGTGCCGCACGTTGGTGAGCATTACGTCTGGAGCTTGTGCGAAGTCGGTTTGGACTACTTCGGCCAGTGCTGTTGTGAGGGTGCCGAGACCGTTGCCCTCTTTGGCGGAGATGTTGAATGTGTTAATGTGAGAATGTGTTAATTCGTGAATTGATTTACCCATTAACCCATTATCGCATTCACGCATTAACGAATCCACACATTTGTCTATCTTGTTGTTGACGATGAACAGGTGTTTGTCTTCGAGCGAGAGGGAGCCTTGAAGTTCTTGAAGGTCGGTGAGGGCTTGGGTAAAGGGTTGTGTGGCGTCGTGGACGTATAGGATGATGTCGGCTTGTTCTACGGTGTTGATGGTGCGTTGGATGCCGAGTGTTTCGATGGGGTCGTCGCTGTGGCGCAGTCCAGCGGTGTCGATAATGCGGAAGGGGGTCCCGTTGATGACAAAGGTCTCTTCGATGGTGTCGCGTGTGGTGCCGGGAATATCGCTGACGATGGCGCGGTTGTCGTGCAACAAGGCGTTGAGGAGAGAGGATTTGCCGGCATTGGGACGGCCGATGATGGCTACTGGGATTCCACGCTTAAGAGCGTTTCCCATATGGAAGGACTGCCGTAAGGATTGGACGCGGGTATTTGTTTGCGAGACCAATGACAGGAGGTGGCTACGGTCGGCAAACTCAAGATCTTCTTCACTGAAGTCGAGCTCGAGTTCGAGGAGTGCGGTAAGTTCGACGAGTTGCTGGCGTAGATGCTCCAGCTCTTGGGCATAGCCTCCTCTCAGTTGGCTGACGGCAAGGCTGTGGGCTGCGGCATTGGTGGAGTCGATAAGGTCGGCTACGGCCTCGGCTTGGGAGAGGTTTAATTTTCCGTTGAGGAATGCTTGGCGGGTGAATTCACCGGGGTCAGCCATACGTGCTCCACTGTCAAGGAGCGCCTGCAGGAGTATCTGTTGGATGTAAATGGAGCCATGGCAGGAGAATTCGACAGTGTCTTGTCCAGTGTAGGAGTGGGGGGCGCGGAAAAGGGTGACGACCACTTCGTCCAGTAAGGTGTCGTTGATGCGGAAAGGAGTGAAACAGGTGCTGCCTGCCTGTTTTGGGAGACGGACGTGGCGTGAGGCGATGTTGCATGCTTCAGGCCCCGAGAGACGGACGACGGCAATGCCACCGACTCCGTGAGGGGTAGAAACGGCCGCAATGGTGTTGTTCATTGGTCGGTGGTGTTGTTGTCGCGAGGTTGGATGTCGGTATTGCCGGGCTGTGGGTCACGAACATAGTTGCTGCCGAAAAGAGAGGTCATCTCATCGTCAGTGAGGCCTAAGTCGTTTTTTATTTTATACATGTTTGGGTAGGCCAGAAAGAGAAGCAGGATGAGCAGAATGGTAATCATGAGCAGGGAAGTGTCGGACATGAGGAGAATGAGTACGCACTCGATGACTACGATGGCGAGAGAGCCTTTGTAGAGGGAGGCGATGTAGGCGGTGTAGCCCTGCAGTTTCTGTTCGAGGTTGGTGAGTTGGCGTAGCCGAGGCGTGGTTTTGCGGATGGTCATAAGTGCCATGACCACGGCGAGGACAGCAAGCACGGTTCCCGAGATAAGCATCCAGCGGGACACCTGGGGTGACTGGTAGCTGATATGCCATGGGCTGAAATGGAATATGACTACGATGAGTACAGCGACAATGGAACCATAAAGACCCCAGTTGGCGGTGCTGCGAATTTTGCGGATTAAGTTTTGCATGTTTCTAAAGGTTTAAAGTTTTTGAATGTGTCTAATGTTGATATGTTTAACGATTCGCAACACGTATAGCATATCAACAACACGAATAACATATTAACGAATTAACATATTTAATGGTTTATATTTAGCTTTTCTTTCAGATAACGGGCAGTGTAGGAGTCAGAACAGTTGACAAGGTCTTCAGGGGTACCGGTGAAAACGACATTCCCTCCATCGCGGCCGCCTTCGGGTCCCATATCAATAACCCAGTCGGCCACTTTGATGATGTCAGGATGATGCTCAATGACCACGATGCTGTGTCCACGTTCGATGAGACTGTTGAAGGCAGAGATAAGTTTTTGGATGTCGTGGAAATGGAGGCCAGTAGAGGGTTCGTCGAAGATGAAGAGTTTTGGAGATGTGGCTTCTCCACGGATCAGATATGATGCGAGTTTGACGCGCTGGGCTTCACCGCCACTGAGAGAGCTGGACGATTGTCCGAGTTTGAGGTATCCCAGTCCGACATCCTGTAGAGGTTTGAGGCGAGCAAGGATAGTGGGGCGGTCGGCAAAGAAGTCTATGGCTTGGTCGACGGTCATGTCGAGTACTTGTGAGATATTGACACCATTATAGAGTACTTCGAGTGTTTCTTCTTTGAAGCGGGTACCGTGGCATTCTTCACATACCAAGTGGAGGTCGGCCATGAATTGCATGCCCACGGTGACGTATCCTTCGCCTTCGCACACTTCGCAACGGCCGCCCTCGGTGTTGAAAGAGAAGTATCCGGGTTTGTAGCCCCGAGCTTTTGCCAAAGGCTGTTGGGCGTAGAGTTGGCGGATTTCGTCGTAGGCTTTCATGTATGTGGCAGGATTGCTGCGAGTGGAGCGTCCAATGGGATTTTGGTCTACCAGTTCGACACTGTTGATACGGTTCAGATCGCCCGAGATACCTGCGCATTTGCCAATATACTCGGAGGCACCATCGAAACGTTTTTGCAGTACATCGTAGAGTACCTGTTTGATGAGGGAGGTTTTTCCCGAACCGCTGACACCGGTGACGACGGTGAGGACTTTTAGTGGTATGTCGACGTCGACGAGGTGCAGGTTGTTGCAGTAGGCTCCATGGATGGATATGCGGTCGCGCCAAGGACGGCGTGATGCGGGCAAAGGTATAGTTTTTTTGCCAAGGAGGTATTGGGCGGTAAGAGATTCTGCGGGGGGATTGTCGACCAGTTGCTGGGGTGTGCCGGCAAAAATCACTTGGCCTCCTAAACGCCCAGCTCCTGGTCCGATGTCGATGATATAGTCGGCAGCGCGCATGATGTCTTCGTCGTGTTCGACAACAATGACAGTATTGCCAAGGTCGCGAAGTTGTTTCAATACACGGATGAGACGGTCTGTATCGCGCGAATGGAGACCGATGGAGGGCTCGTCGAGAATGTACATACTGCCCACCAAAGAACTGCCTAACGATGTGGCGAGATTGATGCGCTGAGACTCACCGCCGCTGAGAGAGTTGGAGAGGCGTCCCAGGGTGAGGTATCCAAGTCCCACGTCAAGGAGATAGTTTACCCGTGTGTTGAGTTCGGTGAGCAGACGGTGTACAACCTGTCGTTCGTGGTCAGTGAGACCTTGATGGTTGTTGCCAGAAGTCTCGGGAGAATCGGTAGAGGTGATGGATTGCAGCCAAAGAGCAAAGTCGGAAATAGGCATGTCAAGTAGCTCTGTAATGGAGCGGCCGCAGACTTTTACATAGGATGCATCTTTGCGCAGACGGGAACCACGGCAGTCAGGACAGATGGTTTTACCGCGATAGCGCGACAGCATGACGCGGTACTGGATTTTGTAACCTTGGCTCTCAATCCATTTGAAGAAACCGTCAATACCATCCCAACCTCCCTTGCCGTGCCAAAGGATGTCGCGCTGGGCAGGGGTGAGTTCGCAGTAAGGAGTGTGGATGGGGAAATCCAGTTTCCCCGAGAGATGAATAAGCTGGCTCTTCCATTCGCTCATTTTTTCGCCTCGCCAGCACACGACAGCGTCTTCGTATACCGAGAGACTTTTGTTAGGCACCACAAGGTCTTCACTAATGCCTATCACACTGCCGTAGCCGCCACAGGTAGGGCAGGCACCATAAGGATTATTGAAGCTGAAAAAGTTTGGATTGGGTTTTTCGAAGGTAATGCCATCAGCCTCGAAACGGTTGCTGAAAGACTGTATGTGTGCAGAGTTGCTGTCCGGTTTTTGTGATTGAACCAAACAGTTTCCGCGTCCTTCGAAAAAGGCAGTCTGTACCGATTCGGAGATACGTGCCAATTGGTCGTCGTCACCATGGCGTACCGTGATACGGTCCACTAACAGCGTTACATCGGTCTCGTCATCAGCCTGCGAGGCCAGAAAATCTTCAATACGCACAATGGTACCCTTCACAGCTATGCGCATGAATCCCTCTTGATGCAACATTTCAAGCTGAGGACGTAGTGCGTGGTCGGCATCAAGGAGAAGGGGAGCATAAAGAGTGATTCGGGTGCCGTCGTCGAAACCATATATATAGTCCACCACATCGCTGACAGAGTGGCGTTTTACCTCTACTCCCGATATGGGGGAGTAGGTGCGTCCGATGCGTGCGTACATCAATTTCAAATACTCATACAATTCGGTGGAAGTGCCTACCGTCGAACGGGGATTGTTGGTGTTGACTTTCTGTTCAATGGCTACTGCGGGCGAAATGTTTTCGATTAAGTCTACTTCAGGTTTCGCCATGCGGCCGAGAAATTGCCGTGCATAGGACGAGAGACTTTCAACATACCGCCGTTGCCCTTCGGCGTAAAGTGTGTCGAACGCCAGGCTCGACTTGCCCGAACCGCTGAGGCCGGTGATGACCACAAGTTTGCCCTGGGGTATATCCACAGAGATGTTCTTCAGATTGTTGACTCTGGCACCGTGTATCTTAATCATAGTAGTATTGTTAACTTGGTGACTGGTGATTGAGGTTGTATTGTCCTATGCACAAATCACCAAATTCCAGTTTGCAAAAGTACTATTTTTTCGCGACATGGAAAGAAAAAACTATCCAATTGCGAAAAAAGTGTTGTCTTTGCAGAAGAATTCAGGCAGAGGTCTGCCTTTACTATACGAGAAGGGACAATGCATGGGATAATATGACTTGGTACATCGCATTGTTCCTTTTTGATATGACTATTGCGGTTATGGTCAGTCGGTGTGTCTGGTGGTCGATACCAAGATGAGATAGCCAACTGTTATTATCAAAGTAAGCGCAGCCGATGGCGTTATCTACACTCCTTCTCTCTGAACCATATAATATCTTCTTTTTGACAGTATCGGTATAATTGGTGGCTGTTGTTCTTGTTCAAAAGCAGCCTTCGGGGGTGCAGACGCGGGGCTTGCGGTCGTAGTTGCCGAAAGAAGACCAGTCGGCGGTGTCGCGGTGGTCGAAATCAAGGTCTTGCACTCGGAGGGGCTTTTCCTGTGGCACCAGTTCGGGGTAAACATCCTTGTAGAGTAGTTCGTACAGACTTTCGTAGTTGGCAACTACCACCTTGTTGGAATACTGGCGGTACTCCAGTTTCAGCTTGCCTTGCGGGTTGACTACGAACATGCAGGGAATGCCGTCGATGACATCTTCCAGCTCAAACTGGCTGTCAAATACATACTGGGCGATATTGAGAAATCTGTCGTCGGTACCGGTGCAGAAACGCGGGTCGTCGTCGCGGAGGTAGTACATGTAGGGCGTTTCGATGCCGTACCGCTTGAGGTATTTGGTGTTGTTGTATTTGAGCGACGCGCAGTTCTCCAATACGAAATACCAGCGCACGTGTGCTGTGTCGGTGTCGTAGAGTTGGTTGAAGACAAGTTTCATCTGCTCCTGGCAGGGGCCGCAGCAGTGGCTGTAGAAGACCACCACCTTGTAATGCGTGGTGTCGTCCTTCATCAGGTGTTTCAGGCCGTCGATGGTCAGCGGCCGTTGGTCGGGGTACTTGTGT
>JAEEGK010021994.1_pt1 | contig 13436 bp, 9 predicted proteins | sample 8958771 | NCBI WGS metagenome assembly JAEEGK01 (sample SAMN16246547, study PRJNA631951) | gut metagenome | biome: gut microbiome; feature: rumen; material: SC-attached | host: Bos | place: Iran: Karaj | collected 2018-10 | reverse complement strand
ATTCGGTGCCGCTCTTACGGTAGGGAATACCTATGGTTCTAGGAGCAAAGGCCGTGAGTTTGTCGGCAAGCAAGTTGTTGATATCTGGCACATTTACTAGGCAATCAGGCTCTTCCGTCTTAAGAAACCGATTCACAATTGGAATTGCCGCAAGATTGCTGTATGGTGTTGTCTCAAACAACACATCCAAAAGAATTTTGGATTCTTTGTTTTCTACTCTGGAGAAATAGAAAAACTTAAAATGCTTTTTAGGGATGTTTGATAGCGGAGTCCGCTGTTGCACCTCATATCTGAGAAAGCCTTTGTTTTTGGCTATGTTTTGCAGAACGTCTTGCTGGTCGCTATTTTGTGGAGCGACGGTGATATCAATATCTATCGATAATCGATGGGATGCCTGTATCATCAGCATCATTGCCGTGCCTCCCTTAAAGACAAATGAAACTGAGGATTCGGCAAGACCCTCCAACAGAGACAGCGCATGGATGGTTTTCTCAACAAGAATTCGATCAGCTTTATATTGCCGAGATACAGCATTTATCCATTCCAAAGAAAACGATTGTGGTGTAATCATGGCTTAATAATCTATTTCGTCAAGTAAATCTTCAATAACTTTATGGCGTCCACGTCGTCCGGCATATCGAAGCATCTTGCTGGTGCTTACAGCACAAGAAGCAATTGCATTCTCATAAATGCGAAGTATCTCTGTGTTCTGGAACGGGAACATGCGATCTAACGCCCAGTCAACCAGCATCTTCTCAAGCGTGGCCATTGGGAACCCCCAATCGGCATCTTCTCGGACAGGTGCTCCAGAAACGAGATTCCTCACCACGACATAACCATCGTAATAGGACAAATCATCGTCAAGATTACGGTAAAGTACGGTGGAGCGTGGATACATGTCGCGAATTGCATAATAGATCGATTCGGTGGCATCACGTTCAACATCCACAAAGTAAATCTGAGTGTTCATCATGTGTTGGGCAAAGGCGTTCACTGCAGCCAAATCCCATTGACAATAATCGACAAACGGGAATTTGTCACGCATCATACAACCAATTTTCTTTGTTTTCTGATGAATGACTGGAGAAAACGCCTCTTTTGTCCCTAAACGATAAACGCCCCGTCCAATACTATACAAAACTCTTTTTTCTAGCAAGGCATGGATACGCCATCTCACAGTGGCAATCGGAATATCAGGAGTAAAGCTACGGTAAAAGTCATCGATATCCTCAAAGACGATTTCCCTTTGATGGCCAAATTCCTTTCGGAGTTCTTCTATGTGTAGATTATTGGACATTGTATTATTGTTTCACGCTGCAAAGATAAGCAAATTTTCGTCAGTAATTCGCAAAAATTGACAAAAATTTGGTTTTTTTTCTGCCGTACTAAAACAATGCGAGAAGGTTATCGTATTATAGCCCAATTCAACGGCCTTTCGTGCAGCATCAAGCAGTGAATCGAAATCCTCATGATGACTTGCCTCGGCAGCAAAAATGTCTTTCTCGTTCTCCACGGGTTTGAATATTTTGAGTTGAGCCAACATCTTCAGCTGGTAGACAAACTCCGCCCCCTTCAATACATGCACATTTGGACACAATTTCACATGTAAAACCATTGCTCTGATTCAATTGGCATTGGGGACTTCTATTATCGAGGTTGCCCAATAAATACATAAACCAATACCGTGTTGTCACTACCTCTTCTAACTCCACTCTTGATAAAGAGTATTATTACGTGGAATGTACTCGAACCGGTAGGAAACGTTTGGCAATGAAAACTTTCTATAAAACAAGAACCGCACCTAAAGAAGATGCGGTTCTGTAAGTCTTTAAATAGCCATCAGCTCTTTCCCTACTTCTCTGATGGTGTCAAGGATTAAGTTCAAGCGAGTCTCACTGGGTTTCTTTTTCCCGCTGATGTACTGGGCCATTAGGCTTTGCGATATGCCCAAGCGGCGAGCTAGGGCTGAAACATTTAGCTCAGGATGTCTCATGAATACCACGTATAGTATTGTGGGCTCTGCTTTGGTAAAAAAGCCTTCGAAGCTTAAGTCTTCGTCCAAAGCTTCCCAATGAATGCCGAACTTGTCAGAAATGAAATCAAGTCTTTGTTCTTGTGTGGCGTTACGTAGTCTGGGGTAGTCCGCGAACTTTTCGCAGGCTTCTTCGCCTTCGGAGGTTCTAATCCAAACGGCATCGTCTGTGATCCAAATTTTTTCGATGTTCATATTGTATCTCGTATAGGTTATTTGTTGTTGTTAAAGTATTTGTTCCAGTGTTCAGAAATCGTTTCCACATTCTCCTCGATGATGGACTCTATAAGTTTTAATTCTGAAGGTTTAAACCCTTGATTGTCGAGGAGTTCAACAGGAAATAATCCAAATTTTGCTTTTGATCCTCCTTTTACCACATGAACGTGAATTGGAGAATGTTCATTTGAATAGAATTGGAATCGAAATCCGAAAATAATAAATATCGTAGGCATTTTATTCTGTTTTGTGGCAAAAATAGGTAATAAATTTATTACCAACAAGGTTTTCTAAGAAATATTTTCAAAATCTCAACTTGTAATCTCAACAACCTTTTACTTGTGCTTTTGTAAATAGATATCTCGGTCACTCAAAATTGTTGAAAAATCGTCCTTGAAAAATCAAGGAATGTGCCGTATCTTTGCACTATGCGCAAATGCCTCTTCCTCATATTGTTGTTAGCCCTGTTCTCCTGCTCCAAAAAAGAGGTCTCGATACTCGATGCCGTGCCGAAAAACGCCGAGATGATCGTGGAATCATCCGACTCCACACTGATCGCACTGTTCGACTCACTGCTGAACGCCCATGTCAACCTCGCCGAAACCACCGACGGAAAGCCCATGGCCCTCGTGATGGTGCCCAAGGAGGAAAACCAAGAAGCGTATATGCTGCTGAAACAGCCCTCAAAGAAAGATGTCCAAGCAGAAAAGATATACGACGACCCCGACTTCGCCAGACTCCAAAAGACCCTGGGGCAAAATGTGAAGGCACACCTGTATTACAAACATCCCAACGGCTGGGCCATGCTCGACGTGCTGCCCGAAGGCCGCGACCTGGTGATGAACGGCTATGCCCTCGCCGCAGACTCCACCTCCGAATGGCGTCCGCTCAAATACCAACTGCCAGTGAAGAACTCAGTGGTGAACATCCTGCCGACCGACACGCGCATGATGCGTCACTACGGCATGTCAGACTACGCCTCCTACTGGCAATCGTTCCGCAACCCCGACAAAGTGACGGCGTTCAACAAGAAATATGACACCGACGTCGAAAACAAACTGCTGACCTACCTCTCCGAAGTCTCGTTCAGCCAATTCGGGAAGTCGAAACGTGAGGTGTTCGTCGGCCGTATGAACGACCCCTCAGCCGTCATCAAGTTCATGGACCGCCTCGCCTCGAAAATGGGCGTGGCCTCCTCCCAAAACTGCCAAGGCTATGTGCTCTACGACCTGGGGAAGTCGGACTTCATCCCCGACATCTTTGGCGATGACTTCAAGTCCATCAAACGCTGCTGCTACGCCATCGTCGACCAATACCTGGTGATGGCCTCTGGCTTCAACGCCCTCCAAGATGTCATCGCATGCTACCGCTCAGGCCGTACCCTCGACCTGAACGAGAGCTTCAGGGCGTTCCAACAAAAGATGCTCGAGTCAGACAATGTCAGCTACTTCGAGATTCAGGACGACATGACCGTGGCCGTACAACTGGCCTCATCGAAAGACCTGGTTTATTTCAATATCTGTATGAGCAAAGGCATGGAAGCCAAGAGCGAAAACAACGTCCGCTGGAAAGCCAACCTCGACGCGCCACTGCAAGGTAAGCCGTATATTCTGGAAAACGCCAATTCGGCTAACCGCAACGTGGTGGCCTTCGACCGCGACAACACCATGTATCTCATCGACAGCGAAGGCGCCATCCTGTGGAAGAAAGCCCTTGACGAGACCCCGATGAGCGAGGTCTTTGCCGTGGATGCCCAAAACAACGGACAGCTTCAACTCCTCTTCAACACGACACACGCCATCCATCTCCTCGACCGCAACGGCAACTATGTGGAGGGCTTCCCCATCAGCCTGCCTTTCCATGCCGCCAACGGCCTCTCAGCGTTCGACTATAACGGAAACCACGACTACCGTATCCTGCTTTGCGGCACCGACAGGCTAGTGTATAACTACACCATCCAAGGCCAAGAGGTAGAAGGATGGAATCGGCACCGCGCCGAAGACCAAGTGACACAGCCCGTGCAACATCTGGTGGCCGACAGCAAAGACTTCCTCATCGTGTCGGACATCAGCGGCGGCGTGCGCATCCTCGACCGCCAAGGACGTATCCGCATCCCCTTGACCTCCGATATGCAGAAGTCACCCCGATCCGACATCTATACCAACGTCACCAACTACAGCAAAGGACTCTTCCTGACTTCCGACAAAGAAGGCAAGCTGCTCTATATCACCGCCGACGGAGCACTCAACCGCACCGATTTCGGGACGTATTCCGAGAAACATTTCTTCCTCTATGAGGACTTCAACGGCGACCAGGATCCCGACTTCATCTATCTCGACGGACAAGAATTGAAGGTGTTCGACCGCTTCAAGAAAGAACTCTTCAGCCATCACTTCGACGTGGAGATCACTACCAAGCCGGTGTTCTTCAACATCACCCGTAGCAAGCGACTGCTGGGCATCGTCTCCGAAAAAGCCCGTGAGATCTACCTCATCGACTCCAAAGGAAAAATGATCGTGAGCTCTGGCCTGGTGGGAGAGACCCCCTTCGCAGTGGGTAGCTTGCACGGTGATCGCGAAATCAACCTCATTACCGGCGTGGGCAACGCCTTGTTTAACTATGCGATTTATTAATGATGAAAAGAGTGCTTTTGTTCCTATTGTTGATGACACTCGCCGCCCCGATGGCGTCGGCACAGTATATGCATCAGCCTGGCGACAAAGCCTTTGACTTTGAAGGGACGACCGTGGACGGACGTTACTACCATCTATACGAATCGCAAGCCGAGAACATCATCATCTGCTTTTGGTCCGTTGACTGCGACTATTGCCACGACTTCATGCGACAGCTGCGACGCCACCGCTGTAAGACCAAAGGCTATGAGCTGGTGACCTTCGCCTTGGCGGAAAGCCCCGAAGAAGTGCAAGAAGAAGCCAAGAGGATGAGAGTCAAAGGATGGCATTTCCATGATCCCGCCGGATGGGACAGCGAGCCATTCCTTCAATACGACGTCAACATCACCCCTACAATCGTATTAATCGACAAAGAGCGAAACATTGTGGGCGAAGCGTTTGATTGGGAGGAGTTTAGGGAGTTGATAGATAAAAGATAAGAGATAAAAGATAAAAGTTATGAAGAGAAGACATTTTTCCTTGATGGCCATTGGGTTGTTGATGATGTGTGGGCGGCTTTTTGCACAAGATGCTGAGACCCGCTGGGTGGACTCGGTGTACAACAGCCTCACCCTGGAACAGCGTGTGGGCCAGCTGATTTGCATGAGGGCCAACAACCCGGGCAAGCCCTTCGAAACAGCAGTGGGCGACTACATCGAGCGGTATAACATCGGAGGCGTATGCTTCTTCAAAGCCAATGCGGTGTCCCAAGTGGAACAGACCAACGCCTGGCAAGGCCTGGCTCAAACCCCTCTGATGGTCTGCATCGACGGCGAATGGGGCATCGCCATGCGCGTCAACGAAGTGATGGCTTATCCCTACCAGATGACACTCGGCGCCATCACCAACAACGAGCTGATCTACCAAATGGGACAACAGGTGGCCGACCAATGTCTGCGTATGGGCATCCATACCAACTTTGCCCCCGTCGCCGATGTCAACTCTAACGCCAACAACCCTGTCATCGGTGTTCGTAGCTTCGGCGAGAACCCTCAGAACGTAGGGGAGAAGGCTGCCGCTTACGCCCTCGGCATGCAGAGCCGTGGCATGGTCACCACCATGAAACACTTCCCGGGTCACGGCAACACCGACACCGACTCACACCTCACCCTGCCTACCGTCACACGTAGCTACGACGAGGTCAAGGACATCGAGCTGGCCCCGTTCCGTTACCTCATCCAACGCGGTGTCAACGGCGCCATGGTGGGCCATCTCTATTTCCCCGCCATCGAGACGGTGCCGAACACCTCTTCTTCACTTTCAAAAGGGGTGGTCACCGACTTGCTTAAAAACGAGATGGGCTTCGAGGGACTGATTTTCACCGACGGCCTCGACATGAAAGGTGTGTCACAGACAGTCTCAGCCGACAGTGTGCCCTACGTGGCTTTCCTGGCAGGTAACGACGTGCTGATCCTGCCCCATAACGTGCCTAAGGCAATCCAGTTCATCAAAGAGGGCGCGGAACGCGATCCCGAGATCTATGCTCGTGTGGAGGAAAGCTGCAAAAAGATATTAAAGTTCAAATATCGCGCCGGACTTAATCACTACCATCCGAAATCGACCGCTTTCCTGCTCAACGAACTGAATCGCAGCGAATACCGTGTGCTGAAACAACAGCTCTACGACGAGGCTGTGACCATGCTTCGTAACGAGGACGAGACCTTGCCGCTGAAGGCTGGACAGAAAATTGCCTTGGTGACGATAGGAAAGAACAGCAATGCGCAACGCATGGCCGACGCCTTGACACAGGCCGGATTGACAGTGAGGTCGTTCTGTGTGAGCAAAGACCATGCATCCGCCGCCCAAGCCTGGCTGCCCGAGCTGGAGACGTTCGACCTGGTGGTGGTCAACATCATGCAAAGCACCATCAACGCCTCCAATGGCTTTGGCATCAACGATGAGACCGTGACCTTCTTCAACAAGCTGGTGGCGCAAAACGATGTGGTGATGAACCTCTTCGCCTGCCCCTACGCCCTCGACAAGTTCCGTGTCAACAACAGCGTCATCGGGCTGCTGGTGGGCTATCAGGACGACGAGTGCGCCGTCAACGCAGTCAGCGCCATCCTCACTGGCAACAAGGCCGCTCACGGCAAACTCCCCGTCTCCACCACCAAGTTCAACTGCGGCGACGGCATCCTGCCAGCCAACTTCCCGACACCCATGCCGCCCTCAGCACCGGTACTCAAGGTGGGATCGCTCTCAGTCGACCAGACTCCGCTGCCGAAAGGCACACTCGATATCAAATACGAACGTCAACTCGACTCCATCGCCCGCATGGGTATCAGCGAAGGTGCCTATCCCGGCTGCCAGATCATCGCCATGCACGAAGGCAAGGTGGTGTATGACAAATGCTTCGGCAACTTCACCTACGGAGGTGGCGCCCAAGTGGTGCCTGAGGATGTGTACGACATCGCATCGCTCACCAAGATATTCGCCTCCACGCTGGCCCTCATGAAACTCTATGAGGACGGTCTCCTCGATGTGAACAAGACCATGGGCGACTACTTCCCCTTCTTGAACGCCTCCGACAAAGGCGCCATCAAGATCATCGACATCCTGACCCACCAGTCGGGTATGAAGTCATGGATACCTTTCCATCAGCTGACGTATGATGAAAATGGTCTGAAGCCTGAGTGTTTCATCGACCATATCGACGAGGCTCACACGGTGCGCGTTGCGGAGAATATGTATCTTGTGAATGATTATAAGGAGCGGATCATTGATTCCGTGATGAAGAGCCCGATGAAAGAGAAGAAGTATGTGTATTGCGACATGGGCTTTTTCTTCGTTCCTGATTTGGTGAAACAGCTTACCAACAAATCGTTGGAAGAGTACCTGCGTGAATATTTTTACCATCCCATGCACTTGACCAACATTGGCTATTGTCCCTTGCATTGGCGCGATCGTGAGACCATCATTCCTACGGAGAACGACACAGTGTTCCGTAAGCAGCTGCTGTGGGGCGATGTACACGATCAGCAGGCCTCTCTGATGGGTGGCATTTCAGGTCACGCTGGCTTGTTTGCCAACGCACATGATCTGGCGGTGATTGCACAGATGTTGCTTGATGGAGGCAAGTTTGAAGACCAACAACTGCTGAAGCCTGAAACCATCAAGTATTTCACTACGGCCCCATTCACCGACAACAACAACCGTCGCGGCTTAGGCTTTGACAAGTTGCCTTTGGACAAGAAAGGCCCATCTACGGCTTCAAAGTCAGCTTCGATGGCCAGCTACGGCCATACAGGCTTCACGGGAACCTTCTTCTGGAACGATCCTGAAAACCACCTCTTGATCGTCTTCCTCTCGAATAGAGTGTATCCCTACGCCGAGCCTAATAACTTGTCACGTCAGAACATTCGCACTTTGTTGCATGATATTCTGTACCAAGCCTATCCTATTAGGTGAAAGGTGCACCTCAATTGTCTTCCGGGTTTTTCGGGAAACGGCTCCACATCGTGTATTCCTTGCCAGTGCGAGTGACGAAGTCTTTCCACATGGATTTGGTGGGTGTGTTGAGCAGCAGATGGCTGTTGGCCTTGCCGACAAGCCATGAGTTGCGCACCAACTCGTCGATGAGTTGGCCTGATTCCCACCCGGAATAACCTAAGAAAAACCGAGTGTTTTCTTTGTTGGCGATGCCAGTGGCGATCAGGGTGTTGAGCGTGTCGGTATCACCGCCCCAATAAAGGCCGTCCATGATTTGGTAAGAGTCGGGGATGAGGTCGCCGAGGGTATGCATGAAGAAGATCTGGTTTTCAGCCACGGGACCGCCAAGAAAAACAGGAGCATCGAAGTCCTCAAACACGTCGGCAATCTCGTTCAGCTTGGTGCCAAGTGGTTTGTTCATGATGATGCCAAACGAGCCGTCGGTCTCCGTGTGGTCGATGAGCAACACCACCGAGCGACCGAAATAAAAGTCGTTCATCGTGGGCTCCGACATGAGGATTTCACCACGCTGGGGATCCAACGAATTACTACGTATCTGGAATAATTGCTTGATGTCCATTTGTTTTTTCTTCGAGCGCAAATTTACAAAAAATTCTTATTTTTGTGGAAAAATTGCACGACGTTGAAACGCATTGAAAACCAACAGCGGTTCGACTCCCTTCGAAAGGAGTTTGAGACATTTACCTTTTACCAGCAAGAGGTGAGTTTGGAAAATGGCGTCCTATCCATGACTTTTCATTTTAGCTTGGACGAACGCTATTTTTTTCATCCAACCATGACCATTCCCGCACGTCCGTTTTACCATTGGGAATCCATCCCAAAGGATCAACTTGAGGCGTTGGCTTTCCACATTGGGATGGTCGAGCTGGTGAGCTATTGGAAACTGGCCTGCCCCAAGCTCATCGTGGTGAAGCCTTTTGACTTGAAGCTGTGCCAAAAGAAATGGTGGAGACATCTTTATTACAATGGCTTGGGTGAGTTCCGCTACTTGAATGGCATAGATTGCACGGAGCAAGATTTCTTAAAGATAGAGTCGGGAACTGATAGGGAGTTCAAACCCATCGGTCATTGCGAGCGAAGCGGAGCGGAGCGCGGCAATCCACATGTTATCGTTCCTATTGGCGGTGGCAAGGATTCGGTGGTCACTTTGGAGTGTCTGCGGCAGACCATGTCCGTCATCCCACTGATTTTGAATCCCCGTGGCGCTACGGTGAGTTGTGTTGAGGCTGCAGGCTATTCCATGGACGACGTGGCCGTCATCAACCGCACGCTCGATCCGACCATGCTGAAACTCAATAATGAGGGCTTCCTTAACGGACACACGCCTTTTTCGGCTTTGTTGGCCTTCCTGACCTTGATGATCAGTGCGGGAATCGGCTCGAAATTTATCGCACTCTCCAATGAGTCGAGCGCCAACGAAAGCACAGTACCAGGTACCGATATCAACCATCAGTACAGCAAATCCATTGATTTTGAAAGGGATTTTCGTGATTATGTGAAGCAACACTTGAGTGATGAGATGCAGTATTTCAGTTTCTTGAGACCACTCAATGAGTTGCAGATCGCATCACTGTTTAGCCAATGTGAGGCATATCACGAAGTGTTCCGTAGTTGCAATGCCGGTAGCAAAACCGACTCGTGGTGCGGTAAATGCCCCAAATGCCTTTTTACTTGGATCATCCTCTCGCCATTCCTTTCCAGAAAGCGGTTGACAGAGATCTTTGGTAAGGATCTGTTGACGGATACCGACCTTAGGCCTATCTTTGAGGAACTGAACGGCACTTCAGCGGTGAAGCCTTTTGAATGTGTGGGTACCGTGGAAGAGGTGAGGGCCTGCGTTGACTTTATGAAAGACCGCAAAGGTACCATTGTGGAGGACTCACTTAAGGGAGATGCCTCCGTGGAGGAGATTTTGAAGCGCTTCAATGAGGAGAACTTCTTGCCGTCACAGTTTATAGCCATTTTGAAATCGAAACTCCATGTTTGATCTGATACTCAATCGACTTCACGGAAAACGCATCCTGATTCTTGGCTTTGGCCGTGAGGGGAAGTCGTCGTTGGCTTTCCTGAAGAAATACTTGCCAGAGGCTCAAGTGGCAGTGGCGGACAAGAACCCTATGGAGGGTGTGAAACACTTTGGAGAGGATTACTTGCAGGCCGTTTACGACTATGACATCGTCATCAAAACCCCTGGGATTTCCTTGAAGGACTTTGATGCTAAAGGGGTTGAGATAACCTCGCAGACTGATCTGTTTTTGAGCCAGTTCCATAACCAGACCATCGGCATTTCAGGAACCAAAGGCAAGAGCACGACTACTAGCTTGATCTATCATCTGCTGAAGTCATCGGGCCATGATGCCATCCTGACGGGCAATATCGGCATCCCTTGTTTCGACATCATGGAGCAGATCCATGAGGATAGCATTGTGGTTTATGAGCTATCGGCACATCAGTTGGAATATGTGCATAACAGTCCGAGGGTAGGGGTGTTGCTGAATGTGTTTGAAGAGCATCTGGATCATTTCGGAACGTTTGAGCGGTATAAGCACGCTAAGTTCAACCTGCTACGTTATATGGGTGCCGATGATTATGCCGTGGTGCATGAATCGCTGCTGATGGAGACTCTGGAGTTGGGCGTTAACAACGCGACGTTCTCACGGATGGATTTCGATATTGATGAAGTAGCTTTACCAATCCTCGGTCTACATAATCTCTTGAATGCCAAGTCGGCTTTGTGCGCTTGTGCAGCCTATGGCGTTGACGTTAAGGAAGTCATACCTCATCTTTATACCTTTAAGCCTTTGGAGCATCGCTTGGAGCCCGTGGGTACTTTTGGTGGCGTTACTTTCGTGAATGACAGCATTTCCACCATTCCACAGGCCGCTATTGCCGCTTGTCAGACCTTAGGCAAGGTCGATTTCCTGCTTTTGGGCGGCTTTGACCGTGATATCGACTACCAGCCGTTGGTTGATTTCATGATGGATCATCCCGTGCCGCACCTGCTCTTTACTGGGAAAGCCGGGGAGCGGATGATGGTTATGATGGAAAAGGTTCAGACGAATAAGGCTCGTTATGCCACGATGGAAGAGGCTTTCGAGTATCTCAAAAGCCATTCAAAACCAGGTGATGTATGCTTGCTTTCGCCTGCGGCTTCCAGCTACGATCAATATAAAAATTTTGAGGAAAGGGGACGCAAGTTCAAGCATCTGGCACAGATGTTTTAATAGAAAAAAGCCGAAGGCGTGAACCTTCGGCTTTATTTGTCCGTATGATAATGATTACGGAAGTTCATCCCAAACTTCGTCGAAACTTTCAATCCAGACATTGCCTCCAGTGCAACCGATAAAGGTGTTGCCGCTGTGGCTTACGTTGCCGTACCAGTAATCGAGGTTCTCGATGGCCACGCCATTGAAGTTGCTGGGACCAAACACATTGTTGGAGAGATTGAGTTTGGCGTATTGTCCAATGTAGAGGCAGCTTCTTTCACTCCAACCGTCGTTCAAGCCGCAGTTCTTGATCTGGCAATAGTTCATGACGTTGCCGTTACGGGTGCTCCAGAACTGGATGCCGCCCCAAGCTTCGGCCGCATTCTCGCAGCGGATGATGATGGGATGGTCGGCAGTGCCTTCAGCCTTGAAGTTGCATTGGTCACCCACGCTGATGCTGGAAAGCATAGGCATGACGATCTCAACACCGGCTTCAATGGTCATGGTCTTGCTTCCATTGAAGGAATTGCCATTATTGAAGTAGTATGGGATGGACAAGGCATGCATGGTGAGGTTTTCTTGCATTTCATCTACACCATGGAAACAGCAGAACATGTTTCTGCCATTATTGATGAAAGCATTGCCGTCACCGATGTTCTTGCAAGCGCCGGTGAAGTACTCACTTATCACGGGATAAACTGCGCAGTTCTTGATGGTGTTGTTTTCGAAAGCGGTGAAGTAGGAGTCTTCGTATTCAAGGTCGACACCGTGACTAAGACCACCATCAACGACGCAGTTCTTCATGCTGACACGACCGTTGACCAGGTGCACCACGCTGCCCCAAGGACCGTCATCGGCGCCGCCACGGAGGAATTGCACATACTCAAGTTGGTTGTCGTTGCGTTTGCTGTTGATTCTGATGCAATCCCACGAACCGTTGTTGGGGTTGCCAGCAGGACCTTCCAGAACGATGGGCTTGTCGGAAGTGCCGACCATCTTCAGGCCAGCGTTTTCGCCCACGCCGATACCACCGTTCACACCGGTGAACATGATGGTAACACCGGGGTTGATGGTCAGTGATGCGTTGGTGTTGATTTCCACCCAGCCGTCGATGATGTAGTCAATGGGCAGTCCGAGGTCTTCCCAAATGACGTTGCCGTCGATGTTGCCTGACCATTGGGTTGGGTCGCCGGTGCCGCCACCGCCGCCACCACCACCACCGTTCGGGTCAACGGTAACAGTTGCTTTGTAAACGACTGAGGAACCGTCTTCAGCGGTCACGGTGAAGTCAACGGGGTTGGTAAAGTCGACAACGGTGCCTGAGGCGGGTACCACAGTGGCTTTGTCGGAGATGGTGATCATGGGTACCAGACCGGTGACGCTGGTTCCGAAAGGAACGACGGCCACGATGGTCTTGGCGCTCTCGTCGATAGTGGCTTCAACAGCCGGAGCGGCAAACTTGAAGCTGAGGATCTTCTTTTCGCTGCTTTCCTTCTTGCAGCCGGCCAGCAGCATCAAGGCTGCAAGGGCCAAAAACAGAGTTTTTCTCATGATAGTATGAATTAAGTTTAGCAAAAGCAAAATTATGCTTATCCATTCCATGCGTCAATCCCCCATTTGGGGGTATTTGGGTTTGCTGAGAATTGCTACCTTTGCGCCTGTTATGAAACAGGCCTTTCAGATTCTTGTTTTGCTGTTGGCGTTCAATACGGCATACGCACAATATGCCGACCATCGCAATCGTAAGGTGGATTCTTTGGAAATGGTTTTGAATAGTCCAAATCCTCCAGAGGGTGAGCAATTGATACGTGCTTTTGTTGACTTGATGTACGGCTATCTCCAAACGGATACCAGAAAATC
>JAEEGK010021987.1_pt1 | contig 13439 bp, 14 predicted proteins | sample 8958771 | NCBI WGS metagenome assembly JAEEGK01 (sample SAMN16246547, study PRJNA631951) | gut metagenome | biome: gut microbiome; feature: rumen; material: SC-attached | host: Bos | place: Iran: Karaj | collected 2018-10 | reverse complement strand
TCAAGCGAAATGTTATCCACAACTTTTCTGCCGTTGTAGCTTTTATTCAAGCCGGAGATATGTAACACATTGCTCATAAAAAATTCCTCTCTTCTCTATTTTGTTTTCCTCTTCTAAAACCCCACTATATATTCAAGGAAACAAATCCAAAAAAGAGAAGTAACCATATTTTTGGATAATTTGTCTACGCAATTCATTCCCTCCTCCCGTTCTGTATTTACTATTTAACATTCTATTTGAGAAGGAAGAATATTTCAATATAATTTCATTGTCCAAGTAACGTATTAACGTTTTAAAAAGGCAACCGAGAAAAGAGAATTATATTTTCCGGTTGCCTTCAATAAGCGGATTATCCGCCTGTATTCTTTATTTTTTCAAGATCAAGCTCACGCCTGCTCAATATTAGCCTGTCCAATATCAGACTTTTTCGCTTTTGCCTGTTCCACAGAATAACAGCATCCTGAGCATAGCTCAATTAAACTCTGTATTCCAAGAAGAATAAATGTATAAGTACCTATCCTATCCATCAGCGAGAATACTTCACCTTCTTTAAAGATAAGCGATGAAAATAAGCCTCCGAAAATAAGCCATAACCATAAAGTCCATGCCGAAGTAGCCTGCGCCTTTGTCAAAACTTCAAGAGCCTTTTCATCCCTCTTATGCTTTAAGTAGTAAACAGCCTTCCAAATTATATCTGCGAAAATCACTACTCCTGTAATGATTACTACAACTAATAGCGCTTTCTGATTATCCATTCTTTCATCCTCCAATCATTTTAACTTCCGCATCTAATATGCATTTGATAAAAAACAATTTCAAAAATATAGTTACCCAAAATAAAAAGGCAACTGCAAAGCAATCGATTATTTCCGATTGCTTTGCGTTAATACTATCTCCACCCTGCTTATTTCGTTATACCATCACTGATGCAATAACAGGCGTCATGATTCCATTTGATCCATTACCTTTGTTACCATTTGAAGATATAATTGATACTGCTATTGTCTCAGCCTCTACATCTCCGGCTCCCTGCACCTGCTCCATATCTTCTGTATTGAGATCTTCAAAAGATGCTCCTACAATCTTATCTATTTTCTTATCCATTTTTTCTCCCTTTGCATTATCTATAATTTACTTTTTAATGATGGTAAGCACACTTGGAATAGGTATAATAACTGCCGTCTCAGCATCTACATCACCAGCTCCCTGTACCTGCTCCATATCTTCTGTATTAAGGTTTTCAAAAGATGCCCCTACGATCTGATCAATATTATCTTTTCCCATTTTCACACCCTCCTTTGCTTTATCAAGCACATGTTTCAGCAAGATTTTTCAACATTCTTTGTTCGTAATAAATCCCGGCAATAAGTGCTACCCTTGTATACGCTGTCGATTTTATATTTATCCCGGCATAGCGCTATTTCATTTGATAGTATATGTCCATAATGAAAAAATCATTATCCACATTGCCATCTTGTAGCTTGGTATAAATTTTCAGATTATAGTTTTCTGCATTTTCTGTTTTAATCTCTTTAAGTAGTGCCTCATATTCATCCAGACTGCCCTCAAATCGTATCCTTGCAGCCGGATCGATTTCTAAATGATAAAGATTATTTTGCTCATAACCATTTCCACTAAGCACATCCGACGAATAATAAAGCTGATACTTCTCATTATTGTATTCCAGGATTACTCCGTTATTTATTTTTCTTAGTTTTCTCCTGAGTCCAGCTTTTTCTACAGTAACTTTTTCTGTTCGCTTTTCTCTGAACTCTGTATATAGTTCAGTTTTATTCAAGTCTTATCCTCTATCTCTTTCTTTATTGACTATAAAAACAATTATATTTATTCAAGCCTTAAATGCTTGCCCTGATATTACCCTCAAAAAATCGACAGCGTACTTGATAAAGGAATAATTATTTTATAAACTTAGCATTTCTTAGATGAAAAAATTGCACTTGCTACTGCTGCCGCTGTTACTAATAAAGGTGTTGTCTCAGCATCTACATCGCCGGCACCCTGTGTCTGCTCCATATCCTCTGTATCCAATTCTTCAAATGATGAACCAACTACCTGATTTAATTTCTTATTGTTTTCCATATCTTTATCTCCTTCTTTACTATATTTTCGCTATTTTTTATAAAATCATGCTTCTTTCACACTGGAATAATACCATCCTGCCAAAAGTTCAACTGCACACTGAATTCCAAAAAGAATCATAATGATAATTTGCGTTCTGCCGATTGTAAATATAACATCTTTTCCGAGTATAAATGTCGCTATTCCTTCCCAGCAAATAAATGTAAATCCTAAAGTAAAAGCAGAAAGCGCTCTTGCTTTTGTTAATACATTTTTCGCCTCATCATCATTATGTTTTTTGGCATAAATTGTTCTCCACAAGATATCACCGCCCATAGCTACAACTGCCAGAACCATTGCTATTATAAGTAAAAATTGACTATTCATTCTTTGTCCTCCTATATATAAAGATGTTTTTATAAGAAATGCCTGGAAGCGATCATCTCACTTCCAGTGCCATTTCTATTCTAATTCCTGCTACCATTCGATTCTTTCACTTCAGCACTTCTTGGCCGAGTAAACAGCACTGGCTAAAGTTGCAAGTGTCACCGCTACAGGAACCGCTGTCTCTGTATCAACATCTCCTGCCCCCTGAATCTGCTGCATATCATCTGCGTTAAGTTCTTCAAAGGGTACTCCGACAGCATTGTTCAAATTCTTTTTCGACATACTCATTACCTCATCTTCAAAATAGAAGCATCATATTATCTTGTGACAACTATCAGCATTTCTTAGCAGAAACTACTACGCTTGCTACTGCTGATGTGATAAATGAAATAGCAGGTGTTGTCTCAGCATCTACATCGCCGGCACCCTGTGTCTGCTCCATATCATCTGTATCAAGATCCTCAAATGATGTTCCAACTACCTGATTGATTTTCTTATTCTCTTCCATATTTTTTCTCCTTCTTTATTTTTCACTATGTGCATCACTAATTATTCTCGTTTATCTCATTTTGTATTCTTGCATATACTATACTCTGGAACAGTACACCCTAAATTACAAAATAAAAATCAAACTTAGCAATGTCCGTTGACTGTTTTAGTAACCTTGACTGTTCCTTCATAAGATGCAAGTCCACTTGCTATAGCAGTAGCAACAGAAACAACTACCGGTGTTGTCTCAGCATCTACATCTCCAGCTCCCTGTGTCTGTGCCATCTCATCGATTTTAAGATCCTCAAATGAATCGCCTACTACATTATTAATCTTTTCCTTTGCCATGTTTGTTTTCTCCTTTTCTTTTGTTTGTTTTGTTTTTTTGTTTTTCCGTTAGCTAACTGTTTTATTTGCAACCGTTTTGTTCAACACCTTCCATCAAGTGTTATCAAAACAGGTGATGCCGTAACTGCCATTGCCGCATTTGCCTGGCTTAATACCGCCATATAATTAAAATCTGCTTCAACATCTCCGGAACCCTGAACCATTTTCATTTCATCAACGGTCAATTCCTCAAATGCCTCTCCTATAAATTTTTTTATTCTCATATTAGTTATCTCCTTTTTATGATCAGTGCTTTATTTCTGACAAGTTTATATTAGCAACATATCTTTAATTACTTTGCTTTTTAGAATTAACTGTATTAAAGTCGGAACGAACTGTATTTTCTTATCCGGTAATGCTTATCAGAGATATATTTCCAAGTTCTTCCTTTCCTGTTCCTGCTGCCGTAAACCCAAAAGTTACAGATGCTCCAACAGGTATGTTCTGATTACTTCCGTCATTTTGTATTGAATAATAATCATCGTCTTTTTCTTTTAAAGACGCATTCCATACACTCTCAATATCCGCGTCATAAGTGAATTCGAGTTTCCAGTCGGATATCGGATGATCCGAAAGATTTGTGATTGTCACACCTGCAACAAATCCATCTTCCCAACTCGAAGTTATCTCAAGATTGGCACTGTAATCTTCGGACTTTATCATATATTTCTCATTCACCAATATGATCTCATCCGGTAGATTTACATCATCTTCACTTGATGACTTCTTAGCAATAAAGCCAAAGCTTACTGATTCTCCTGCACAAATATCCTGGTTATAGTCTTTACCGGATATCATGATGCAATCGTCAGCCTTGCGGGATTTAGCATCCCAAATCTGATCTATTTCATCTTCAAGATCCACTGCCACTTCCCATTTATGGATAGTATTCTGTGTATCATTTGTTATAGTCACATTTACGTGATATGTATCACCGTATTCTTCCGTAACGTTATACTCGGTTGTAACCCTGTGATTACAATATGTACGCGATTTCTCGCTTTCCTTCGTAACTTCACCGCGATATCTTGGTTCGTTCTCTCCTATAGCCTTTAAGATATTAATCTCACCGTTTCCGTAATGAACATCTTTTCCCTCATCTCCAAGGTCGTCACTTCCCGCCGTCATAAGATCCAAAGCATCATCTATCCGGAAATAAGTGGACTTTTCTTTTCCGTAAGAATAGATATCAGCAAAACAAGCTGTTGCTATTGCCGATGATAAGCTTGTTCCGTAAGAGACACTGTACCCTTGAGGAACGCCTATAGCTGTAAGCCCATTATCCATATACGTCGGATACGTAACATAGATAAAAGCACTTAAATCAAGTAGTCCATCCGTATATACCAGATCTCCTCCGGGAGCACAAAACTCTACACAAGATCCGTAGTTGCTATAAGAAGCCTCGGATTTATTCCACACAGAAGCTATAGTATTAACTCCTTTTATCTCACCCGGAAGATGTAACACTCTGTTGGCCTCAAAGTTTTGATCCAAATTCATGCCTTTATTGCCTGACGAAGCAAAGACTGCCACGTCATTGTTCTGTGCATATCTGATCGCTCTTTTATATGCAGCTACCAAAATACGTTCATCACTGTCATCCACACACTTATATGTGCCAAGGCTTAAATTAATTACATCGTTTCCGTCATTAACCGCATCAACTATTGCCGCAAGCGTCCAGCGTGATTCACCGTCTTTGGCATTCATCACCTTGTATGGTGTGATTGTCGCATCGGGCGCTATCTGCGCGATAATTCCCGCCGTTTCTGTTCCGTGGCTGTGATAATCCATAAGGCTGTCATCATCATCCACATACGATTTTCCTCTCTTAAGGTCAATCTTTCCCGCAAGAACGGGATGTGATGTATCAACTCCACTATCGATAAGTGCTATCCTTACACCTTTTCCTGTTGTATATTTAAGTGATTTTCTATCATCGGTAACTTCATCCAAATGCCATGCTAATAAGTCAAACAACTCACAATCATCAATGCTCTCATCCGTCATCTCTTCGCTTTCCGGTGTTATATCGGAAACATCCACATCGCCAAGATCAACCTTGGGATCTTCGATTTTTGGAAGGTCTCCCGTTACCGCAATCTGCCTACGGATGCTCTCATCTTGTATAATTTCCTCCATATCAACCGACTCAGGATAGATAAGATGAAGTAAATTAATGTCTTCGCATGCTTCAATCCGGATTTTTTTATCTTGTTCTTCAATCTCTTCTCTGACTTTATCGATATCCGCATTTTCTTTTAGCAGGATATCCATAGTTTTTTCCCTATTCCAGGCGGCTTCCACCGTAATGGAGAAGCCGTCACAGAATATGATTAGAAGGGATGCAAGAAATATATAAAACGAAATTTTTCGATGTATGCCTTTTTTCATTTTCATCCTTCTTTATATGACACTTTAGCCATTCTGAGGTTGCATCCTGTAAAGTTTTGCATAATAGCCGTCTTTTGCAAGCAGTTCTTCATGATTGCCCTGTTCCACAATCCTGCCGTTGTCCATAACAATGATCCTGTCAAAATCACGGATTGTCGCAAGCCTGTGCGCCACAACCACCAAAGTTGCTTTCATATTGAACAGATAATCCATAACAATCTTTTCGGATGCATTATCAAGTGCACTGGTAGGTTCATCCATGAACAATATCTGAGGATTCGAAATGATCGTTCGGGCTATTGCTATCTTCTGCCTTTGACCTCCCGACAGATTCTGTCCGCTTTCCGATATTCTGGTTTCAAGACCAAGTGGGAAGCTTTGCACAAGTCCTGTCAGATTTGTTGCGGCTAGAACCTTATTTATCTCTTCATCTGAGAAATCACGTCCCATCGTGATGTTTTCTCTAAAGCTTCCGCTAAAGAGCATATTCTCCTGAAGAACAATTCCCACCTTTTCTCGCAGTCTATGAACATTAAGATCTCTTACATCTTTCTTTCCATATGAAACTTGCCCGTTTGTTACCGGATACAGACTTGCCATAACTTTCATCATTGTGGATTTACCGGATCCACTACTTCCGACAATTGCAACCTTTTCAAAAGGCTTGATACTGACAGAAACATCAGATATTGCATATTTCGAAAACTGACTGTATCTGTAGAAGACATGTTCCATATCTATCTCTCTGCAGGAATCAGACGGAAGCTCTTTTCCTTCTGTCTCTGTCTCGTTTGGCGTATCCATTATGTCAAGCAGCCTTTCAAGATAGATCTTTACTGCAACAAGCTGTCCATATGAACTCATTATCGCTACAATAGGGCAAAGGAACGATGTTCCCAATGAACTAAATGCAACTATTCCTCCTACTGTCATCTTGTTATGCAGAACAAGAAAATATCCTCCCAGGAAAATGCACAACGGGTAAAAAATCTGAATGGTCTGCGTTGCGTTATACAGGTAAGATGCATATTTGGCACGCTTCTTCTCAAGACCGATCTGCTTTTCAAAATTATCCTGCCACTTATTAAAAAGATTCTTTTGCGAATTGGTAGATTTAATGGTGAAAATGTTATTTACCATCTCATTTATCATGTCCTGAGACTTGGTTGTAACTACCATCTCGTTCTGAGCAATCTTTCTGTTTATCTTGGTATTTGCATCCATGATCAGGCACAGCGCTCCCGCAACAAATATCGTAAATGTTGCAAGTGCCGGACTGTATCGCATCATAGCTCCCAAATACAGGAAGAAGAAGCAGATATCTATCAGCAGTTCTATCATTCTGTCTATGATGACCTGTCTTATATAGGTATTTGAATTAATCCTGTATATCAGTTCTCCCTTACTCCTATTTACAAAATAGGAATACGGCAGATCCAAAAGTTGCTGAATCGTATCGCCCAAAAAGCCTTTGTCAAACGTCGTTTGCAGTTTTGTTATCAGCCGCGTTCGGATCAGATTAAATACAAAATAATTTGTCGACAATCCTATTACTATCGCAAGCAGTACTTTCAAGCTAAAGAACGTTTCATTTTCAAAACCGTCTACGATATTCTGAATTGCATACGGAACCAGAAGGCTCATAAACTGCATGATCATCGAGAAAGCCAATGTTGCCAGCAGCAGTTTTCCATGCTTTTTGGCATTCTCCGCAAGCACCGGATGAAGTTTGGGCATCTGGATTTTTCTTTTTCGATCACTTGTGGGATATAAAATGATTTTCGAAAAATGTTCTTCAAATTCATCATTGGTCAGTTTCTTTTTGCCAAGGGCCGGATCGACCAGCGAAACTGAGCCTGAAGACACCTTCTCAACCACCACAAAATGTTTGCGATCCCAAAAAGCTATAAATGGCTTTGGAACAGCCTTAAGTGATTCTCTTCCTATCTTGATTGCCTTGGAAAATACTCCGTTTTCCTTGAGCACTTCCTGAATCTGCAACAGATTATATCCACCGTTTGGAACACCATATCGCTCTCTAAGTCCCGATAATTTCGTCTTATCAACAAAATAGTCAAGCATCATTGAGGCACAGGCAAGACCACATTCAGAGTGTTCGCATTGTTGTTGGAATCTTACACTCAAACCACTACCTCCTCACATATATATTTATCTTTTAAATATTCTTCAAAAGAGTTGTAATTTATCATTCCCGTATCGCGCCAGTAGTTATATTCACCAAAATCCATGTCTAGCTTGTACTTATCATTCTTTTCTTTCTGAAAAAGTGCTGCCGCCTTCATGCGCGGAAACATCTTCTCTATATCCACGTTTGATTCATGTGGAATATATGCATATTTATTGATTCGCCGTGCAATCTCTTCCGAAACTTCTTTCATCCATTCATCATTATCAAGCTGATCCGGAATCATCGCTGCATTAGCACATGCTATTACATTTCCACCCATGTATGTGATAATATCGCTAAGCGGCTTTATTACGGTATTGTGTCCATTGGTGCAACAAGTACTCAACACCACTACAGGCTTTCCCTGAAGTCTTAGCGTATGTGCCCACCACGAAGACTTATCAATTATCAGTTTTAAATCAGCTGTAAAATAATGCACATATACAGGTGATGCTATAATGAATAGATCCGACTCCAGTATTTTTTCATGCAATATATTAAGATCGTCCTTACTAATACACTCCGTCTGTACAAAGCATTTACAACAACCTATGCATGGTGCAATTTTGAAATCTTGCGGATAAGCATATTCAACTTCAAACTTTTCTTTATCCAACCTACCCGTTATCTGTTTAGCAAAGCAGGTTGTATTGCCCTCCTTTTGCCTACTACCTATCAGAACAAATATCTTTTTCATATCCATTTCTCCATTGCTGTTTACTTATCTGTCTCCAGAAGCAAAATATTGTTTATATCAAGCTCTGCATACAAATACATCCAAGCAACTCCGCAGATTCCGTCGAATACACCTTTGCTCTCGATATTTCCAACCTTGCTCACCTTATACCCTTCAAATAGCGAGTGCATATACATATCAGACATATACTTCTCAAGATAATCCACCCACTTCTTATCCTTTGTATATTCGTAAAGCATCTTTAATGTTGTGACGATGCTTCCCGTTCCGTGGCACAGCGTATCCGATCCCACAGATTCATTCAACATAGCTTCAAATTTATTTATCAAGCTTTGAAGCTGTCTCTTGTTGACAAGTCTGTTATCGATTCTGTCCATAGCAATTCTTGCCTGGATCATACCGGGATACCCCCAGCACCATTTAAAATCTTTATTAGGATCAATCCCTAAATGATACTCATGTGAAAGGAGTTCTTTTACCTCTTTGGCATCATACTTTCCTCCGGAAACAATACCGTACATCATTCCGCTTATACCATGTGCCATACCGGCTTTAATTTTTCCTTCCTCATATTCTTTATTTATCCTTTTCTTTGTAAGGCTTATATATTTATCAAGGTTTCCTTCGGTAAGATCGATCTCCGGTAAATTCTCCCTTATAAGGCTTAATAATCTTATGATTCCGGCAAGTCCAGCTACATAATCATGATGTTCGTACTTCTCCATGTTCTCATCAGTGAGATTATGTAATGCTTTCATCGTATTTTTAATGTAATCAATATCATGAACCGTATTGAGGTATTTCTTCTCCAAAAGCATCGGATAAATTGCCGACAATCGTCCCGTAAATGCACATGATACACTTGTCTGCTTTGCTTGGCTGACTGCAGATTTCATCAACATATGATAGAAATCAAAATATCTTTTTTCTCTTGTTACTCTATAAAGTTCAAGATACACAACTGCAATTCCGCTAAGACCACCGTAAAGGTCTAGCTCACATGCTTTTAGTCCCCACTTTTCATCCTTATCGCAATCAAGGTTGATAAAAGAGCACTCATCGCCTTTTACACAAGCTATATCCATAAGATCATCAGCAATCTTTTTAGCCTGCATTAGATAATCAAATTCTTTGGCTCCACAAACCATTCCGGTTTTCTTACTTCTCTCATTAAGGAACGGATTCATGATACCGAGCGAAAGCATCATGATAGTCTTCTGAAGGTTAATCTCTTCTTCAGTCAGCTTCTCCAGCTTGCTTCTTGATATCTCATATCCCGACGTTTTGTAGTAATCAGGATACTCATTCCCATGACTGTCAATAACACCTGTAGAATCGGTGTACGTAAAAAATATAGGTATATCATTGAACAGCATGTCTTTTATTTCGCTCTTAATAACACGCTTATCCCTATACGGATAAGCCCAGATATTCATCATAAGGCGCTCTCTATACTTCATATCGCTGTTATAATTTGGATGATTTGCGTAACGTATCATAGAAGCATATCGCTCAGTTGACTTAAGAAGTGCTCTTACCTTTTTTCCTTTGAACACTTCAAGTGCATTAAGCGCTTCCGACTTGTGCTCGATGATAAACTTCATAAACTGCTCAAAAGCTTCAACAATCACAAAATTATATTTTGAAACATCTACATCTTTTCCTTTGCCGTACTGCGGGATATTATCTCCCGCGGAAAAGTATCCTTTCATGTTTTCATAATGGAAATCAGCCGTATCAACATTCTTGGGAGCAAGATATTCCCCTGAAAGTTCGCCCCCTTTTCCATCAAGCGCACTAAGATTGATTGCCTCTTTTCCGCCAAGGCTCGTCTGCTTCGGAAGTAGCATAGAAGCAGCAACAGATTCGTTTTCCAAACGTTTTACCATCTCAATATATGTTGATTCTCCCTCTATCTGCGACGGTGCCTGGAAAAGAGTCTCCAAATCAATGATCACCGGATGCTCGCCATGGGCTATAATATTTTCCAAATGCAAATCATTTATATTAAGCAAATAGCAGACAGCGACAAGATATCCATATCTTGTATAGAAGCGTTTTACTTCCTCATCTGATTTGCAATAAATCTTTTTTACAAATTCGTTATAGGCATAAGTATCTTTATAAATTCCCTTTGGAATCTTGATATCGAGCATTCCCGACTTACTAACGTACCAATCGACAAATTTCTCAAATGCCAGACTTATATCGAGATTCTTAGGCTTATAAACAAGCTTTTTATTCTCAAACTTAAGTATCGAGACTGAATTTCCCTGTGCATGTGAATCACCGGTAGATAACTTAATATCTGTAAGCGTAAGCTCATCTTTACCTATAAATTTCTCAATCTCCTCATGGTCATTATCCAAATGCTCGAGAATATCGGAATAATTCTTTATCATATAAAGAGTCCTTACGGTAGCCACCCTTGCGGCTACCGGATAACTCTTATAGAACGAAACGAAGTCTTCTTTTTTACCAAAAGAATTCTTTAAAAACTCAGTAAACTGCTTTTTTTCATTTCTTGCTCTAAACTTGTGATGCTCCTTATATATTGCAAGTCTTAAAGCTGTAAGTTTTCCAAAGACACTAAACATCTCTGCTGCATGGCATTCAATAAAAGCATCCACAATCTTTTCTTCAACTTTTATATTCTTAAGCCCATCGATCACTTTTCTGATGTTTTTTTTCAGATATACGGTAAAAGGCAATGCCGCAAGTCCGACACCGGCTTTAGTATCGATCATATCTTCATTAAAGCCATCAATAATCTCTTCGTATGTGTCATACCATTTATCAAATTCCTGTTTTTCAAGCTCAACATCAGGCTGAAGAGTATATGCAAATTCTTCCTCCGTCATATTGTTCTCTTTAAGCATTTCATTGAATTGTTTATCCTTTAATAGTGTTCTTACATTTCTCCACTCTTCCAAATAGCTGTAATCAACATCTGCGTGTCCGTTATAAGCAGTTCTCTTCTCCTGTGTTGTCCTTGCTCTTTTAATCATTTCATTCATTCTCGTAAACCAACCCTTCTTCAAATAATTAGATTCGTTTCATATGTCATTATGTAAAAGTAATCACTGATAATTTTTCTTTTTGTATCTCCTGACATGCATATCTTATCAACTTGCTCGTATGTATAACGATATTTGGAATGAACATGAACAAAAAAGGAACCAACTGTATTTGAGGTACAGTTGATTCCATACATTATCTTTAAACACTTTTCTAATTACTGCGTTAGTCCATAAAAAAGGAGTGAAATGTCAGATTGTAATTCTATAATCAAAAATCTGACATTTCACTCCTTAATCATAAATAATTATTTGTTATACTTTCTTTTTTAAAACCAAAGATCCCAAGGCATATCTGTTCCTCCCATTTTTTTATAATATATCTTTACTCATCTGTTTCATTTCACTACATAATTATATATTACACAAAAAAGAATGTAATTACGTTCATTGGAGTAAACAGTAACATTTTAAGAACAAAATGAAATCTTATATAGTCAACATCATAGTTGCTCTAGCCGAAAATACTTTATCTTCACAGCTAAGCTGTAAATTCCCGGAATACTTATGGATTACACGCTCAATATTAGAAATACCAAATCCATGTGCTTCCTTATTATCTTTGGTTGTTTCTATTCGGTTTTCTCGAATTACAACATCTTTTACACATGAATTCTTTACAGAAAGAATCCATATATTCTTCTTAAGTATTGACTGTATTTCAATCTTCCTTTCTCCGTCAACCTGTTTTGCCGCCTCTATAGCATTATCAAGCAAATTCGAGATTAATATCACCAAATTCACATCCTCAACTCTATTTGCCGGAATATTTCCAGTCACTGTCATTGCAATATTATTTTGAGCCGCCACCTTAGCTTTGGATTCAAGCAATGCATCGGCAATAAAATTACCTGTATCAAATTCTTTTACTTTAATTGTCTCAACTGTATCCAGCATCTTATCAATATAATCAACCGCCTGTTCAATTTTCCTTTCCGAAACAATAGCCTTCAGTACCAAAAGAAGATTCTTAGCATCATGCCTAAATCTTCTAAGTTCTGTATTTTTTTCATTCATATCAATATATGAATCCGTAATTTGTTTCATTGGTTCTTTTAGATTACCTATCATAGTGTTCATAGACGTGTTTTGTTCACGAACCATTATTACATGTATAATAAGTAGCAATAGTAGCATATATGTAATAATACATATGATTTTTATAGGTTTAGACAATAAATTTGCTTTAAACAATCCGACTTCTAATCCATTAAAAGACATATTTAATAAAAAAAGCAAAACATACTCCGCGATAGTAAGCTTTGTAAAATACACCTTTATCAAGTTTGATTTCTTTAAAACCATCAGCATTACTAAAGCACAGAATACCATTACTTCAGTTATCATAACAGAAATATCCGCTTTGAAAGCATGGTACATTCCATCACCAATACTTTCCATAAATATGATCTGTATATTTTGAGCAATGCAGTCTATCAGATTCCCATAAAATAACGCAATAGTAAAATATGTAGCGCTACGTCCATACTTCGTCCACAAGAACGGAACAACACGAACAAGATACAATGTCCATATTACATAGTACATTGATCGCGGGCCATAATTTATCATGGGTCTATATAGATAATTAATCAAAAAATATACTACTATCCAGATACATTTTGTTTTTTTCCATTTATAACTCGGAAATATAAAAAATTTTTCAAATGCTATCCAATAATTTGTAAGCCAAACAATTCCCCTAACAGTATATATTGCCAAAATTATCCTCAAATTT
>JAEEGK010021981.1_pt1 | contig 13442 bp, 10 predicted proteins | sample 8958771 | NCBI WGS metagenome assembly JAEEGK01 (sample SAMN16246547, study PRJNA631951) | gut metagenome | biome: gut microbiome; feature: rumen; material: SC-attached | host: Bos | place: Iran: Karaj | collected 2018-10 | reverse complement strand
TCAATTAAAAATTTAGATATAAAAATTTAAGTTATATATTAGTAGATAATTTAAAAAAAATAAATTTATAAATTATTAAAGATAAATGAATTAAAAAAAAATTAATTAAATTGGCAAAGGAATAGTTTGTGTTAAATATTCAATTAATTCTTTTCTTTTATTTTCAATATCTTTTTCTTTATGAATTTCTTCATCATAATCATTAAAAATATGAAAATCACTATCATCTTCATCTTTATTTCTGAATTTTTTTTGTTTTAATAAATTATTAGATTTACTAATAAAAATTTTATCATTATTATCATTTTGTTCACTATCATCATCATCAGAATCTAAATTAATCGTAAATCCAATTTTTTTATTTTTTTTTGAATTCGTAAGCGCAGTAATCATTTTATTAATAATAGATTTTTTATAATTAATTTGTGATTTTAATTCTTCTAATTTTTTAATTTTTTTATTAAAATTTTCATTAATATTTTTCATATATTTAGTTAATAAATTAATATGTTCAAATAAATGAGTTTTTAAATGTTTATCTAAATCACCAATTAAATTTTTAATTTCGCATCCGAATAAATTAAATTTACAAGGAAACAAAGTTTTTGAACATTCATTTTTAATATGATTATCTAAAAATTTTCTCATAAATTCTTTTCCACATTTTTGAGGACATTTAATAATTTCATTAGGGCAAATTTTATAATGTTTTTCTTCATCTCTAATAATAATTTTTAACTTTTCATCACAATTATTTTTACATTTAATTTCTCTAAAATCGCAATTTTTAATATGATTATTTTTAACTTCAATTCGAATATTAAAATAATTACAACCATTTTTTTTATTTGGGCAGAAAATTTTTTCATAATCACATTCTAAAAAAATATGATTATAAATTTCAGAAATTTTTCCATTCCATTTGCAATTTTTATTTGGACAAAAAATTCCTAAATTTGAATATAATTTATTAATAGTTAAAATTTGAGTTATTTCATTTTCTTTTAAAATTTCGTTTGAATTTATTGGACAAATATTTGAATTTTTAATGTGATTTATAATACAACTTTGACAAAATAAATGACCATTTTTATCACTAACTGGAATGTTAATTAAACATTTACAAATTGGGCATAAAAAATTTTTTGAACTTTCTTTACTTTTTGGTGTAAAACTATTCAATGAAATTAAATGAAAAATTTGACTTTCTGTTTTTTCTGATGAAAATGTTATTTCTTGCATTAATTTTATTTTTATTAATTTTTTTTAAATAATAGATTTATAATAAAATTCGGGGGAAAAATTATAAATTAAAAAATGACAAAATTTAGAAACTTTAATTTTTATTTTATCAAAATTTCTAAAAAAAATTATTTTTTTTCTATTTTTTTTTCTATAAAAAATGTATTTGAAAAAATGTAGAATATTTTTTTTAAATTTTGATTTTTTGGTGAAAAAAACAATTTAAAATATGAAAAATGCTTTTTTTTTAATATTTTTATAATAAAGAAAATTATAATAATATTTAAATTTAATATTTTTTTTAATTAATTATTTTTATTAATTAATTTAAATGAAAAATTTATTTTTATTTTTCTTATGTTTTAATTTTTTTTATTCATTTAACATAATTTTAAATAATAAAGAACAATTTTGTTTAAATAAAAATTTTTTTGTTGAAGAAAAAATAATTTTTAATTTTCAATATTTAAATATTAATAATTCAATATTAAAAACTGAAATTTTTTCTCCAATTCAAAAAATTATTTTTTCGAGTAATAAAAATTCAGATAAAATTTCATTAAATGTAAATTCAGATGGAAATTATAAATTTTGTTTTTATATAAAATCAAATAAAAATTGTAAAATTGAATTCGATTTAAAATCAGAAGAATTTTTAACTGAAATTTTAAATGAACAAAATGAAATTAATAAAATATTTAAAAATATGTCAAAAATTAGTTCAAATATTTTACAAATTTATAATAAAATTTCAATAAATAAAGATGATTTAATTTTTAATAATTACATTTCAAATTTATTTAATTTAGTTAATATTTTAACATTAATAAAAATAATAGGAACATTAATAATAAGCATAATTAACATTTTTATAATAAAAAAAATAATAAAAAACAAAGAATTACAAGAAATGTTAAAAAATTTCATTCGAAATCCATTCGATAATAAAAAATTATAAAATAAAAAATTTATTAAATATTAAATAAAAAACATAAAAAAAAAAAAATTATTCTTCTACAGCAACAATTTCATAAACTTCAATATCTTTCACAATAAAATTTCTAAATCCTCCAGTTAAACCATATTTTTGAACTTTATTTCTATCTCCATACGAATGAGGAAATTCCGAAAAATGTTTATTCGAAGTAAAAAAATTAGCTACTTTTTCACCTATACATAAATCATATCCTTTTCCAAAAGTAGGTCCATAATTTTTATCATTAAAATTATTAAATCCATCATTATTAACATACATCTCTTTTTTATCTAAAGAAAATAAAAACGAATTTTTATCATTTTTACTAAAATTTCCTTCAGATTTCCATTCATTTGAAATATAACCCCCACATCGAAAATTTTTATCAGTTAAAATGATAGTTATAGTATTTTTTTTACCATCTACTTTATGATGAAAAATTTGGGGGGTATCCCCATCTTTTGAAGCTTTGTATAATAAATTTAATTTTAAGTTTTTATTTGGGTTGACCCATTTTAATAATAAATTTTTTTCACGTTTTTTAATCATATCGTTTATTTCGTCATTAAAAGCATTTTCTATGTAAGGCAAATTAAAATTAATTTCATTTAAATTTTTAATTGGGTTTGTTATTTGAAATAACATATAATTTTCTTTTGTTAATAAAAGATATTGATCTTTTTCTAAAAATTCACATAAATTTTTTGTTATTTGAGAGATGTTTGAAAAATTTGTGAAATAATTTGATATTTTTATTAATTTTTCCATGTTATATGTGTCTTCAAATAAAAGACCTACAAAAACGTTTTCTAAATTTAAATTTAAAACGTCGTTTTTATTTGAAATTGTTAATATAAATTTTGAAAATTCACTAAATAATTCATATGATTTTTCAATAAATTCATATTGCATTTATAATAATAATAATTTTTAATAATTTTTTAATAATAAATTTAATTTTTTAATAATAATTTTTTAATAATTTTTTAATAAATTTTTAATAATTTTTAATAATAATTTTTTAATAATTTTTATAATAAAAATTAAAATGATTGATAGTAAAAATTTCAATGAAATTGAATTAAAAAATAAAATTTTATCAAATGAACAAATTCAAAATTTAAATCATCAAATTGATAATATGTCTGGAGCAAATTTTGATATTAAAAATCAAATAAAATTTATTATTAATGATTATAATCAAATTTTAATTGCTTATTTAAATTTAATTCAAGCAACTTTTACACAAGATTATTCAAAAAAAATAAATTTCGATGTTCCAAGAAGCGATGAATATTTTATGGAAAATTTCAATGAAGATAAAAATATAATTAAAATGAAAATTACAAATGAAATTCTTAAAAAAATTGAAAATACTGTGAATTATCAAAATTATTTTGCTAATAAATATTCAAATGATAATAATTATCAAACATTTTTAAATAATCTTATTGAATATCGATTTAGTTTAAAAGATTTAAATAATATAAAAACGGATATTACAAAATTTGAAAAATACAATCCATATAAAAAAAAATATAAAAAATATCCAAAAGAAGAAGAACCAAATAATTTTAGTAAATCATTAAGAAAATATTCAACAGATTACAATGATTTAGATTTAATTGATAAAAAACCTTTTATTAATTATACTTCTCCTTATGGAGATTATTTTGATAAAAATGTAAAAAAAATATCCGCTAATGTTAAACATAGTATGGATTTTTATTAATAATAATTTTTATTTAATTTAATAATATTTTTCTTTAATTTAATTTAAAAATATAAATAAAATACACTAAATTTTACTACATAAATAATAATAATAAAAAAATAATTATTATTATTTAAAAAAGATATTTAAAATAGAAAAATAATTTTAAATATTTCATATCATTTAAATTTAATTAAAAAATAATTAAAATAAAATTAATTTTTATTAAAAAAATAAATGAAAAATTATGAAAACGTAGAAAAAGAAGAAGAATATTATAATTTACCATTAGCATCTTTTACATTTGGAAAAGGAGAAGCAAAACAATTATTTCAATTTAATCAAAATAACATAAACGTCAACAATTCATTGAATTATAACAATAATTATAACAACAATAATAATGTAAATAATAATAATATTAATATAAACAATCAAAATAATAACAACAATGGTTTATTTAATAATAATAATAATAATAATAATTTCTATCAAAATTACTTTAATTTCCATTCTAATTCAAACAATGATCAAATTTCTTTTTTAAACACAATTTTAATTGCTTTATATAATATGAAATCTTTACGAAAATACATAATAAACGAAGTAAATAACATAAACGAACATAAAAATATTTTATTAAATTCAATTCGGCAAATTTTTTTACAAATAAACGATAATTTTAATAATATTTCAAACAAAAAAATCGATATTAACAACGTTCGTATAATTTTAGGCGAACTTTTTAAAAATCGCAGAAAATTTTTATTAGAACATCCGGATGATCCTAATGATTTATATTTCACTATAATAAACGCGATTCATTCGAATTTTTTAAATTTAAATTTAAATGAAATTTCAGACGAATCATGTAAAATTAAATGTTATAGTCACAAATTTTTATGGTTAGACATTTCAAGAATCGATGAATGTGAATGTGGAAGTAATAAAAAAATATTATTTAGTAATCATAATTATGTTTTTGATATTCCGCTTGATTTAATATTAGAATTAATAAAAAATAAAAACGAATTAAATACGATTAATAATAAAATTTTTCATTATTATAAAATTTTATTTAATAATAAATTTATTAATGATTGTCCTTCAAATGGAAATCGATGTGTTATTAATAGAGTTCATAAAAAGTTAGTTTTAAATAATAATCCTTTGTATTTTGTATTTAATTTACAGTTTATGAATATTAAAAAAATTTTGACGAGTTTTGAAATTTTGAAAAGTTTTATTTTAATTCCGAAATATTTAGATTTGAATTTATTATTTGATTTTAATGTAAATGGTAATAAAATATTTTATAAATTTGATTTTAAAGGGATGATTTTATTAAAAAATAATCATTCATTTTCATGTTTTTTTATTAATAAAAATTTAAATAATATTTTTATTTATTATGATGATGAAAATTATAAATTTTTTAATAATTATTTTGATGTTGTTAATTATTGTCTTAAAAATAAACAAATTCCTTACATGATTTTTTATAAAATTAATAATAATAATTTAGTTGATAATAATAATAATTTTAATGATGTTTTTTTATCAAACGAACAAATTAACATTTTAGAAAAATTCGCTATTAATAATGATAATTTTTATAAAATTTTACAAAATAAAATTCGAATTAATGAAGATATTTTAAATACTAAAAATTTAAATTTATCAAGCAATTTTAATAGTAATAATTCATCTTTAAATTCAGTTTTTAATAACGAAAATAATAATAATAATAATTATTATAATAATAATAATAATAAAATATTAATGAATAATAATAATAATAATAATAAAGAATACATGTGCTATAACTGTCAATTTAAAAATAAATTTGAAAATAAATTTTGTATTAAATGCGGCGCTAATAATTTAGAAATAATAAACGGAAAAATTAATAATAATCGAGCAAGTGAAAATATTTTTAATAATAATAATATTAAAAAAAATACTCAAAATAATTTTTTTAATAATCCTTCAATTCCAATTCAAAAAAATATTAATTACATTATTCAAAGTAATAATAATACTCATAACAACACAAACAATAACACAATAAAAAGAAATAGTAGCAATAGTTCAAATTCAAAACATAGCGATAATAAAAATAATAATAATAATAAAAAATATAATGATGAATATACTAAAAAAATGAACGAAAAAATTAGAAAAAATTATGATATGCCTAAACCTTTCATACCAAAAAAAGAAATTCCAATTAAAATTAATTCACCTTCAATAAACGATTTAATTATAGTTTCTCAAAATAATTCTAACCAAAAAATTAAAAAATCTTATAATATAAATAACAATTATAATAATAATAATTACAATTTCCAAAATATTAATATTAATAATAATAATTATCTCAATAATAATATTTTAAATAATAATAATAATAATAATAATCATTATCAAAATATTAATAATAAAATAAGTTCTTCGAATAAAAGAAAAAATGATAAATATAACAACATTGAAAATGAAGATAGAATAATTCCTATTAATGAAGTTAGAAAAAATTTAAATAAAAAAAAATATTCAACAATTTCTAATGAAAATTCATCTAATAATGTAAATAATATTAATAATAATTCTAATATTAATAATAATTGGATCTGCCCAAATTGTAATTCAAATAATTTCGGTGAAAATATTAAATGCAGAATTTGTAAATTTCAAAATAAAAAACAAGATTTTTCAAGAATGATTAGAACACCAAATTTAAATTCAAAAAATTATAATTTAGATAGAAAATATAATAAAAATTTAGAAAAGAAAAAAAGTGAAAAAAAAATATTAAAAATTAGCCCAGATAATAATAATAATAATATTAATTCTCCTTTATATTATGAAAATTCTAGTTCAAATTCAAAAGGAAAATATCGAACTCCGCAAAATAAAAATAATTCAGGAATTTATTATACTTCAATTAATACTAATCCTAATGTTTATAGAAATAATAATAATAATAATAATTTAAGTAGACCTCAAACAAGTACGAATAATAGAGTTTATGAAACTGGAAAAATTTCTAAAGTTGGTAGTACTAGAAAATATAAATAATTTTTAGATTAATTTTTGAATATAATTTTTATTTTTTTTTATAAATTATTTTTCATATATTATTATTATTTCATTTAATATTTATTATTATTTAAAATGTATTTTTTAAAAGAGAAAATAATAATATTTAAACATATTTTAATAATATTATTAAAAATATATTTTTTTTCATCAATAATAATAATAATATTTTTAATTAAAAATATAAATAAATTTTTAATAAAAAAATAATTAAAAAAAAAATTAAATATTATTATTTAATTATAATTTCTCAAATTCTACTATAAATTAATAATTTTGAATTTTGAATTATTAAATGGAGTCTCATAGAGTAATAAAAATAAAATGGAACAAAAACATATATTCAATAGATATAACAAACTTCAAAAATCTCTCCGAACTAACAAACGAAATCTCCAAACTTTCATCAGTTCTTCCTAACGAACAAAAATTAGTCTATAAATCAAAAGTTTTAAAAGACGACAAACAATTATTATCCATCCCAGACAAAGCAACAATTTCAATGTTAGGAGCCAAACCAAAAGATTTAAGCACTCAAGCAAAGCAAGAAAAAGTAACATTTTTAGAAGATTTAACCGAAGAACAAAAATTACAACTTTTAAGAGAAAAAGGAGAAGAAATTGTTTTTGGTTTAAAAAATTTAGGAAATACATGTTATCTAAATTCTACTGTTCAAACATTAGGAAGAATTCCTGAATTAAGAGAAGCATTAAAAAAATTCGCAAATCAACCTTCAAATAATACTGAATTGCCATATCAATTTACATTATCTTTAGGACAAACTTATAATTTATTAGATAAAGCAACAGACGCTGTGATTCCAATGAATTTAGTAAATAATATACGTCAATTAAATCCTCTTTTCGCTGAAAATGAACAGGGTGTATATAAACAACAAGACGCTGATGAATGTGTTTCGCTATTGTTAAATACTGTTAAAAAATTCTTGCCTAATAAAGAAGAAGATTCCTATTCTAAAATATTAATTGATGAATTGTTTGGAATTGAAATGAATATTCAATTAAAATGTGTCGAAAGTGAATCTGAAATAAAAACTAAAAAAGAAGTTGTATATAAATTAATATGCTATATAGATAATAATACTATTGAATTAGTAGAAGGATTGAAAAAAAGTTTGAAAGAAAATATTGAAATGTTTAGTGATTCTTTACAAAGAAATTCCTTTTTTGAAAAAACTCAATATATAAATAGATTACCTAATTATTTAAATGTTCAATTTATGAGATTTTTTTGGAAAAGCGCAAATACAGCAACCGGCGCAAAAGCAGGAAAAGCGAAAATATTAAAAAGTGTACTTTTTTCAAAAATAATAGACTTATATGATATGTGTACAGATGAAACAAAAGAAATATTAAATTTAGGAAGAAAAATAGAAAATAAATTATTAAAAGATGATAAGAATTTTAAAGTAGAAAATGTTAAAAAAGAAGAAGGAAAAAATTATGTACCAACAGGTAGATATCAACTAATTAGTGTAATAACACATCAAGGAAGATCATCTGAATCAGGACATTATATAGGGTGGGTCCATAAAAAAGATGATAAATGGCTTAAATATGATGATGATAAAGTAAGTATGGTATTAACAAATGATATCCTTGAACTTAAAGGAGGTGGAGATTGGCATATGGCATATATATGTTTTTTTAAACAACTTGAAGTTCCTTTTGTTGAATTAACTGAATAAATAATATATTTTAAATATATTAAATAAAATATTGAATTTAATTTTATTTATATTATTTATATATTATTATTATTATTTGATATATCATTTAATTCTAATAGAAATTCATTTGGTTTATAAATTTTGTCACTTCCGTAGATTATATTTATGTTATATCTTTCTAGTTTATTACATATATATTCATATTCACTGTAGCTACCTCCACCTATCATAAATATTATTACGTTTTCGTAATATTGATCTTCTGTGTATAAATTTAGATTTTTAAAAAAAATTTCTGTTTCTATTTCATCTACATTTTTATTTTTTATTATATTTTCTATTAATTGAGATGTTATTGATGGATCTTTTGAAGTGTATAAATTTTTTACTGTGTCTATAAAAAAATTAAAACCTTTTTTTATGTATTTTTTTGCGATATTATTTTTTTCTTCATTATTTGAATTTGAAATTATTCCATTTTCGTTTTTTTTATTTTCTATGAAATTTAATAAATTTTTTAATTTTTTCTTTTCAATGAAAGTTTCAAATTGTTTTATAAAATTGTTATAAAAAGTTTCATTATCTTCAACATAATAAAAATAATAAATTAAAAATAATCTTAAAATATCTAAATAATTTTCTTTATTTAAATTATAATTAAATTCTGAAATTTTTTTATTAATTTCATCATTTATATTTTTATTATTTAAAATTAAATATTCAATTTCATAAATTTGACCTAAATTTTTCTCATCAACATTTTTTTTAATAATATTATAAAAATTCGCATGTTTAGCTAATAAATCGCCTTTTAATTTTTTTTTATCAATATTTTTAATTTGTTCAGTTAACATTTCACTTTTTTTTTCAATTTCATCTAAATTATCATTATTATTAGCTTTAATTTCAATATTATTTTCATTAAAATATTTTTTATATTCTAAATAAGTTTCCTCTCCAACATCAATAAAAGATGAATTAATATTTTTTTCCCATATGTAATCATTAATAGGATCAACTTGAAAAATTGTTTTTGAATTATTTGAATTTTGTGTTTCTATTTTACATACTTCATTTATCATTGATGCATAACTTGAGCCATGATGAATCATAATATTAATGTCTATTTCTCTGTTTAAAATTATTAATAAATTTTTTGATTTAAAATTAAAATTTTGTTTTAATTCGGGAAATTTTTGAAAAATTGAATTAAATTTGTTATGAAATTTACTTATAATTTGAGTGAAATAATTGTTTTTTTTTTGATATTTTATTATTGGATTTATTTTTAAAATAAAACATAAATTTAATAATTTATTTGAAATTAAATTAAAATAATTTGTTATTTTTTCTTCGTTTGATTTAATATTTAAAAAATAAAAAGGTTGATTATAATTAATATCAAAAACATTTTTATGAAAAATTTGTAAATTTATTGGAAAAACATTAAGATTAAATATTTTATCTACATTAAATTTTAAAATATTACTTAAAAAATCATTAAATTCATTTTCATTTACATTTTCAATAAAATTAAATGAATAATTCTCATAAATATTATTTTCAAGGTCTTTTAAAATAATATCAAAATTTTGCTTTGTTGGTAAACATATATAAATAGCCATAATATCTTCTAATTTTTCTCTAATTTGATTAATATTTAAAGTTAAAACTATTTTATTTTGTTCTAAATCATTTTGTTTTATCAAAGGATTTAAAAAATTAGCTGCATTTTCATCTAAAACAAGAATTTTAAAACAATTTTTTAAATTTTCATCTGATACAATATTATTTTGTTTTAATTTAAAAATATTATCTAAAATATTATAAATTGAATTAATAATATTTGTCATTTTTAAATAATAATTTAATTAATTTATTTTCTTATTATAATGTTATTAAAAAAATAAAATAAAAATATATGTTGAATCATTCCGTTGATATAATCGGTCAACAAATTAGTAATCATTCTTTAAATCATAGTATATCAAAACAAATGTATACTTTTCCAAAAAGTAAAAGATTTTCAAACGGATTAAAATCATGTTCAAGCACAACTTTTTACTATAATCTTCCAAAAGTAGCAAGTATGAGAGCAACATCTTTAGGATTTGGTACAAAAAGTGATTTTACAAAAGCAAAAAATTATAACCCTCCTTTTTATCATATACATCGTTTATTTGATTATAATGATGGGTCACCCCATTATTCTTTCGGAGTAAGTAGACATCTAAATAGGTCAAGTGATATATCTCCTGGTCCGGGGAAATATAATACTTCAAAGCCTTTTGGGAGTGACGCCCCAAAATATTCTATAGAAAAAAAATACCCAGTAAAATCATATAGTATATTGGAAAATGTTCCTGGGCCAGGAACTTATAATAATGGAAGTAAAATATTTGGGAAATATGTTTTAAGTAATATTAAAAATAGTAGTTCAGTTGGATTCACACATGAAAAAAGATTTAGACAACATGTAGATATTACTCCTGGGCCTAATGCATATAAATTAGAAAATTTAATTAATGGGAAAGGTTCAATTTTTGATTCGAGGTTTAAAAGTAATTTAGGGAGAACTATTTTTTTTAAAAAAAAAGATTATTTTAATGTTAATGATACACCTGGTCCGGGGGCTTATAATATGTTTAGTGAATTTGGTATATATGGAATAAATAAAAGATTAATTAAATTAACTAAAAAATCATCTTTAAATAAAAGAAAAAGTAATAGTCAAATAAATTTGAGAGAAAAAAAAATTTCGGAATCTTATTTGGAAAAAGAGGAAATTGAAATGGATAGAGAAAAAAATAATATTAATAATGATAATAATGATAATAAAAAAAAAAAGATAAAAAAGAAAAAAAAAACTCAAAATAAAACAAAAATAAATGATGTTGTAAATGATAATAAAGATATAAATAATGAAAATAATGATAATAATGAAAATAATGAAAATAATAAAAATAATGAAAATAGTGAAAATAAAATAAATTTAGATAATAAAGAAAAATAATATTTATAAAATTTAACTTTTAAATAATTTATTTTTTTGATTAATATAATATAAATATAAATAAAAATAAAAATTTTAAATATTTAATATAAAATTTTTTATGGAAAATATTCATTTTTTAACAAGAAATTATAGCTTGATTTATTATTCAAAATATTTTAAAATCATTCAAAATAAATATGTTTATTTTTATGAAAATAATTCTTATAAATTAAATCTTATTAATAAAGAAGATTTTAATAAAATAATTATAGAATTTAAAAAATATAAAGAAATATATAATAACAATAAATTATATTATTATTATTTATTTATTAAAGAAATTATAATTTCTTATTTAAAAAAAAATTTTTTAAATAAATTATTAGAAATAACAAAAAAAACTTTTATATTTTATATAATAGATAACATAGGAATAAAAGACATTATAAAAATTAAATTTTTAACATATTAAATAAATATTTGTAGTTTTTATTTTTATAAATATATATATTTAAAATTAATTACTTATATTATTAATAACTATTGAAATAAAATTTTAAATATAATAATAGTTTTATAAATATAATATGGAATATATTGAAACAACAATAGGAAGAATTGCAAAATATTCAGAATTTTTAGAAAAATGGACAAGGAGAATATTACCAGATACATTAGAAACAGATGAATATTGTAAAACTTTTAGTAGATATAGAAAAACATTTGAAATAATTAATAAATATTTATTTATTAATTCTTCAAAAAGAAATTATTTTGAAAATATTTTAAATGAATTATATACATCTTTAAGGAAAATAAATTATGTATTAACTGATTATGAAAAAGGTTCAATATTTGCTAGAGATAGAATGATAAGAGATATAAAAAAATGTATGGAAAGAAATGAATTTATAATTGAAGAATATTTAAATGAATTAAGAGAATTTGATAGAGCAAATAAAAATAAACTTCCAAAAAATTTTTCTTTACCAAAAGTTACAAGATCAGAAATATATTTTTTATTATCAATAAAAAATCAAAAATATACACCTTTATCATGTGAAAATATGTTTGTTAATATGATTCAATATAAAGATTTAGTATATTATATTGAAACTAATGATATATTTTCTTTTTTTTATTTTTATAGAACAGATGATGGTTGGTTTTGGTCCCCTCCTAAAAAAACTGATCCTGAAGATATATGGATTGAATGTCCAAATATAAATATAGAAGAAGGATATTGGACTGGGAAAATAATTCCTCCTTATATGGCTGAATATATTATTTGGTTGGATTTATTTTTTCCAAATATACCAGAATTTTATATGAAAAGAGAAAAAAAAAATAAAAAAAAAAGAAATTCTAATGCTAATAATAATGAAATAACTGAAGAACAAAAAGTTAATGAACAAGTGATTGAAAATAATATAAATAAGGAAGAAGAAAATGAAAAAAAAAAAGAATGTATAATATTTTAAAAATGTATTAATTAATGAAACTTGTAAATAAAAATATTAATATATATTAATGAGCAATATGTTTAATTATTTTATAAATTATATTATTTATATTTAAAATAATATTTCAAAAAAGAAATATAATTATAATTAAATTATTTTAAATTTAATCATTAATTATATTTTATATTTATAAATTGTATTAAAATTATAATTTATATTTATTTGGGGATTGGGGATTGGGGATTGGGGATTGGGGATTGGGG
>JAEEGK010021976.1_pt1 | contig 13443 bp, 9 predicted proteins | sample 8958771 | NCBI WGS metagenome assembly JAEEGK01 (sample SAMN16246547, study PRJNA631951) | gut metagenome | biome: gut microbiome; feature: rumen; material: SC-attached | host: Bos | place: Iran: Karaj | collected 2018-10 | reverse complement strand
ATTTGTAGCTTTTGCTGTTACTGCCTTTTTTTCTAAGATGGAAGCCACGTAATTCCGTTGCAACCGAGGTGGAGTCAATTTTTCTTACAGAAGAGAGCAAGAGAGGAACACAAAGGGGAAGTACCAGGGCAATTTTTTTGAAAGGATTTTTTGTTTCAAAATCAACCCCGCGCGAAATCTGTGCCTCCATAATATTATTCATTTCGTTTCCGAAAAGCGGAATAAAACGGATGGCAGTTGTAAAAGTAAAGGCGTATTTATATGGAAGGTGAAGATTGTTTACGAGGACGTTGGATAAATCAGAAAGATTTGTAACGGTAATCATAATGGAAAGGGGCAGAGTGGCGGCAATCAAACGCAGAACAAGAAGTGCACCATTGTTTAAGCCTCTGTCGGTTATGGCAAAACTTTTGATTGCAAAAACTGGCTCACCCTTGCGGATTAAAAGAATCTGAAGAATGAATAAAAAGATTGAAACCTTAAAAAGTCCCTTGAATATTCCTATAGTTCTCTTAAAAACTCCGGGACGATTTTTTCTTTCATTTTTGCTTGTATTTGAGTCGCCGATTAAGCCTAGTAAAAGATTCAGCAAAATCAAAGAGCCTAAAAAGATATAGGAAGAAGAAACAAAGGCTGCTGCACAGATTGCAATTGCAACTGTAAGTTTTGCAAGTGGATGTGATTTATGTAAAATTGAATTACCGGGTAAATAATCTAAAAATCCTTTCATTTTAATCTCCTTGTCTAACTGGTCTATTTAAGCCTTTTGATTAAGCCTTCTGATTTTTTCAATCATTTCTTCAACTGTGAAAATACCATCAAAAGCAGGGCCGAGCTTGCTGGCGGTTTCTGCAATTTGAGGCTGCAATAATCTGGCTTTTGAAAGAAGTTCCTTGTCTTTAAGAATTGTTTTTGCGTCATTGTCTGCAATAACTTTTCCGTTTGTCATAATCAATATTCTTGTTGCATAATCGAGGACAACTTCCATATCGTGACAAACCATAATTACTGTCGTGCCTTTTTTATTCAGATTTCTGATTTTTTCCATGAGTTCTATACATTCTTTATAGTCAAGACCTGTCGTCGGTTCATCCAGAATTAAAATGTCACTTTCAAGGGCAATAAGGCAGGCCAGACATAATCTCTGTCTTTGTCCCCGACTCATGGTAAAAGGATCTTTTTCCGGGTCAAAATTGAACTCTTCTATTGTTTTTTCAACTCTAGCTTTTATATCTTCTTCTGCTAAGCCTATATTTTTGAGGCTGAAGGCAATTTCCTCTTTTACTGTGTTGCAGCAAATCTGTCTGTCAGGATTCTGGAATAAAAAGCCGATATTTTTTGCCAGCTGGCTGGTTTTTACTTTTTTTGTATTATTGCCTTTTACAATTACGTTGCCGGAAGTTGGTTTTAAAAGGCCGTTGCAAAGTTTAGAAAAGGTGGATTTTCCAGCTCCGTTTGAACCAATTATAGCAAGAAAATCACCTTTATTTATATTTACATCAATATCTGTAATATTTGCATCTGAATGATAGCTGAATTGAACCTTCTGGAACTGAATGATTTTTTCTTTATCAGTTTGCAGGGGTTCTTGATTGCGGATTGAAGTATCGCTGGCTTCTGCAATTTCTACTTTTGTATTGATTTTTCCAGCTGTGATTTTTTTTATCAGTTCTGCAGCTTCGCTGGAATTAATTGCAATTTCTTCGTTTTCTGAAAGATTTTCAGGTAAGAGCTTGTTATTTATCAGCTGGCGGGATAGGGTAACTACGCGGGGAATATTAATTCCTTTTTCTTCCAGCTCTTCTGCATTTTTAAGAACTTCGCGAACTTTTCCAAAGTGGGTAATCTTTCCTTTTTCCATAACTGCAAGCTTTTTGGCAAACTCGCATAAAAGCATGATTTTCTGTTCAATAACGATGATTGTAATGCCTTTTTCTTTATTAAGTTTATCTAAAAGTGCAAAAATCTGACGGCTGGAAGCTGGATCCAGCTCTCCAGTTGGTTCATCCAAAACTAAAATCTTTGGCTGAAGGGCAATGATTGCGGCAATTGCAACCTTTTGTTTCTGACCGCCGCTTAAAGAGGCAATCTCTCTATAGCGAAGGTCCGTAATTCCAACTTCTTCAAGGGCAAATTGAACCCTGCTTTCAATCTGGTCTTTTGGAATATCAAAGTTCTCAAGCCCAAAAAGTATTTCATCTTCAACAAAGGTGCTTAATAACTGGCTATCTATATCCTGAAAAACTGAACCGACTTTTAAGGCTAATTGACCTGGGGTTGTATCAAAGCTGTCCTTGTCATCAATCTTAACTGAACCGTAGAAATCACCTTTATAATGGTGGGGAATCAAAGCATTTATTGCACTACACAAGGTCGTTTTTCCTGCTCCTGATTCTCCAATGATTCCTAAAAAATCTCCGTCTTCAATTTGCAGGTTGATTTTATCAAGGGCATTTTTTTTAGCGCCTTCATACTTAAAAGTCAGATTTTCAATTTTAATCATTTATTCTTTTCCTTTATTTTTTCAGTGCCTTTTTGAGTGGCAGATACAAAATCTGAACAATTACTGAATTGAACAAGGCTGTACACAAAACAATCGGAATATAAGCAACAAGAGTTGATTTGTCTGCGTGGATTACAAAAATCAAAAGGATTGTATAAAGTCCGCCTGAAACTACTGTACTAAGGAAGGTAGCAAGTGCAGGGACTGGATCATATTTTCCGAACTTAAAGTTCATTTTGATTAACAAGCCCATTGCAATAGCACCGGCAAGTTCAGAAGCAAAGTTCAAATATGGTGTGCCAGGGAAGAACTGACAGATGGCACCTGCCAAAAGACCAACGATGGCAGCATAAATTACTTTTGGACGAATAAGTACAATTACCATACAATACATAGCGATGATAAAGTTTGGTTTCATACCACCAATGTTGATGATGGAACCTACAAAAAACTTTAATACAGCTCCGGCTGCAAGCAGAATTGCTGTAAGAAGAAGGTCTGCAATGTTGAGACCTTTCTTTTCACTTGTTTTTAATTCTCTTTTTTCCTGGAGATTTTCCTGAACCTGTTCGTTTTCTTCTCTTGTGTTTTCTGTGTTTTTAATTTCTTCTGACATAATTATCACCTCTTTTTTTTTGTGTGTTTCTGTTTGTAGTAACAATGATAGTATATAAATACTTTGATGTTACTGTCAATAGAAACATTGATAATATTTTGTTATTTTTATTCTTTTTTTTGGGGGGAGAGATTAAAAGGAATACGTTTGAATTATTTTGTCACACAAGCTTATTATAAAGTTTGCTTTTTTTGAGCTTCTGTCAGCAAGCAGAGGTATTGTATCTAAAAGGTAATTTCCAAGGATGATTTTAATTCTTCCGTATTCTGTGCCTTGAATTATTTGGCCACTGATAAAATCTGGAACTTCAATAATAACCTGGACATTGCTCAGATTTTCTGCAATTGAAGAACCTGTAACAAAAGGAATGCATTCTGCTTCAGGCGTAAAAGCTGGAATTAAATTAATGGCTTTTTCTTTTGAAGCAAAAGCCTTGATAAAATAGGGCTTTATATCATAAAGCTGAGTAAAGTCTGCAAAGGAAGCAAAGGCAAAGTCCATTAATTCTTTTCCATCGTGTATTCGATTTGCCTGTCCTTCTTTTGTATTTTTTCCTGGTCCTTTCATTGTAACTGATAAAAAGCGGGTTCCTCTTCTGCTTGCTGTCAGAGCAAGGTTGTATCCGCTTTCATCTATGTAGCCTGTTTTTAATCCGTCACAGCCTTCAAGAATATCCAGAAGAGGATTTGTATTTTTTTGTGTTATTCCCATTGTTATATGCTCTGGGAATCCATTAGAAAAATCCTGAGGACCGTAAACATCACCGGGAGCCATATTTTTCTTTTTAGGATATGTGAACTCGCGGACAGAATGAAATCTTGCCAGCGAATCCGGATGTTCTTTAAGGTACACCCGACAAAAAGCGGCCATTTCGCGGGCAGTTGTTGTATTTTCTTCGCTGTAACCGGAAGCTTCAACAAAGTGGGTATGTGTAAGTCCCAGCCTTTCGCAAGTTTTGTTCATTCTCTGAATAAAAGCTTCCATACTTCCGCTTATAGTGTAGGCCAGGGCGTAGGCAGCATCGTTACCAGAAGCAATTGAAAGGCCCAGCAGTAATTCTTCAAGAGTAACAATTTGATCTTTTCCTAAAAACATAAGGGAAGAATGTGGCGGCATATTGCAGGCCCAGCTTTCAGGGGGAAGAGGAATAATATCATCATAATGAAGGTGACCGGCTGAAACTTCTTCATCGACAATATACATGGTAAAAAGCTTTGTCATGCTTGCCGGTGGAATGACTTCATCAGCGTTTTTTTCATAAATAATATTGCCGTTGGAAATGTCAATTAAAATTGCAGATTCAGCAAGCAGGTCTAATTCTGGAGCAGCTAGATTGTAGGGTAAGGGCTGAAGAATTTGATAGCGGGATGAATATTCTGTTTTTATATATTGCTGTAAAATTTCATTTTCTTCCTGAGTAAGCTTTGAGGCTGCGATGGTGTTTTTGAAGGATAAACTTCTTGCACTTAGTAATACTGCAAAAGCAAGAATTAGTGCAGCTGGAATTGAAATGGAAAGACTGATAAGCAGCTTTTTATTTTTATCTTCTTTTTGTATCACAATTGATTACCTGAAAATTTATTTTTTGATATTTTATTTGATTTTCTGCAAAAAGTATATAAATCTCAAGGCAAACGCATTATAAAAAATGAAATGATAATTAAGATTTGCATTATAATTGAATTTATCTTTCAAATTTACTATTATAGCATAAACTAATTTTATCAGAGGTAAAAAAAATGAGTATTTTTAAGGGGGCTTTTACAGCCTTAATTACACCGATGACACAAAGCGGTGAAGTTGATTATGACGGATTCAGAAAGAATGTAATTTTCCAGCTTGAACAGGGAATTGATGGTTTAGTTCCTCTTGGAACAACTGCTGAAACTCCAACTTTGGACGAAAAACCTGACAGCGAAGAAGACAAAATCATCGAAATTGTTTTTGAAGAAGTACGTAAATTTGAAAAATCCTCTGGTAAAAAAATCCCTATAATTTTGGGTGCTGGTTCAAACAATACAAAAGACGCTGTTACTTACTGTGAACGTGCTAAAAAAGTCGGTGCAGATGCCGCTTTAGTTGTAACTCCTTATTATAACAAGCCTTCAAAAGAAGGTATTTATCAGCATTTTGCAGCCTGCTCAAAGGTTGGCGTTCCAATTATCGTATACAACATTCAGGGAAGAACTGGTCTTAATATTCCAACAGATTTGCTTGCAAGAATTGCAGAACTTCCAAATATTGCCGGTGTAAAAGAGGCTAGTGGAAGCGTTGCTCAGATGATGGAAGTTATCGGTCAGATTAAAAACAAAAAGCCTGACTTTGCCGTAATGAGCGGTGATGATGGTCTTACGCTTCCTTTGATTGCAGCCGGTGGAGACGGAATTATTTCTGTTGCTTCAAACATGATTCCAGCTCTTATGCACGAGTTGGCAACTGCCGCTTTGGACGGTGACTTTAAGAAGGCCCGCGAGATTCACTACAGACTGGCCCCATTCTTCAAAGCCGAGTTCTGCGACGGAAACCCTTCTTCCATCAAGTATGCAATGAATGTAAAGGGCATGCCTGCTGGTAGCTTGAGATTACCGCTTGTAGAGGTAACTGATGCAGCAAAGAAGCAGATTGAAGAAGCAATTAAGGAATGTAATTTGTAATTAGATCGTCATTGCGAGCCCGAAGGGCGTGGCAATCCATGACTTAACTTGAGGTAGAGTCGTAGATTGCTTCGTCGCTGCGCTCCTGTCGCAGAGCTTACCGAGTTTGCTTTGCAAACTCGCGCAATGACAGATTGTGTCATTCTCGGGCTTGACCCGGGAATCTATTTCAAGGAGTAATATTATGAGTGAAAAGATAAAGGTCGGTGTACTTGGTGCTACGGGTATGGTAGGACAGCGCTATATTAAGTTGTTGGAAAATCATCCATGGTTTGAAGTTTCTTATGTTGCGGCTAGTCCCCGCTCTGCAGGTAAACCATATTGCGAAGCTGTAAAAAACCGCTGGCTCATTGGTGCCGAGATCCCTGCCGGTGTTGCAAACCTTATTGTAGAAGATGCAAACGACGAAAAGAAGGCACTTGGAAAATGCCAGTTTGTTTTCTCTGCTTTGGAAATGGGCAAGGACGAAATTAAGGCTCTGGAAGCCGCTTATGCTGCAGAAGGTATTCCTGTAGTTTCTAACGCTTCTGCAAACCGCTGGACAGAAGATGTTCCAATGCTGGTTCCGGAAATTAACTACAGCCACCTTGACGTAATTGCAGAACAGAAAAAGCATCACGGCTGGGACAAGGGCTTTATTGCTGTAAAACCTAACTGTTCCCTGCAGACATACATGATGCCGCTGCACGCACTTATTCAGGCAGGCTATCCTGTAAAACGCATGATTGTAACAACCCTGCAGGCAACGAGCGGTGCAGGTTACCCTGGTGTTGCTTCTTTTGATATGATTGATAATATCGTTCCATTTATTGGCGGCGAAGAAGAAAAAACAGAAAAAGAATGCCTTAAGATTCTTGGTAAAGTTGTAGACGGCAAGATTGAAAATGCCAGCGCTCCAATTGTTTCTTCTACCTGTACCCGCGTACCTGTTGTAGACGGACATACTGCCTGTGTAAGCCTTGAGTTTGATTTGCCTGATGACAAAAAACCAAGCCTTGAAGAAATTGAACGCGTATGGACAAGTTATAAGTCTCTTCCACAGGAGCTTAATCTTCCTAGTGCACCGGAACATCCTATTGTAGTACGCCACGAAGAAAACCGCCCTCAGCCACGCCGCGACCGCGAGACTGAAAAAGGTATGGCCTGCGTAATTGGACGCCTCCGCCCATGTAATGTATTCGACGTTAAGTTTGTAGCCCTGAGCCACAACACAAAACGCGGTGCCGCCCTTGGTGGAATCTTGAATGCAGAATTGCTCAAGGCTAAGGGATTTTTTGATGTGTAAGCTCGCTGGCGAGCGGTGTTTAATAGCAAACCGCAAGTTTCCGAAGGAAACTTGGTAAGCTCTGCGACTTAAATTAATTGCGAAAGCAATTTTTAGGTTTACCTTATTAGACTAACATACTAGTATAAACTTTTACAAAACTATGGTATCATACAGATACCATAGTTTTTTTTATAATAGAGATTCCCGGGTCAAGCCCGGGAATGACACATGTCATTGTCGGGCTTGACCCGACAATCTCTTGGGAGTTCCAATATGAATATAACAAAGTCCATTGTTTTTTTGTGCGATAAAAACGAATTGTCGGGTGTAAAAAAGATTGCTGCCAAGGTTCGTAATGATTTTAAACTTGTTTTTGGTGCTGAACCACAGCTTAAAGAAATTGATTCTGCAAATTCTGTCGAAACAGATACCCCTTGCGTAATTTTTGGAACTGCTGCAACATCTCCTTTTTTTGCAGATTATCTTGGAGCTCAGAATCTGAACAAACGCGAAGTTTATGCTTTTATTGTGCGTAACAATCAGATTATCATTGCCGGAAGCGATAAGCGCGGTGTTATCTACGGACTTTTTCATCTGTCTGAACTTATTGGAGTTTCTCCTCTGGTGAACTGGTGCAATATTTTACCTGCTAAGAAAAAAACTTTTGAACTTGAAGACGGCATTTTTGTTTCAAAAGAACCTTCTGTCCGTTTCCGCGGATTTTTTATAAATGACGAATGGCCTGCTTTTGGAAACTGGGCTAACCACAACTTTGGCGGAGTTAATGCAAAAATGTACGAAAATGTTTTTGAACTTCTGCTTCGTCTTAAAGGAAACTACCTCTGGCCTGCAATGTGGGCTAGCCGTTTCAGCGACGATGGTCCGGGCCTTGAAAATGCAATTCTTGCAGATGAACTTGGTGTTATAATGGGAGCCAGTCATCATGAACCTTGCTGCAGGGCAGGGGAGGAATACCGCTACCTTCGTGGCCCTGATTCAGTTTACGGGGACGCCTGGAACTTCCGCAGCAATGAAAAAGGAATCACAAAGTTCTGGGAAGACGGCTTAAAACGCAACGGTAAGTTTGAAAACGTTATTACTGTTGGTATGCGTGGCGAAGCAGATACAGCAATTATGAAAAATGCGACACTCGCAGATAATATCAATTTACTGCGGGATGTTCTCAAAACCCAGAACCGCCTTATCCGCGAAAATGTAAACGAAGATGTAATGAAAGTTCCACGAATGCTTGCCCTTTATAAAGAAGTTGAACCATATTTTTATGGCGACAAGCACACAAAAGGTCTTATGGGAGATCCTGAGCTTGAAGGTGTAACCCTCATGCTCTGCGATGACAATCATGGAAACTTGCGTACAGTTCCAACTGAAAAAATGCGCGCTCACAAGGGCGGCTACGGAATGTACTATCATTTTGACTACCATGGCTGGCCTTACAGTTACGAATGGCTCAATACAAACTATCTTCCAAAAGTAAAGGAACAGATGACTGCCGCTTATGATTTTGGAATCCGCGATTTATGGATTGTAAATGTCGGCGATATTATGACAAATGAGTTCCCGCTTTCTTACTTTTTGAATCTTGCTTATGACTACGAAAAATATTCTGCTACTGAATATACAACCCAGGGTTATACAGCAGAGTGGATAGAACAGCAGTTCCCTGAATTAAGCCACAAACAGAAAGCTTCCATTAATAACATAATGAACACATACACAAAGCTTGCAAATATGCGCAGAACAGAATGCATTTGGCCTGACACTTTTGCTCCTGTAAGCTTTGGCGAAAGCGAAAAGATTCTTACCCTCGCCGAAAATGTTATCAAGGAATGCGAAAAGCTTAAGGAAGAACTTTCTAAAAAAGATTATCCCGGCTTTTTTGCCCAGGTATACTTTCCTGCCTGCGGAACAATGAATGTTCTTAGAATGCAGATTCTGGCCGGTCTCAACAGATGGGCTGCCTCTCATAATTTATTTGCTGCAAATACCTATGGCCAGCGTGTAGAAGAATGCCTGGCATATGACAAGAAACTTGTAGATGAATGCGACAAGGTAGACGGAGGCCGCTGGTATGCAATGGGCTGGTCTGAACATTTTGGATTTATTCACTGGAACGAAGAAGAAAACCGCTATCCTGTTATTGCAAAACCCCTTGAACCTAGAAAAGGCCGTTTGTGTGCCTGGGTAGAAGGGGTTGATTTAGTAACAACAGGCGGGGATTGGACACGCATTCCTTTGCGCTGCGACAGTTTTAAAAATCCTTGTGTAGAAACTGCAAAAGTTTTTGTTGCCGGTGCAAATAAAAAAATGCTCCCATACGAAGTAAACATTGACAAAGAAAACGACTGGCTGAACTTTACTATAAAAAAGGATAAAACTTTGTTGATTGATACAATCATCCTGTCAGTAGACCGTTCAAAACTGCTTATGGCTAAAAACCAGAAAGCTGTCCTCAAAATTACAGGTGACGGCGGCCACGGCTGCAGAATCCGTATTGATGTTTTGATAGATGCTGCAGTTCCAAATATAAATTACGATAAAGGAACTTTTGTTCAGACATCAAATTATATTTCTATGGAAGCTGCTCATTTTGCAAAAAAGCAGGCAGGCAGCTGGAAAGGGGAGACTTCTCAATTTGTAGAACTCCCAGGTTATGGAAAAACTCTTTCTGCCGTAAAAGCCTTTCCTGTTATTGCAGAATATCCAAAAGGAAAGAACGCTCCTTATGTAGAATACAAGTTTGTTGCAGCAAGCGAAGGCGTAAAACAGTTTGATTTCTTCTTAAATCCGTCTAACCCGGCCTATAAAGATAACAAGCTTGCTTTTATTGCAGAAGTCAACGGAGACAAGATAAAAAAAGATGTTGTAGATGAAAAGACCTTTGCAGTAGGCGACAATCAGTTCCCATGGGGTGAAGATATTACAAACAATATCCGTATAAGCACCGTTTACGCAGATTGCCGTGCAGGCCTGAACATCTTAAGGTTCTATCCGGTCACACCGAATATTGTGCTTGAAAAGATTGTAGTTCATAACGCAAATGAGCCGTTCCCACAGTCTTACCTTGGTGCACCAGAAAGTTTCGTTATTTCTTAGCAACAATAATCATAGTGCGAAGGTCCTGATCATACGGCGATAAATCAAAATCTCCATAGGCTTTTGCACTTGAAAAACCACACTCCAGCAATCGCTCACACAAATCACTTGCAGAATAAAGCCGCTGCACAAACTCATGTTCGATTTTTTTGCCCCTGCCATCGGCGAGCACCCATTTAGAACGAAGTCCTTCCCATGCGCCGACAACTCCAAACTCGGTATGAACATGCCAGCCGGCTCTGTCAAACTCTTCGCCTTTTGTAAAATATTTTACGGCACTTTCGCGGCTGGTGCATTCAAGAATAAAAGTTCCGCCTGCCTTTAAAGAATCATAAATGCTTTTTAAAATCATCATGTCTTCTTCAACTGTGTCGCAGTATCCGAACGATGTATAAAGATTTACCGCACAGTCAAACTTTGTGTCGCTTTTAAAAGTTCGTAAGTCTGCATTAATGAGTTTGAGGCAAACTCCTTCTGCTTCTGCACTTTCTCGGGCCGCATCAAGTTCTGCCTGGATTATGTCTACGCCGGTAACATCAAGCCCCAGAGCCGCAAGCTCAACACTTATGCGTCCAGGACCACAGCCGGCATCAAGAACAGAGCCTCCTTCCTGTAAGCCTGCAATTTTTTTTACATATTCAGCAACATCGGGCGCTTCGGCCCATCGTGCGTCATCAAACATTATTGGAGCAAAATTAATCCAGAAATCTTCTTTTTCGAACCATTCCACTTTAGAGCACTGGTCCTTACAGCTCATCCGCTGCCTCCCGGCTCTTTTTGGCAAGCTCATCTTGTTTTATAGAAGTATAGATGTCTGCCGAATGATTAAAGGCTTCTTTAGCTTTCTGAGACTGTGCCGCATTTGCCGACCCCTTTAAAAGAATTTTTCCCACAGCATAATAGTCGGCTCCAAGTGCCATAGAGTTTTCTGCAGCTCTGTCATAAAAAATAGCCTGTTCCATTGCTGCCAAAGCTCCATCTTTATTTCCACCAAGAGAACGAACCTGCGCAGCCTTATACCAGCAGATTCCAATTTCGGAAAGATAGCGGTTATCGGTAAAAGCTTTAGCCGCAGCACTGTAAGCCTTATCTGCTTCCGAATAATTTTGAGCCAGCTTTTGAACATCTCCAGTAACCTGACTGAATTGAGCTTCGTAATAGGCATCACCTTTTACACCCTTTTTATTTTCTTCAAGAGTTCGTAATAGGGTAGAGGTTGATGCATCTCCCTTTGCGGCTGCAACGCGTACCTCATTTAAGTTTACAATGCTCTGCTGTTTTGCAGGATTAGAACAGTTTTTAATATAAGTTTTTGCAAGCTGAACCTGTCTGTCTGCGTCTTCAATATGAGGCGGGTTATAAGAAAGACAAAGCGCGCATCTTGTAAGGGCTACAGAACAAAGAAGATCGCTGTTATCAATAGACATGGCCTGATTTTCTGCTGCACTAAGAAAGAAGGCTGCATTATCATAATCACCGGTAAGAATTGCTGAGTTAGCAGATTCAATCATTTCGAATGAAGATGAATATATAGTAGAAATCTGCATTGAGCGTTTAGGTGCAGATGAGCAGGAAATTAAAAATGTAGAAGCGGCTATTGCTGCAATAGTTGAAAGCCAGATAAATCTTTTCATTAGAAGCTGTCCTCCCTGAGTTTAGGAGTTGCCGACTGCTGTTCACTTCGTTCTGGAACTCCGTTCTTTAAAAGCGGATTATTCTTAAGACCAGTCATTACATCCTGAACCTGTTTAAGCAAAGTCTGAACCTGTGCCAGCAAAATCGAAACCTGAGGCATTTCGCTGTCCAGAGAGCCGGAGATTCCGTTCAGATCCTGAATGGTTGTATTAATAGAAGCATAAAGCTTGTCAAACGTACCTTTGCTTTCTTCTGACTCAAGCAGCTTTGGAATGAGCCCCTGAGGATTTGTAGTAAGTCCGTTTACATCTTCAAGAATTGTATTGAGGGTTTCTACTGTTTCGCCAAGGTCATCAATTATAGAGGCAATTGGAACCGAGGTGTCGCCCGAAAGCAGGGCAGAAACCTGCTTAAGAATTGTATTGATTTCATTAACAGTTCCTGCAAGAGGAATTTCTTCGTTACCTGCAAGAAGGGCTGTAATTTCCTGAACCAGTTCATCAATGTGATTAACAAGACTGGTTGCAGAAGCCATAATTGTTGTAAGGGTATCGTTGGATTCCGAAATAACAACCTTTTTGTTTTTAATAAGTTCTTTGGCTTCTGGAGTTGATTTTTCGGGAATATAAGTACCATCTGCCATTATAAACTGTGAAACTCCGGGATAGAAAATGAGGGAAGAACCAAGTCCAATAGGGCTTACACTTAATTCTACAATTGAACCTTCTGTTACACGGTCAATGTATTCATCAAGAACATAAAAATGAATTGTTACGTTGTCATCTGAATCAAGAGTGATTTTCTTTACCTTACCAATTCCAAAGCCCTTGTATTGCAAAGACATTCCTTCACTAACACTGTTTGCAGAAGATACAATAGAATAAAAGTGATGTTTTTTTACAAACCACTTTTGAGTTGAGGCAATAAAGAAAGCCAGGAAAATAAGAGCTGCAATTGCAAAAAGACTCAAACCTCCAACGATCTGGTCTGCATACTTAATTTTAAATTTCATTGTAATCCTCTTGAATGTCTTCGTTAATTAATATTTTATCAACAATCGTGCCGTTTGCAAAATAATATTTATCATTTTTAAAGGCATTAATGAAGTTGTAATCATGACTTACGTAAATGAGTGTATGTCCGTTCTGGCAAAAATCCTTAAGAATGTTTGTAAAAAGGGCTGCCGCTTTTTCATTTAGAGATTCTGTAGGTTCATCAAGAAAAAGAATTTCTGGTTCACAGATAAGTGCCCTTGCAAAGGCTATGCGTTTTTGTTCACCAATGGAAAGGGCAGCGGGGCGCAGTGAAAGTGGCTTTGTGAATTCAACAAGTTTAGCGGCATCTTCAATCTTAGATTTTAAAAGTTCAGGCGGCATGTTTGGAAAATGGATTTTTAAAGGCAGCTCCAGGTTCTGATAGAGGCTCTGGTTAGCCCAAAGCGCCGAATTCTGAAACATAAATGCCGACTTTTTTCTGAATTCCATATTATCCTTTTCACTAAAACGCGAAAAATCCTTCTGATCAATGTAAATTTTCCCGTAAGATGGAATCATAAGTCCTGCAAGCAGCTTAAGAATTGTAGATTTGCCGCCGCCAGGTTCACCCAAAAATGCAGTTACAGTTCCTTTTTCTATAGAAAGCGAAATATCCTGGA
>JAEEGK010021974.1_pt1 | contig 13444 bp, 8 predicted proteins | sample 8958771 | NCBI WGS metagenome assembly JAEEGK01 (sample SAMN16246547, study PRJNA631951) | gut metagenome | biome: gut microbiome; feature: rumen; material: SC-attached | host: Bos | place: Iran: Karaj | collected 2018-10 | reverse complement strand
CGAGATGTGCGGCGGCTGGAGCCGTGCGTGGACGCCCCACTCCTTCAAGCTGAAAGGTACAAAGGAGATGGGCGGCGTAAAGTACTTGCCCTACTCGTTCTTTGAACAGAAGCCGTATATCCGCAACCGCACCTTGCAGATACGCAATGGCGGCAACGACAATAACGGGCGCTTCATCGACCCCGCCATTCAGTATATGGTTGAGACATCTGGCTTCAACGTCGACTGCCAGAGTTATCAGCCCGTTCACGAATTCATCAACGGCCAATACATCGGCGTGCTGAACGTGCGCGAACCAAACAACAAGCATTTCGTCGATGCCAACTACGGCTGGGACGACGACGAGATTGACCAGTTCGAGATGTCGCCCGACTCGGGCTACGTGCAGAAGTGCGGAACACCCGACGCCTTTATCCATCTTGTGGACGACCTGTCGCCCAATGCCGCCAATGCTGCCACCTACGCCGAGATTGAAAAACTGCTCGACATCGACGAGTTTATCAATTACATGGCCACCGAGTTCTACCTCGGCAGCACCGACTGGCCGCAGAACAACGTTAAGGGCTTCCGCAACCGTCAGGACGGTAAGTTCCGTTTCGTACTGTTTGACATCGATTTCGCCTTCAACACGAACAGCCCGTTCAACACGTTTATGAACAAGGAAATCTATACCTTCGACCAGCTGCGCCCGGCATCGCTGGGCCGCATCACTGAGCAGATTCGCCTTGTGACGCTATTCAAGAATCTGCTGCAGAATACCAATTTCCGCAAGCAGTTCATTGATGCTTTCTGCCTTGTAGGCGGCAGTGTGCTCGAGGCTTCACGTGCTGAAGAGATTGCCAACCAGCTGCAGGAGGTCGTCAGCGGTCCAATGGATTTAGAAGGCAGGTACCGGGACTTGAACAACTCAGCCAACAATGTCAGAAACGGATTGGGCAGCCGTCTGGGCAACGCCATCAATTACCTGAAGAATTTCGGTCAGATGCAGCTGTCGGGTGTCAATCAGATTACCGCCAACTTCTCGGCAAACATTGGAGAAGCCAAGATTCAGCTGAACGGCCAAGACGTGCCCACGGCAAGTTTCAACGGCACACTCTTCGCTCCCGCCGTACTCAAGGCTTCTGCCCCAGAGGGTTACACCTTCAAGGGCTGGAAGAACAGCAGCGGCTCCATTGTCAGTACCAACGAGGAATATGACATCTCGAACCAGAGCAATGTTGAACTAACCGCCACCTACGAAAAGCTGGCGGACGACCGTGAGTTGCTCGCAGCCATCGCCATGCCCATCAAGGTGAACGAGGTGAACGCCGCCGGCACTGTCTACCTCGGTGAGACGTGGAAACGCTCCGACTGGTTAGAACTCTACAACACCACCGACACAGAGCTCGACGTAAAAGGCCTCTACCTGAGCGACGACAGCGACCAGCCGCTGAAATACCAGATTCAGCAAAGCGTGAAGATTCCTGCAAAAGGTCACCTTGTGGTCTGGGCCGACGGACTGGGCGCAAATGCCCTCGGCGGCCAGGCCCGTCAGATTCATACCAGTTTCAAACTGAGCAACAAGGCCGGACAACAGGTGTTCGCCGTCAGTAGTGCGGAGTTCGTCGAAAAGAACGCCGGCTACTTCAACAAGCACCCGGAAATGAAGACGTTTGTAGATGGGCTGACCTACACAGCACACAGCGGCCAGCAGACCGTAGGGCGCTACCCCGACGGTGGTAGCCGGTTCTTCCTGATGGAGCACCCCACCATCGAACGTACGAACACCGTGACCACTGCCGACAAGTTGACAGGAATAGACCAGAACCGAATGTCGCTGCTGTCAGAGGAGTTCACCATGCAGTTGGAAAAGGGCTGGAACTGGACATCGCACTGTCTGGCTAACCCCATCAGGCCCGCCAGTCTGTCTGCAAAGGCGGCACGCATCGTCGGCCAACAACAGGAGTGCATCCGTACCACACAGGGAATGACGGGTACGCTGACCTCGCTCGACGCAGGACGTCTGTATAAGGTGCTGATGGATGAAGCCGACTCATACACTGCCACCGACATATTCTGCCAGCCAACGCTACCTATCACCCTGTTGCCAGGCTGGAACTGGGTGGGATACCCCGTCAGCGGCACGCAGACACTGGCTGAAGCATTGGCCGACTTCTCAGCTGAGGAGGGTGACCAACTTGTAGGGCAGGATGGATTTGCCAGCTATACTGCCAACGGTTGGAAGGGCAGTCTCTCGTCGCTGGAGACAGGACGGGGCTATATGCTTTACACCCGCCAGGCAAAGACGCTGACGTTCACCGAACCGGCTCAGACCCTGAACTTCAGCCGTGCCAACGTCCGTGGCAAGACTGCCATTGACTACGGTGTCAACAAATACGCTTATCCTAACGTAATGGGCATCATCGGAACGCTGGAGTGGCAGAACCAGCCCGTGGAGACCGGACGCTTCACGCTGTTAGCCTATAGCGGCGATGAGTGTCGCGGCGTCGGACAATGGGTAGACGACCAAGTGTTCCTGACAACCTACGGTGACGGTGGCGAATTGCTTAATTTCTATGCAAAGGACGAGGAAGACGGTACGGTCTATCACGTCAACGTCAATGATAACACTAACGTATTTACTGCTGGTGTCTTCGGTAGTATTCAGTCACCTCGTCTCTTTAACATCGGCGACTCTGAAGCTGTCAGCATCGACTTCAGTACGACTGGCAATAAGGTTGAGGGTTACTACAACCTTGGAGGCATGCGCGTGACAAACCACGCTGCTGCACTGCCAAGAGGTGTCTACATTGTGAAGATGAGCGACGGCTCGCACCGTAAAATCTACGTGAAGTAAGGAGTAAGAAGTATGAGAAGACTTTCGACTGCATTTCTGCTTTTGTTTGCGCTTGGGTTGAGTGCCCAATCGCCCATAGATATCAAATGGAACGGATCTGCCGCAACCGTCAACATCCCCCCAGACATTACGGGGGTGACAGCCACAGTAGAAGGGGCAAACGTCAGCATCACCTCTACCAATACCGACACCGAGTACACCTACCGACTCAGCGGTAGTAGTACTGACGGTTCGCTAACCTTATACGGCGACTACAAGCTGACGCTGCAGTTGGCCGGACTCAGTCTGACAAACGCCCACGGTGGTGCTGCTATTGATGTGGAGTGCGGCAAGCGCATCGCCGTAGAACTGGTCAAGGGAACGCGCAACACACTGGCCGACGCAGACAAAGGCAGCCAGAAGGCAGCCCTCTACTTCAAAGGTCACACCGAGTTTGAAGACCACGGCACGCTCAACGTCACAGGACGCCTGAAGCACGCCATCTGCGCCAAGGAGTATATCGAGCTGAAAGCATCGACTGGTACCATCAACGTGCTTGGGGCTGTCAGTGACGGCATTCACTGCGGCAAGGGCAAGGTAAACAACGAGCACAACTATTTCTTGATGCGGGGCGGCAATGTGAACATCCTGAACGTGAGCGGCGACGGCATCGACAGCGATGACTACGGCACCGTCAGCATCGCAGGCGGCACCATCAGCATCAATACCACCGACGGGGCTACAGCCCTGAAAGCCGACAGTCTGCTCAACATCACTGGCGGAAAAGTGAACATCTCAGTCACTGGAGATGACAGCGAGGGACTTCGTTCACGCTACCGCACAACCATCAGCGGCGGCCGCACAGACATCATCGTTACCGGCAACGGCTCGAAGGCCATCAAGGGCAAGCGCTACGAGGAAGAGGCCACCGTACTCGACGGCGGCTATGTCGACATTAGCGGTGGCGAGGTCAACATCCATGTGCTGGGTAGCAACCTAAAGGATCCGGCCACTAGCGACATCAGCAAATGTATGGGCATAAGCGTTGATGCCGACTACCAGCAGACGGGCGGTACGGTCAATATCACCGCCCTCGGTCCCGAGACCTATACCTACAATGTAAAAGGTAACGAAAGCCGCGACGGCGGCACGCTCAACACTGTCAGCACGCCTTGGGCACTAAACGCAGCTGAATTCCAATACGACATGTCGGTTTATGTTGTCGTCAAGAAGTCTGGAACTGCATACACAGACTACACCGGCAAGGCTGTCGGTGCCTTCATCGGAACGCAGTGCGTGGGCTATGCCGTTTTTCCCGAGGGCACAGGCTACGGTATCATGCGTCTCTACAGCGACAAAGCCATTGGTAGCGAGACGATGAACTTTAGACTTAACGACAATGGTGCCGAATACAAACTTACTACTTCTCAAACCGTCACTTTTACAGCACAGGCTGCTATCGGCACGCCTGAGGCGCCCATCGTGTTGAATTGTCCAGCCTATGAACTCGGCGATGTTAACCATGACAAGGCAGTTGACAATCTGGACGTCGAGTGCCTGGCCTGTAAACTCGTAGGCAAGATACACACAACGACTTTCAACTCTGCCCAGGCCGACGTCGATGGTGATGGTATTATTGCTATCGCCGACCTGACAAGGATCGTCAGGATCATCCAGAAAAGGCAGGAAACGCAAGGAATGTAACTTTTCCGATAAAAAAAGTGGCAAAAAGTTTGCGGATTAAAAGAAAATGTGTAATTTTGCAGCCGAAAAGGAATAAAACCAAGCAACAACATGAATAGAACAGCAAACTTTTGGTGGTGGCGCAACTCAAGATTCGGACAATCGTGAGAAGTCAGCCGTGTACCCGCCTGAAGGGAGCAAAAAGATAAAAAGAGGCCTGTCGTTCTTGCGACGGGCCTCTTTCATTTAAGATTTATCACACAAAAACAACAAATATATGAACTATCAAGTAGACGAAAAAGGATTTTACGGAGAATTCGGCGGGGCTTACGTCCCCGAGATTCTCTATGCGACGGTGAAGAACCTGCAGGAGCAGTACCTGCCCATCATCGAGTCGCAGGCGTTCAAGGACGAGTATCACGCACTGCTGCGCGACTACGTGGGGCGGCCCAGTCCGCTGTACTACGCCCGCCGCATGAGCGAGCGGTACGGCTGTCAGCTCTACCTGAAGCGTGAGGACCTGAACCACACGGGCGCCCACAAGATTAACAACACCGTAGGCCAGATTCTGCTGGCGAAAAAGATGGGCAAGACGCGCATCATTGCCGAGACGGGAGCCGGACAGCACGGTGTGGCCACGGCCACGGTGTGTGCGCTGATGGGCATGAAGTGCGAGGTGTTCATGGGAGCTACCGATGTAGAGCGCCAGCACACGAACGTGGAGCGCATGAAGATGCTGGGTGCTGAGGTTCACCCCGTGCGGACGGGCAACATGACGCTGAGCGACGCCTGCTCGGAGGCCATCCGCGACTGGTGCTGCCATCCCAGCGACACCTTCTATATCGTCGGCTCGACGATGGGGCCACACCCCTACCCCGACCTGGTGGCACGTATGCAGAGCGTCATCTCAGAGGAAATCAAATGGCAGCTGCAGGAGAAGATCCGGCGCGACTATCCCGATTATCTCATTGCCTGCATCGGCGGCGGAAGCAATGCCGCAGGCACCATCTATCACTACATGGACGACGAGCGGGTGAAGATTGTGCTTGCCGAGGCCGGCGGTCACGGCTGGGACACAGACTACACGGCAGCCACCATCCATCGCGGTACGACTGGCATCCTACACGGCGCGAAGATGCTGGTGATGCAGGACGAGGACGGCCAGATACAGGAGGCCTTCACCATCAGCGCCGGTCTCGACTACCCTGGCGTGGGACCGATGCACTGCAACATGGCGAAGCAAGGGCGCACACAGGTGCTGAGCATCAACGACGACGAGGCCATCTACGGCGGCTACGAGCTGACGCGCATGGAGGGTATCATCCCCGCCATCGAGAGTGCCCACGCCATTGCGGCCCTTTCCAAGCTCACCTTCAAGCAGGACGACGTAGTAGTGCTGACGGTCAGCGGCCGTGGCGACAAGGATGTGGAGACTTATCTGAAGAACAAACAAATGGCAAAAGAATATGGAAACTTTTAAATACACAACCAACAGCAAGACTATTCTGGCCGACCTCTATACACCCGTCGGCGTATACATGAGACTGCGCGACCTCTACCCGCAGTCGGCACTGATGGAGTGCGCCGACTACCACGACGCAGCCAGTTCGCGATCGTTCATCGGCATCAGTCCGATGGCCAGCGTAGCCATCGGCCACGGCATCGCAACCGTCTCCTATCCCGACGGTAGCGTGATGCAGCACGAGGTGAACAAGGAATACCGCTCCGACAAAGCCATCCACGCCCTCATCGACAGGATTGAGGTGACGGGTGACGATGCCGGTGTCTGCGGACTCTTCGGCTTTACGTCGTTCAATGCCGTGCGCTACTTCGAGGACATCGCCGTGAAGGACGAGACACAGGAGAAGAACGATGCCCCCGACGTGCTCTATATATTATATAAGGTGGTCATCGTGTTCGACCATCATAACAATACGGTGAAGGTGGTGACGCTGGGCGATGCTAACGACATCGACAATGTCCTCAAGGCCATGAACCGCGGCAACGTGAGAGAATACGACTTCCACGCCATTGGTGACGTCAGCTCAACCCTGACCGACGAGGAGCACAAGGCGAACATCCGACGCGGCATACAGCACTGTCTGCTCGGCGACGTGTTCCAGATTGTACTTTCACGGCGGTTCGTGCAGCGCTACGAGGGCGATGACTTCAAACTGTACAGAACGCTGAGGAGCATCAACCCGAGTCCCTACCTCTTCTATTTCGACTTCGGTGGTTTCCGTATCTTCGGTTCAAGTCCTGAGACGCACTGCCGCATTGAGGGGCGCAAAGCCTACATCGACCCCATTGCCGGAACGACGAAGCGCACGGGCGATGCCGAGGCCGACCGCCGGGGGGCAGAGTTCCTGCGCAACGACCCGAAGGAGAATGCCGAGCACGTGATGCTCGTCGACCTGGCCCGCAACGACCTGTCGAGGAACTGCCACGGGGTGAAGGTCGACTACTACAAGGACATCCAGTACTACTCGCACGTCATCCACCTGGTCTCGCGCGTCAGCGGTGAGCTCGATGAGGGTGCCGACCCCATCAAGGCGTTCATCGACACCTTCCCCGCCGGAACGCTGAGCGGAGCGCCGAAGGTGCGCGCCATGCAGCTCATCTCGGAGTACGAGCCGCACAACCGAGGCGCCTACGGTGGCTGCATCGGCATCATCGGACTCGACGGTTCGCTGAACCAGGCCATCACCATCCGCACCTTCGTCTCGCGCAACGGCGAGCTGTGGTTCCAGGCCGGCGGCGGCATCGTAGCCAAGAGCAACGAGGAATACGAGCTGCAGGAAGTGAACAACAAACTCGGTGCGCTGCGCCGCGCCATACTCATGGCAGAGGAAATGTAAACTACTAATTTTACGAATTTCACGAATTATGAAGATAGTAATCATAGACAACTACGACTCATTTACCTACAACCTGAGTCATTTGGTGAAAGAGCTGGGTGCTGAAGTGACTGTGTATCGCAACGACCAGTTTAGCCTTGACGAAATCGAGGCCTACGATAAGATTATCCTCTCTCCTGGTCCTGGTATTCCCAGCGAGGCAGGACTGCTGCTCGACGTTATCCGTGCGTATGCCAACAAGAAGCCAATACTGGGCGTCTGCCTGGGCCATCAGGCCATCGGCGAGGCATTCGGCGGGAAGCTGGAGAACCTCAGCGACGTATTCCACGGGGTGGCTACACCTTGTCATATCACAGCTGTCGACCTACTATTCGACGGGCTGGACAGTACCATCACCGTCGGGCGCTACCATTCGTGGGTGGTGTCGAAGGACGGTTTCCCCGACTGCTTAGAGATAACTGCCGAGAGCGACGAGGGGCAGATTATGGCCCTCCAGCACAAGGACTCCCCGGTGTACGGCATACAGTTCCACCCCGAAAGCGTATTAACCCCCGAAGGACGTATAATCATCAAAAACTTTATAGACTTATGAAAGAAATCTTAGCAAAGCTCCTCAACCACGAGGAACTCTCCCGCGAGGAGATGAAGAACATTCTGGTGGGCATCACCCACAGTGAGTTTCCCAACGAACAGATTACGGCCCTGCTGACGGCCCTGCAGATGCGCGGCGTCACCGTCGAAGAGCTACTGGGCTTCCGCGACGGCATCTTAGAGACGGGCGTGCCCGTGCCTCTCGACTGCGACCGCTACATCGACGTGGTGGGCACCGGCGGCGACCGCAAGAACACCTTCAACATCTCGACGACGTCGTGCTTTGTCATCGCCGGTGCCGGCTATAAGGTGGCCAAGCACGGCAACTACGCCGCCACGTCGACCAGCGGAGCCTCGAACGTCATTGCCCAGCACGGCGTGAAGTTCACCGACAACCTCGACCAGCTGAACCGCTGCATGGACGAGGCGGGCATCGTCTACCTGCACGCCCAGCTCTTTGCCAAGGCCATGAAGTTCGTCGGCCCCATCCGCAAGGCGCTGCCCTTCCCCACCATCTTCAACCTGCTTGGTCCGCTGGTGAACCCCTCGCAGCCCAGCTGTCAGCTGCTCGGCGTGGCCAACCTCGACCAGATGCGCCTTTACCACGCCGTCTACCAGCGCCTCGGCATCGACTACGGCATCGTGAACTCCATCGACGGCTACGACGAGATCTCGCTGACGGGCGACTTCAAGGTTACGACCAACACATACGAGAAAATCTTCTCGCCTGCCGACCTTGGTTTCCAGCCTGCCAAGCCCGAGGAACTGGTCGCCGGTGCCACCGAGCAGGAGGCCAAGGAGATTTTCGATGCCGTGCTTGAGAACCGCGCCCTGCCCGCCCAGAAGAACATCGTACTGGCTAACGCCGCCTTCGGCATCCAGGTGCTGGAGAAGGGTCAGAAGAGCATCGACGAGTGCATCAGCATTGCCCGCGAAAGCATCGACAGCGGCAGCGCCCTGCGGACGTTCAAGAAGTTTGTGGAACTCAACTCGTAAGCCATGGACATCCTACAGGAAATCATAGCCACGAAACGCGAGGAGCTTGAGCGGATGCGGCGGAAGAAGCCGTCGCTCCGCGAGGCCCTGCTTCTGAGCGAGACCGGCATCATCGCCGAGTTCAAGCGCCGCTCGCCGTCGAAGGGCTGGATCAAGGAGGAGGGGCTCGCCTCGGAGATTCCGCTGTCGTACCAGCAGAACGGTGCCGCCGCGATAAGTATTCTGACCGACAAGCAATATTTCGGCGGTCATGATCGTTTTATAGTCGAGGCCCGGCAGTCGGGCGTGACGCTTCCTGTGCTCTACAAGAACTTCGTCATCGACGAGTTGCAGCTCTATGAGGCTGCCTTGTGCGGAGCGTCGGCGGTACTGCTGATTGCGGCGTGCCTCCCGAAGGAGAAACTTCGGGCACTGCTGCTGAAGGCGCACGAACTGGGGCTTGAAGTGCTGCTTGAGATGCATGGCGAAGAAGAGCTGGATTACTGCGAGTTAGAGCCGGATGTTTACGGCATCAACAACCGCCATCTCGGGTCGTTTGTGACCGATGTCGAGAACTCCTTCCGACTGGCCGAGCGCCTGCCGAAGGACGCCGTGAAGGTGAGCGAGAGCGGCATCTCGCGCCCCGAGACCATCCGCGAACTGCGGCAGGCCGGCTTCCGTGGATTCCTCATCGGCGAGACGTTCATGAAGACGCCCGACCCGGGAAAGACATTAAAACAATTTATAGAACAGATATGATCATAAAAGTTTGTGGAATGCGCGAGGGCGAGAACATCCGCCAGGTCGCTGAGTTAGGAGTTAACTGGATTGGTATGATATTCTGGGACAAGTCGCCGCGTAACGTGACGATGATTCCCACCTACGCCGGGATTATCCCCGACCGTGGGTCAGACATCGGCAGTTTCAAGGCGAAGCGCGTCGGCGTGTTTGTCGACGAGATGCCGCAGAACATCATTACTCGTGTGGTGAACTACAAGCTCGACCTCGTACAGCTGCACGGCCACGAGACGCCGACGCTCATCCGCAACCTGCGCCGTACGCTCGACCCCGACATCAGGCCGGGTGTTCAGTTCATCAAGGCCATCAGCGTCGGAGGCTGCAATGATATTGCAGCATACAAGGACTATGAGGACTGCGTGGACTACTTCCTGTTTGACACGAAGTGCCCGACGGTGGGCGGCAGCGGCAGCCAGTTCGACTGGTCGGTGCTTGAGGCCTACGACGGCGACGTGCCGTTCCTTCTGAGCGGCGGTATTAGTCCCGACGACGCAGAGCGCGTCCGCAACTTCCATCACCCTAAGTGCATCGGCATCGACCTTAACTCCCGCTTCGAGACCGAGCCAGGACTGAAAGACATCACAAAACTCAAACAATTCTTAGAACAACTGAAATGAACAAGATAAACCAAGTATTCTCCAATCGAGGCGACCGCAAGCTGCTGAGCCTCTACTTCTGCGCTGGCACGCCGAACCTCGAAGGCACCGGCGAGGTCATCAAGACAATGGAGCGGCGGGGCATTGACTTCGTCGAGGTCGGCATCCCCTTCAGCGACCCGTTGGCCGATGGTCCCGTCATTCAGACAGCCGCCACAAAAGCCCTCAGAAACGGCATGAGCCTGAAGACGCTCTTCGCCCAGCTGTCGGCCATCAAGGACGAGGTCTCCATTCCCCTGATTCTGATGGGCTACCTGAACCCCATCCTACACTACGGCATCGAGGCGTTCTGCCAGTCGTGTGCCGAGGCAGGCATAAGCGGTATGATTATCCCCGACCTGCCCTTCAACGACTATCTCAACACCGTGAAGCCCGCCGCCGACAAGTACGACCTGCGCGTCATCATGCTTATCACGCCCGAGACATCGGAAGAGCGCATCCGCTTCATCGACCAGAACACCGACGGCTTCATCTACATGGTTTCGTCGGCCGCCATCACCGGTGCCCAGAAGTCGTTCGACGAGCAGAAGCAGGCATACTTCCAGCGCATCAATGCCATGAGCCTCCGCAATCCGCGCATGATCGGCTTCGGCATTAGCAACGCCCAGACGCTGAAGGCCGCCCAGGACAACGCCGCCGGTGCCATCATCGGTTCGAAGTTCGTCACCCTGCTCGACGAGGCCGGCGGCAATGCCGACAAAGCCCTCGACCAGCTATTCGACGCCCTGCAGCACTAAAACGATTACGTGATAAAAAAGCTTAATTAGTTCGTAGTATCGTGTAAATTCCGTAACTTTGCACGAAACTACGAACTAATTCTTTTATAGTATGAAGAAATCACTACAACTGATGCTACTGTGCCTGCTTGTTCCCCTGCTGAGCTACGCCGAGGGTTGGGACGAGGCAGAGTATAAGCAGATTGAGCAAAGCATCAAGCAGCCGCAGATCAGCGGCAAGGACTACGTCATCACCAAGTTCGGTGCCAAGCCCGACGCTTCGGCCGCCGCCAACCAGAAGGCCATTCAGAAGGCCATCGACAAATGTTCGAAGAAAGGCGGCGGACGTGTCATCGTCCCTGCCGGTCAGAAGTTCCTGACTGCTGCCATCGAGCTGAAGAGTCACGTCAACCTGCACGTTGAGGAGGGGGCCGTGCTGGAGTTTGTCTTTGAGCCCGAGCTCTACCCCATCGTCGAGACGTCGTGGGAAGGGTTGGAGTGTTTCAACCTCTCGCCCTGCGTCTATGCCTTCAAGGCCACTGACATCGCCGTCACGGGCAAGGGTACCATCGACGGCGGCGGCTCGAACGACACGTGGTGGCCGTGGTGCGGTGCCGCGAAGTTCGGCTGGAAGGAGGGCTTGATCAGCCAGAAAATTGAGGCCCGCCCGCGCCTGCTGAAGAACGGCGAGGACGGCATACCGATGTACAACGAGCAGGGCCAGCGCTCACCGGAGCGCGTCTTCGGCCCGAAGGATGGTCTCAGGCCGCAGCTCGTCAGCTTCAACAAGTGCGAGCGCATCCTGCTTGAGGACGTCACGCTGCTGCGCTCGCCGTTCTGGGTTATCCATCCCCTGCACTCCACCGACGTCACCGTGCGCCGTGTCAAGATGATCAACGACGGTCCCAACGGCGACGGTTGCGACCCTGAGTGCTGCGACCGCGTGCTGATAGAGGACTGTTTCTTCAACACCGGCGACGACTGCATCGCCATCAAGAGCGGCCGCAACCGCGACGGCCGTGAGCGCAATATGCCGTCGAAGAACATCATCATCCGCAACTGCGAGATGAAGAACGGACACGGCGGCGTGGTCGTAGGCTCCGAGATTTCAGGCGGCTGCCAGAATGTCTATGCCCACGACTGCGTGATGGACTCGCCCAACCTCGACCGCGTGCTGCGCATCAAGACCAACAGCTGTCGCGGCGGTATTATCGAGAACATCAACATGCGCGACATCAAGGTGGGACAGTGCGGCGAGGCCGTGGTCAAGATCAACCTCGACTACGAGCACAATGAGGTCTGCTGCCGCGGCTTCAACCCGACGGTGCGCAATATCAACGTCGAGAACGTCAACTGCCAGAAGTCGAAGTACGGCGTGCTGGTCATCGCCCTCGACACGGTCTGCAATGTCTACGACGTCAACCTGAAGAACTGCCGCTTCGACGGTGTCCAGCAGGGCAACAAGATTACCGGTCAGACGTGCAATATCCGTTACGACAACTATTTCGTCAACGGCTCGCTCTGTCTGACGGAGATGCCCTACAAGCACTACTCGGAGTGGATGACCTACTCGGAAATGAAGCGCGTGCCCCGCTCCTACCTGCTCGACTTCTCGACCCGCCCCAAGTGGTCGTATGTGATGGGCATCGAACTGGAGGGCATGCTCGACACCTACCTGCGCTACGGCGGCGACGACATCCGCCGTTACTGTCAGGAGTACACCGACACGATGATCAACCAGAAGGGTGACATACGCGGCTACAACATCCTCGACTACAACCTCGACAACATCCGCACCGGCCACTTCGTCACCCGTATGTACCAGCAATGGCCCGAGGCCAAGAACCTGCTGGCCATGAAGACCATGATGAAGCAGCTGCAGGACCAGCCATGCACCAAGGCCGACAAGGTCTACTGGCACAAGGCCATCTACGCCTACCAGGTGTGGCTCGACGGTATCTTCATGGGCTTGCCCTACCGCTGTCTGACAGCTCCCATCACCGACAAGAAGAACGCCACCAAGATCTACGACGACGCCGTCGACCAGCTTAAGGTGACCTACGAGCGCACCCTCGACCCGAAGACCGGCTTGAACCGCCACGCCTACGACGAGACGCGGAAGGCCTTCTGGGCCGACCCGCAGACGGGCCTGTCGCAGCACTGCTGGGGCCGCGCCCAGGGCTGGTACACGATGGCTCTCATCGAGGTGCTCGACGCGCTGCCCGAGTCTTACAGCCGTCGCTCCGAGGTCATCGACCTGCTGTGCAAGGACTTCGACGCCATCCTGAAGTGGCAGGACAAGAAGACGGGCACGTGGTATCAGATCATGGACAGTCCGGGTCGCGACAGTTA
>JAEEGK010021973.1_pt1 | contig 13445 bp, 9 predicted proteins | sample 8958771 | NCBI WGS metagenome assembly JAEEGK01 (sample SAMN16246547, study PRJNA631951) | gut metagenome | biome: gut microbiome; feature: rumen; material: SC-attached | host: Bos | place: Iran: Karaj | collected 2018-10 | reverse complement strand
TAACCATAATTCCATTTCCGTCTAACTTTGGTAAAAATGTTCTCACAAAATGAAAATAAGCATTTTGCTTTTCGAATCTGTCAATAGATACGAATTCGCATATAGCCTTAAAAGTCATTATAACGTCAAATCTTTCAGTTGAAAGCAGTTTAATAGTTGCTCCTAGATCATAGAAATCGTCTATTGTCAAGGGGATTATATCAAGAATTATCTTTAGTTGGTTCTTGCTCGTATATGTGTTAATTACACGCTCAAGAAGTCTTAACGCATGGTAATTGCCATCAAGAGCAAAGATTTGTACACTTTTAACTTTGGGCATACATTGTAAAGCATCTGCTAGTCCTATAATTTCTCCACCTGTTCCACATCCGAAATCAAAAACCTATCAGGATACTGCTTAAAAAAATCAGAGAATATACAATATGCCTCTGCATAGCTACGGGGAAAGTATGTGCCCAGATAGTTAAGTACATCACTCTTGTCCCAGTCGATAACTGTCACATCAGCATTGGAACGACAATACTTCGCTCCTAACTGTTCGAAAATTAACTTATCAAGCCACAGTGGCAATAAAACACTATTTTGCATATTCTTCGATTATTACAACCCCATTTGTGGTTTCAGTATTCTCATCAAGTTTTCCCTACGATGTATCTTGGCATCCTTCTGTTCTTGGGTCGCATAGGGACAACTTTCGATATTTACCTTTGTTCCTGCAAAAAAGTCAATCATGTCATGAGTCAGTTCCTTTGTGACATATCTCCCACCTAATAATGCACCCCGCTGATGAGCTGCTCCATTAGCATGTTCAGCCATCTCAGTGTTATGCAGTAATATTATCTCGCTGTCTACCATAAATCTTTCATTTTAGGTGTCTTTAGCCCGTATTACCGGTTTTTGACTACAAAGATACGTATTTTTTTCTAATAAGATGCACAATTACCAAAAAAGTTGTTTCCACAAGCCTTTTTTTCTTGGAAAAGCATCCAAACACCAAGCAGTGAAGACCCTTTTCATTTGGATAAACGAACTACTTTTGCGCTACATTCACCTATGCGTGGTGATGCTCTATATGTAATTCAAAAACACTCCTACACAAATGTCGCAATGGTTATAATTCTATTAAGAATTCTCATATTTCATGATTTACCTCTACTAAATACATATTATATACCAGATATATAATAAGTTAACTATATAATAATCATCTACTAATCCTCTACTAAACCTCTACTAATCTTCTACCTTACCTCTACCAGTTGTTATGACGTGCTGATGGGTAAAGACAATAGGGGTGAATCGGGGATAATGGCATTCTTTCTTGTTTGAAGGATATGGATTGGCTGAAAATTCTCTAGAGAATTTCGTCTTTACCTTATGGGTTAGCATTAGTAAGTGCCGTTGTTAAGGTGAAATTCTCTAGAGAATTTTTGAATGAATTATATTCCTGGAAGTCTAGATGATGCTACAAAATGAGCCAGAGGATAGTAGTGAGCATGTATGAATCTGGTAAGAACCAAGGTGGAGGATGATACGAGGACGAGTAGAGGAGTAGACGAAAAGTAGAGGATTAGTAGAGGATAAGTAGAAGTAAAGTAGAAGACAAGTAGAGGTTTAGTAGAGGTAAAAAAGAATGCTTGTTTGCTCGTAATTAATTAAAGATCAGTAGCTTTATTGTAATATGTCATGTAGAATGGTAGAGGTAATATCAAAAAAGCAAAATCTATGAAAGAAAATTGTCAGTAATCGCGTAGTTAGCGTGGTTTAATTACTACCAATAAAAAAAGCCCCCTCGAGTGGAGGAGGCATTTTGTTGAAATGTGTTACTGAGAGATTACTCGTAGTAGGTGATGGTGCGGCTCTGCTCCATATCGCGGCCCATCATCGAGGACTTGCGGTAGATCCAATTGCCGTGATCATCGTATTTGTAGTCGGTGTAAGGAGTGGACATCTCCTGTCCGCCGAAGTTCATCGACTGTGCAGCGATGGCACCTTTGTCATTGTAGGAAAGCGTGATGGTGACACCCTGGCCCATCATGTCCATGGTCTGTGTCTTCACTTTGCCATTCTCCCAGGTGTAGTTGATCTTCATCTTCTGACCCTGCATGCCTTCCATCTCAACAGACTTTGCATAGCCGTTCTCGTCGTAGACGACTTCGCCCATACCCTCGCGCTGCATCTTTCCGTCCTGTGAGAAAGTGGTGACCTGGTCACGACCCATGAAGGAGGTGCTGATCGACTTGACGGGACCCGTGCATTCATTGAGCTCAACGTCGTGGAACTTGGTCTGTGCCTGCATGGCGATAGGTGCGACGAGCAGGGCAAGCATCATCAAAGCTTTTTTCATTGTTTTTTTCATTTTGGTTGTTTTGTATTAAATAAAGTTAGACATTTGTGAGTCGTCCTGGCGAGGGCTTCTTTGAGGCGGTACACCTGGGTTGACACGAACGTTTGACGTATGTTTCGACGAATGGTTTAATCATAAATAGAAAAAAATGTGGGGTGAGGGCAGAAAAATGAGAAATTATTCGTACCTTTGCATCGAAAATATAATAATGACGTAATGAAAATAGGAGATAAGGTAAGGTTTCTGAGTGAGACGGGAGGTGGCCGTGTGGCTGGCTTCCAGGGAAAGAACATCGTGCTGGTGGAAGACGAGGACGGCTTTCAGGTGCCGATGACGGTGAACGAGGTGGTGGTGGTAGGCGAAGAGAACTACGACACCAGCCGCATCGTCGAGGTAAAACAGCAACAACAGCGTCAGGCTGCCAAGGAACAGGAGGAGCTGGAGCCTGCCGACAAGCCCGTGACCTTCAGGGTGGAGCCTGAGGAGCGACGTGGCGGCGAGAAGCTGTCGGCCTACCTTGCCTTCGTGCCCATAGAGGTGAAGGAGCTGTCGACGACGCGCTTCGAGGCCTACTTCGTGAACGACTCCAACTACTACATGCGCTTTACCTACCTCTCGGCCGAGAGCAATGCCTGGCGGCTGCGCTTTACTGACGAGGTGGAGCCCAACACGAAGCTCTTCATTGAGGAGTTTGGCCGTGAGGACCTGCCGGGCATGGAGCGGGTGGCCGTTCAGCTGGTAGCTTACAAGCGTGGCAAGATGTTCATGCTGAAGCCTTCTGTCGACGTTCAACTGCGCATCGACGGCGTGAAGTTCTACAAGCTCCACACGTTTGAGGAGAGCATGTTTTTCGAGCAGCCTGCGCTGGTCTATCCGATAGTGGAGCAGGACAGGGTGTTTCTGAGAGTTCATCAAGATAAGGAATCAAGAGTATAGAATGAGATACGGAATGATAAAGGTGGCCGCTGCCATACCAGGTGTGAGGGTGGCCGATGTGACGTACAACGTTCAGCAGATAGAGAGCCTGATAGCTCAGGCAGAGGGTAGGGGAGCAGAGATCATCGTGTTTCCCGAGTTGTCGCTGACAGGCTACAGCTGTCAGGACCTGTTTCGTCAGCAGCTGCTGCTGGACAAGGCCGAGGAAGGCCTGTTGGTGCTGCTCGACTTCACACGCAAGCTCGACATCATCGCGGTGGTGGGTCTGCCCGTGCGCATAGGTTCGCTGCTGTATAACTGTGCCGCTGTGGTGCAGCACGGATCGCTGCTGGGACTTGTCGCGAAGACCTACCTGCCCAACTACAACGAGTTCTATGAGAAACGGTGGTTTGCCTCCAGCACCGATATGATAGCCCAGGACATCTATCTCGCAGGCAGCCCCGTTCATGTGTCGCCCGATCCACAGGTGTTCCGCACCTGCGACGGTGCCTGCTTCGGCATCGAGATCTGTGAGGACGTGTGGGCACCCCTGCCTCCAAGCAATAACCTTGCTCTGGCTGGTGCCGACATCATACTGAACCTCTCGGCTACCGACGAGCTGGCAGGCAAGCACGACTACCTGCTGTCGCTCATCAGTCAGCAGAGTGCCCGCATGTTGTGCGGCTATGTGTACAGCAGCTGCGGCTATGGCGAGTCGACACAGGACGTGGTCTATGGCGGCAATGCCCTGATTTGTGAGAACGGCAGGCTGCTCGCTCAGGGTGAGCGCTTCTCGCTCGACGCGCAGCTGTGTATGCAGCAGATAGACATCGACCGCCTGCGCTCAGACCGTCAGAACAATACCACCTTCCGCACGGCCCAGGATGGCGCTCAGGCTGTCATCGTCGACTGTAAACCTGTGTCGCCACGTGAGTTTGAGCTGATACGCGAAGTGAATCCGCATCCTTTCATCCCCTGCGATGACAAGATGGAGCAGAGCTGTGAGGAGATACTCAACATACAGACGATGGGACTGGTGAAGCGCTTACAGCATACCCACAGCGACAAGGCAGTCATCGGCATCAGCGGCGGACTAGACTCGACGCTGGCGCTGATGGTAGTGGTGCGCGCCTTCGACAAGCTGGGGCTTTCGCGTAAGGGCATCATCGGTATCACGATGCCTGGCTTCGGCACTACCGACCGAACGCATCAGAATGCCGTTGAGCTGATGACCTCGCTGCAGATCACCCAGCGTGAGATCAGCATCGCAAAGGCCGTCACTCAGCATTTCCAGGATATAGGCCACAACATGCAGCAGCACGATGTGACCTACGAGAATGCCCAGGCTCGCGAGCGCACTCAGATCCTAATGGATGTGGCCAATCAGGTGGGAGGAATGGTCATCGGCACGGGCGACCTGTCGGAGCTTGCTCTCGGATGGTGTACGTATAATGGCGACCACATGTCGATGTACGGTGTCAACGGCGGCGTGCCTAAGACGCTGGTGCAATACCTGATACGCTATCTGGCTCAGCTGCCAGCCTTCGCTATGCAGCGCAGCACGCTGTTGGATGTGGTCGACACGCCCATCTCGCCTGAGCTGACACCTGCTGACAGCGAGGGTAATATCCAGCAGAAGACGGAGGATCTGGTAGGTCCCTATGAGCTGCACGATTTCTTCCTCTATTACATGATGCGCTTTGGCTTCAGTCCGAAGAAGATCTTCGTACTGGCCCGTCATGCCTTCAAGAACCGCTATGACGACGATGTCATCACAAAATGGCTGCAGACGTTCTGCCGTCGTTTCTTCAATCAGCAGTTCAAACGTTCGTGTCTGCCTGACGGACCCAAGGTGGGCAGCGTCAGCTTGTCGCCTCGTGGTGACTGGCGTATGCCCAGCGATGCCTCGAATGCATTGTGGCTGGCGGACTTTGAGAGTTGAGGGTTTTGATTTGAGAATTGAGATTTGAGGATTGAGGATTGAGGATTGAGATTTGAGACGACTGTTATTCATAATCATTAGTTTGCTGTCGTGGGGCAGTTTGGTGGCGCAAAACCGCTATCAGCAGTATATCGAGCAATATCGTGATATCGCTATCGAGCAGATGCTGAAGTGGAAAGTGCCGGCATCGATCACCCTTGCCCAAGGGCTGCTGGAGTCGGCGGCCGGACAGAGCACGCTCGCCACGAAGGGCAACAACCATTTTGGCATCAAGTGTCACGGATGGACGGGCCGCACAATCTATCGCGACGATGACCTGCAGAACGAGTGCTTCAGGGCCTACAGCTCAGCATACGAGTCGTATGAGGACCACTCACGCTTCCTGGCTACAGGGCAGCGCTATCGCAGCCTGTTCTCGCTGAAGATTACTGACTACGAAGGATGGGCCAAGGGACTGAAGGCTGCCGGCTATGCCACGAATCCCCGGTATGCGCAGAGCCTGATCGACATCATTAAGAACTACAACCTGAGCCAGTATGACAAGGCGCACTCCTATGACAAGTTCATGGTGGAACGTACGCATGACGGCTCTGTGAATGGTCAGCCCCTGCATCCTATCTATGCCTTTAACAAAAACTATTATCTCTATGTGAGGCAGGGAGATACGTTCCGTTCATTAGCTCAGGAAGTAGGCATCTCCTACAGGAAGCTGGCCCGCTATAATGAGCGCAACAAGAAAGACAGCCTGGAGCCGGGCGAGGTCATCTGGCTGAAGAAGAAAGGTACGAAGGCCCCCAAGGAGTATAAGCGTCAGCTGCACAGCGTGGTGGATGGCGAGTCGATGTACAGCATCGCGCAGAAATACGGCATTCGCTTGAAGTCACTATACAAGATGAACCGCCTCACGCCCGACTATAGCATACAGGTGGGCGACAGGCTGAGGGTCAGGTAGTCATCCGTTATAAAAGCATGAAGAAATGAAGAGAACCAATACAATGACTATTTGCAGCAGCATGATGCTGACGTTATGCAGCATGCTGATGATGAGTTGTGGCGCTACGCAAGCCAGGGACTATGACATCACCGCCTATGGTGCAAGCAGCGACACCACCGTGCTCAGCACGAAGGCCATCCAGCAGGCCATCGACGATTGTTCGAGTCATGGAGGCGGGCGTGTGGTAGTGCCTGCAGGTATGTATAAGATAGGTACCATCGAGCTGCGCAGCCACGTGCATCTGTACCTCGAGGCAGGTGCCACACTTTACGGAAGCACTAGTCTGAGCGACTATCGTGAGATGAAGTCCAGCTACCTCTCGCTGCGCACTCAGACGAGCACCATTCAGCTCATTTATGCCGACAGCGTTTGTGACGTGACCATCGACGGACAAGGCACTATCGACGGACGTGGAGCTGCTTTCGAGAAGCTATCATGGAACGATGAAGGCATCACTCGTCCGCATCTGCTGCGCTTCATCCAGAGTCAGGACATAGCCGTGCGCGACATCACCCTGCGCAACTCCGGCTGCTGGATGCAGCACTATCTGGCCTGCGACCGACTGCAAATCAGAGGCATCAAGGTTTACAACCGCAACAACTACAACAATGATGCGCTCGATCTGGATGGTTGTCATGATGTGACCGTGAGCGACATCATCACGGACAGCGACGACGACGGCATCACCCTGAAGAGCACTTCGCCACGTCTGTGCGAGAACATCGTTATCACCAACTGCATCATCAGCAGCCATTGCAATGCCATCAAGCTAGGTACCGAGACCAACGGCGGATTCCGCAATATCAGTATCTCGAACTGTGTGGTGAAGCCCTCCGAAGATCAGGAAAGCCAGTTCTTTGGTGATCCTTCGAAGCGTGGCACCTCGACCATCTCGCTTGAGATAACGGATGGTGGCATCATGGAGAATGTGAATGTCAGCAATATTACGGCTGAAGGCACCGAGTCGCCCATCTTCATCCGACTGGGCAACAGGGCACGCGGCTATGCCGAAGGCATACCAGTGGAACGGGTAGGAAAGATTCGTGGCGTGCGCCTGCAGAATATCATTGTGAACAATGCAGGACAGACTGGATGCTCGATTACCGGCCTGCCCGGACATCCTGTCGAGGACATCATCCTGAGCAATATCACTATCCGTCAGCAGGGAGGATGCCAGGCCGTGGCAGTACCTGCCGACGAGAAAGAGAAAGACTATCCTGAGGCCACGATGTGGGGCATCCTGCCTGCAAAAGGCTTCTTCGTGCGTCACGCCCGCCACGTTACTTTCCGCGATGTGGAGATCACCACCATCGAGCCAGACCAACGCCCAGAATATGTAAAAATCGACGTAGAATGAACATCCCGCGTTTCCTTTCCGCCTTTATATTGAGCTGCTTAGTGGCTCTGGCAGCCAGCGCACAACGCGACGGTCTCCACGAGCGGCTGACCAACCTGCCACATGTGTACATTAATACCTTTAATGGGCGCAACGTAACAAGCAAGACCACAATGGTCTATGCACGCATGTGGTATGTGGACGAGCAGGATAATGTGACGTTCTACGACTCCCTGCAGATCAGGGTGCGAGGCAACTCAACTGCCGGACTTGCCAAGAAACCCTATAAGCTGAAATTCCTCAACAAAGTGAAGCTGCTGGGCAAGGGCTATGCCAATACGAAGAAATGGACTTTGTTGGCCAATCATGGTGACAAGACGCTCCTGCGCAACGCCCTCACGAGTCTCATGGGTGAGCGGGCTGGACTGAAATTCAATCCTGCAGCAAAGTTCGTTGATCTCACTCTCAACGACCAGTACATCGGCAACTATCAGATTTCCGACCAGGTGGACGTGCGTCCCCATCGTGTGGATGTGGAGGAGCAGGATGTGCCCCTGACCAGCGAAAGTAATATCACAGGCGGCTATCTGCTTGAAGCGGATGGATTCAACGACTTCACCACTTCGCCCCAAGGGCCAAACAATTCGCCTACGGGGTTCCATACCAGCAGGTCACACGTGCCCGTACGCATTCATTATCCTGACGAAGAGGAGATCTACCCAAGCCAGTATAACTACATCAAGCAGTATATCAACGACTTTGAGGCGCGCCTGTTCTCGTCGAACTTTACCGACCCGCTGACAGGCTATCGTACGCTGGTGGACTCGACGTCGCTCGCGAACTGGTACATCTGTACGGAGATCAGCGCCAATGTCGACGGTTTCTTCAGTACTTATTTCTATAAGGATCGTGACGACAGCCGCATCTATTGGGGTCCTCTTTGGGACTACGACATCGCCTATAACAACGACAACCGGACGGATCGCGGAGGCACCAACAATACTGAGCGGCAGCTGATGAAAGACTATGGCTACGGCGACAGCAACGGCTGCAGGCGATGGGTGAAGCAGATGTGGAATGACCCTTGGTTCGCCAGACTCGTCAACCGTCGCTATAAGGAGATTGTGGATGAAGGTATGGAGAAGTATCTCAATGAAAAGCTCGACAGTCTGGTGACACTCATCGATGCCTCTCAGCAACTGAACTACCAGCGATGGGGTATCAGCACAAGGGCGCTGCGCGAGCGTGTGCTCTATTCCAGCTACGACCGCTATATCGACGATTTGCGGCTGTTCATCAGCCGTCATATGGACTACCTCACAACTGCATTCGCAGCTCTTCTGCCCGATGCTCCCGAGCCTGATCCTGACACCAACACACCTGACTTCATCGCTGAAGAGAATACTTACTACACCATCGCCAATAGCGGCACAGGTACCTGTCTGGACGTTGACATCGACAACGACGAACTCTGTGCCCGTCAGCGTGACGAGGATAGCGAGAGCCAGCAATGGTATATCACCAATCTCTCGAATGGCTATCTCTTCATCACCAACCGTGCAACAGGGCAGGCGTTGAGCGATCCTTCACCCGTAGGCTCTACTGCGACCACCAATACGGGTAGCGTCATCGTATTGGCTGACGCCGACTCTACTGATACGCGTCAATTGTGGGACTTGGTGGCACAAAGCGATGACCAGTATAACATCGTGAGCCGCTGGAGCCAGCATGCCGCCAACCTTCAAGGAGGCAACCAGGCCGACGGCACGCGAGTCATCAGCTATACCAGCGACGACCGCAATGCCTCGTCGCGCAACAGGCTCTGGCGCATCGAGGCTGCTGGCACCATCGTCGAGGATGCCGTGAACGATGTACTTCAGGACTATGCTTTAGCTTACGACACTTACGACGAGCGCCTGCACTTTGGAGCCGACGACCGTTCGGCACTCACGTTCCGAGCAATGATTTATGATCGCTCTGGCCGGCTGGTAGATACCTTCTCCGCCTCCGAGGACTACAGCATGCGTCAACTGCCCAAGGGACTATACATCGTCTCTTGGCGACATAATGGGCGCCAGCACAGCGTCAAGTTCTTGAAGTAGGATGTAAGAATCGATTGCTCCCCACCTTTTGAGAGGCGGGGAGCAATAATGTTGCTATTGATAACGTCGGAGTGCGCCCAACAGCTCAGTATTCTCTGAACGTGTGCCAATGGTGATGCGCAGGCAGTTGTGGCAAAGTTGCACATGCGTACGATTGCGCACGATGATTCCCTCATGAACCAGATAATCGTAGATGGCCTTCGCATCGGTAACGCGTGCAAGGAAGAAATTGGCATCGGTTGGGAATACCTTTTCACAGATGGGTAGCAGGCGGAAGGCCTCCATCATATTCGTGCGCTCCTGCAGTACCAGCTGTTGCCAACGTTCCACGTCGGCGGGATCGTTCAGCGTTGCCAACGCTTGCTTTTGAGTGAGCAGGTTGACGTTGTAGGGGTATTTCACTTTATTGAGCACACCGATGATCTCGGGCGATGCGAATGCCATTCCCAGACGTATGGCTGCGCTGGCCCATGCCTTGCTCATGGTGTTGAGCACGACGAGGTTGGGATACTGCCTGATGTCTGTTCGCAACGGGCGCTGGCGGGAGAAATCGCTATATGCCTCGTCGACGACCACAAGCCCTTGAAAACCGTTGATGACATCCACAATCTGCTGACGGTCGATGCTGTTACCCGTCGGATTATTGGGGCTGCATATCCAGATGATCTTCGTCCGGCTGTCGCAGGCATCCAGCAGTTGCTGTGCCTTGATCTGATACTCTGTGTCGAGCAGCACAGGCCGATATTCCACATCGTTGATATCGGCACACACACGGTACATGCCGTAAGTGGGCTCGATGGCTACAACATTGTCCTTCTGAGGCTCGCAGAAACAACGGAAGAGCAGGTCGATGGCCTCGTCGCTGCCGTTGCCCAGGAAGATATGGTCGGCAGGAACACCCTTCACTTGTGCTATGCGTGCCTTGAGCTCACGCTGCAACGGGTCGGGATAGCGGTTCATCGGCGTGTTGTACGGGCTCTCGTTAGCATCGAGGAAAACGTGTGCCTCATGTCCGGCATATTCGTCTCGAGCCGAGCTGTAGGGCGACAGTCGGCGGATGTTGGGTCTCAGGAGTTGTTCGATGGATTTCATAGCGATTCTATTCTGATGGTCATAGCCTGTCGGTGTGCCTCCAGCTGCTCAGCCTGTGCCATACTGGCTACGGCGGGGCCTATGTGGCGTATGCCGTCAGGAGTGATGTGCTGGAAGGTGATCTTACGGCAGTAGCTGTCGAGATTGACGCCGCTGTATGCTCGTGCGTGTCCATGAGTGGGCAGGGTGTGGTTCGTGCCGCTGGCATAGTCGCCTGCGCTCTCACAAGCGTAAGGTCCCAAGAAGACGCTGCCTGCATTGACTACCTTGTCGGCCATCTGCATGTAGTCCTTAGTCTGAATAATGAGATGCTCGGGTGCATAAGCATTTGCGAGTTCAATAATCTCCTCTGATGAAGCGACAAGCACAAGGTTGCTGTTCTCGAGAGCCTTGCGGGCAATCTCTTGCCTTGGCAGCAATGCCAGCTGTCGTTGCAGTTCGTTCTGTACCTGACTGAGCAAAGTGGGGGAGGTCGTGACGAGCAGCACCTGAGAGTCAACGCCGTGTTCAGCTTGCGAAAGCAGGTCGGCAGCCACGAAGGCGGCCTGAGCCGTGTCGTCGGCCAGCACGCAGACCTCTGACGGGCCTGCAGGCATGTCGATGGCCACCTCGTCGATAGCTACGAGTTGTTTAGCCGCCATAACGTACTGATTGCCGGGTCCGAATATTTTGTACACCTTGGGAACAGTAGCGGTGCCATAAGCCATAGCTCCGATTGCCTGTATGCCTCCAGCTTTGTAAATGGCGCTGACGCCTGCAATGCGTGCAGCGACGAGGATGGCAGGATGCACTTTTCCTTGCGGGTTAGGAGGAGTGCAGAGCACTATGTCGCGACAGCCGGCAATCTTGGCAGGTGTGGCCAGCATGAGTACGGTAGAGAAGAGGGGAGCGGTGCCTCCAGGTATGTAGAGACCCACTCGTTCGATAGGTACGCTGCGCTGCCAGCAGTCTACGCCAGGTTGTGTTTCGACGTGCAACTCCTGGAAACGCTGTGCCTCGTGGAATGCTTTGATGTTGGCATGAGCAAGGGTGATGGCCTCCTTCAGTTCATCGCTGACCAAGCTGTTGGCCTCGTCCATCTCCTGCTCGGTGACAGCCAGCGACTGCAGGCGCACATGGTCGAAGCGCTCCTCATAGTCGGCAACAGCCTCGTCGCCACGTGTGCGCACATCGTCGAGTACAGCAGCCACCGTCTGATGCAACTGTTTGTGATCCAGCTGTGGGCGCCGTGTGATAGCTGCCCATTGCTCATGCTGGGGATATTCTATAATGTTCATGTCGAATAGCTTAAAGAATCATTTTCTCGATAGGTGTGACGAGGATGCCTTGAGCGCCCAGCTCCTTCAGCTGACCGATGATCTGCCAGAAGCGTCCCTCGTCTAAGACAGTATGCACCGAGCACCACTCATCGTCAGCCAGAGGGATGACCGTAGGACTCTTCAGGCCTGGAAGAACGTCGATGATCTGCTGCAGACGGGCCTTGGGGGCGTTCATGCGTACATATTTCTTATCCTCAGCCTGACGAACGGCCTCGAAGCGGAAGAGCATCTGGCTGAGTATGTCGCGCTTTTCGGACGACATACCGGGATGGCCGATAAGCAGGGCCTCGCTCTGCATCACCACCTCCACCTCGCGAAGATTGTTGCTGACCAGCGTCGAGCCTGAGCTCACGATGTCAAAGATGGCGTCGGCCAGTCCGATACCCGGGCTGATCTCTACGCTACCCGTGATAACGTGTATTTCAGCTTTGATGCCATGCTGCTGGAGGAAACTCTGCAGGATGGCAGGGTAGGAGGTGGCTATCTTCTTTCCCTGAAACCACGAGAGTCCGGGATAGTCGAGGTCCTTGGGCATAGCCAGCGACAGACGGCAACGGCTGAAGCCCAGACGCGAGATGATGTCGGCGTGTGCCCCGCGCTCAATCAGCTCGTTTTCACCTACAACACCAATGTCGGCCACACCTGTGGCCACGCTCTGCGGGATGTCGTCATCGCGCAGGTAGAGCACTTCGAGAGGGAAGTTCTGGGCTGCGACGAGCAGGGTGCGCTTGCTGCTGCCCACCTTGATGTCAGCCTCGCTGAGCAGATGCATTGTGTCATCGAAGAGTCTTCCCTTTGATTGTACTGCAATTCTAAGCATATAAAGTCTAATTATCTTGAAAATCCGTTGCAAAATTACGCATTTTTTCTCGAATGTGCAATTAATTGTGTAATTTTGCACCAAAAATAGTACAGGATTGAAACATTACGGAATATTTATGCTGCTTTTTGTGCTTCTTTCGGGCTGTAAGCCGAAGAAAGAGCCTGTCGTTCCGCCTTGGATGGAAGAGGCAGAGATGACTGATGTTTTCGACCTGCAGCAGATAGAACGTGCCGGCGAACTAATAGCCTTGACGCTGTCGGGGCCCGACACCTATTACGATTATCATGGCAGTCACTTGGGCGTGCACTATCTGCTTTGCGAGCGTTTTGCCAGCCATCTGGGTGTGCGCCTGCGTATGGAGGTTTGTCGCGATACGGCCGAGATGCTGCAGCGTATGGACAGGGGCGATGCCGATCTGTTGGCATTGACAATGACCTCCGACACCCTCTCGCCGGGATGGCTTGTGGGCAAGGGTAAGGATGACCTGCAGCAGGAACTGCTGGCATGGTACGAGCCACAGATGCTGGAGTCGGCGCGCCAAGAAGAGAAACAGCTGTTGCAACGTCCGCGTGTCA
>JAEEGK010021971.1_pt1 | contig 13445 bp, 7 predicted proteins | sample 8958771 | NCBI WGS metagenome assembly JAEEGK01 (sample SAMN16246547, study PRJNA631951) | gut metagenome | biome: gut microbiome; feature: rumen; material: SC-attached | host: Bos | place: Iran: Karaj | collected 2018-10 | reverse complement strand
CATCACCATTATCTTGTACATAGAATGCTTGTTTATTAATTGTGAAATTATAAGTTCTTGCTAAACCTGTTGTGTTTGAAGTAATAGTAACAGAATAACTTCTAGATTTAACTGTTGGATCAGTATAATCTAAAGCTAGGGTTGTACTTTCTTCCATACTAAATTCACTAGCTGGAATAACAGTTACTTTTACTTTCTTAGTTGTATCAGGAATAGTAATTGTATAATCATATTTTGTATAGTCAAATTCAAATGGAACATCATTACCATCTGCAGAAATATAAATAGAGTCAACACCATTTAAATACTTAGGTGTTAATCTGATATAACCATTTCCATAATGACCATTTTCAGTAGTTCCAGTTGGACTTGGTAAATTTTGATCACCATTATAAATGTGAACATTAGTAGTGAAGAATTTATCACTTACTTTATATCCAGCAGGCATTGAAGCGTAATTAGATTCTTGTAATGCGAAGTTTGAGCCTCCACCACCACCACGGTCGTTATCTGAATTACCGTTGTTTGTCATAGCTCCTCCGCCACCGTACCAACCGCCGCCTCCAGGACCAGCGATATCTTTTACGTTATCATTTACCTGTTGTGGACCACCTTGGCCAAAAGTACCACTATATGTACCTCCAGCTGTTAATGTACCAGCAGTACCGCCGCTACCGTTGGTAGCTGGTGCGGATATTCCAGCACCACCACCGGCACAACTAGGGCATCCAACTCCTCCGCCACCGCCGGCAACAATTAATCTGTGATATAGTGTATTTCCACCAATACGAATATCAGTAGCGCCACCACCATATACGCCAACAGGTGTTACTAAGTCACCATTGCTATTATAATATGAGTAAGCTTTACCGCCGCCGTTCCAACCTTTAGTTGTATTATAAAGGTCAAAAGTTTGTCCAGAACCACCTACATATAAGTATAATCTTTGATTCTTTGAGAAATCTACATCAGCTTCTACTAATCCACCTCTACCAGCAACTCTATTGCTTCTATATCCACCTTCAGCTCCCCATAAACTCATTGTATAAGTACCAGTCGCAGGGATATAGAAATCTTGATAAGTTCCAGTATAAGGAATATCATAATATACTTTTCCATCTTTTTCTACTTTATAGAAATCTGTTTTTCTTATTTCAATGCTGTATGTATAAATTACACCAGTTTCATTATTTACTAGTGTTAACACATCAGTTCCGCTTGTATTATTTGTTAAATCGATAACTTTATGTGTTTGAGTTAATGTATATCCACTAGCAATATTAGCTTTAATTGTTACTTCAGGGACATCATTTGAAACAGTTAATATGTACACATGTTTAGTGTGATCAAAGTCAAATTTAATATCACCATTGTTTAATAAGATGCTTTTAAAGCCATTGATTGCTTTTGGTGTTATTCTAATATAGCCATTACCAGGATGGCCTGTTTCAGAAGCACCTGTAGGTGATTTGAATGTTTGGTTACCATTATATACGTGAACATCTGTCATGAAGTATTGTGAATCTAATTGGTATCCAGCAGGCATTGATGAGAAGTTAGATGCTTGTAAAGCGAAGTTAGATCCACCTGCTCCACCTTTATCATTATCTGAACTACCACCACCACGGTTAGTAGGTCCATATCCACCACCGTACCAGCCGCCACCACCGGCGCCACCGGTATCACCTTGTAATGTTGAACCATTCCAATACATATATTGTTGTCCACCTACACCAAATGATGCACCCAGACCTCCAGATGTTAATGAACCAGGTGTTGAATCGCCGCCGCTACCAGTAGTAGCAGCAACTCCAGCTCCACCACCAGGGTTACCAGGGGCACCAACAGATCCACCGCCTCCGGCAACGATTAATCTATTGTATAATGATGTACCACCGATACGAATATCTGTAGCACCGCCACCGAATGCGCTACGAGGTGCAGTATAAATACCACCTTGTGCATAATAGTAGTATTCATATCCACCACCGTTCCAACCTCTTCTAGTACCATCTAGAGTAGTTGTATTACCAGCACCACCTACGTATAGATATAGTTTTTCACCTTTTTCAAGGTAAACATCACCTCTGATGTAACCACCATTACCACCATATCCATTGCCATTTCTATCTCCACCTTTAGCACCCCAAAGTTCTAAAGTATAAAGACCAGCAGTTTGAATATAGAATTCTTGGTATTCACCAGTATATGGGATTTCATATTGAATGTTAGTTCCGTTTTGAATTTTATAATAATCTACTTTATTGATTGTTACAGAGTAAGAATTGATTGTACCGTTACTCATATCTGTAACTGTAATAACATTATTACCATGAGTATTGTCTGTTAAATCGATAACTGAATTAGTTTGGCTTAACATATATCCAGATTTCATACCGATATCAAATGTTACTTTATCAACAGAATTGTCTACTGTTGTTGTATAAGTGTACAAATCATATCTATAATCTAATTTTACATTTCCGTTATTTAATTTGATTGATAGGATACCATCAGTTGCGACAGGAGTTATTTTTGCTTTACCATCGCCTGTATTAGTACCTGTTGAATAAGCAGGACTAGTTAAATATCTAGATGAAGTTACTTTGTAATCAACTGGCGTAACGTTTGTAGTATTGGCAGTTAAAACAAATGCAGAACCACCGCCACCACCTTTATCGTTATCTGAGTTAGAACGGTTTGTGTTTCCACCGCCGCCGCCGTACCAGCCGCCGCCTCCGCCGCCGCCTCGGTCAGCACGTTCAAATATACCATCACCACCATAACCGAAACTACCACGGCCGTTACCACCAGCAGTTTGTGAAGCACCTGTACCACCATCACCACTACCATATGTAGCATTTGTACCAACAAGTCCACCATGACCTCCAGCATTACCAGGGGCACCAACAGATCCGCCACCTGCAGCAACTACTATTCTGTGATACAATGTAGTACCATCAATTCTAAAATCAGTAGCGCCACCACCATAAATGTTATCACCTGGTGCGCGTCCACCACCGTTATAACCTTTTTTAGTACCATCTAATGTAGGTGTCATACCTGAACCACCAACATAGATATATAAAACATCACCCTGATTTAAATGTATGTTACCTCTTGTATATCCACCTTTACCTGCATTGCTGATATTACTTGCTGCGCCTCTATATCCACCTGAAGCACCCCAAGCTTCAAGTTTATAAATACCATCTGTAGGAGCTACGAAAGTTTGAACATCACCTGTATAGCCATAATTATATTCAGTAACGCCTAAAACGTGCATTGGCGCAAGAAAAATAAGCGCAAATGCACTGATTAAAGTCAACCCGATTTTACGAATAATTGTATTTTTAATCATCTACATCATTCCTAGTCTTCTACTATAAAATAATTATACCAAAAAAAGAGAAATATCACAATAATATTTCTCTCATAAAGCACACTTTTTTATCTGCTATTTTTTAAATCCGCAAGATAATTTTGCATCAATAACATAATCTGTTTTTCCATATGGTTCTTGAGGGTAAATAACGATTACAGATTCTGTTTTATCACATTCCTCTTTTGTCTTTTTATTAACAAATTCGTATTTATTTCCTTTTTCATCAGTAAATTCATATCTCATAAGATTATCTAAATTAATTCTTAGACCAGTATCTTTAAAATTTGATAAGAATTTAACTCTTGCTTTTTCGTCTTTACCTGTTCCATTATAATAGTATTCTTCATAGAATCTTCTACCAATTAATTCGAAATTCTTTTCTAATGTTGATTGGTTAGTTTTTCTTGAAACAACTTTTAATAGTAAAACAGCTAATACTATAATTACTACTACAGCTAAAATAACCACTAAATTCTCACGAATTACTGTAATAAAGTTTGAACAGATTTTCTTCGCGTCTGAAGCCTTTTTAACCGGTTTAATATCTTCATTAATTAAAGCCTTTACTTCTTCTTTAATTTCTTTTTCTCTTTTTGCTGGTGTAACTTTTACTTCTTCTACCTTTGTTTCTTTTGGTGCTTTTACATAGCCTTTAGCAGCCATGCTTCTTGAATTGTTTGATTTTTTTGCAGTTGATTTCTTAGTTGTTGCTTTTTTCACACTTGTTTTTTTTGTTGCCATATCCTATCACTCCTATTATCATTATACAAAGAAATTTTATTTTTGTAAATCATTTTTTTAAAATATATAATTCTAGTCCTAGCTCAGCATCAACCTTACCACTTTTTATCTTAAAATCAAGGTCCGCTAGGTTCTTAATTTGGTTAAGTAAATACTTATCTGAATAATTATATGCATCTTTTTTAAGATGATAAATATACCCCGGACTTTGTTTCAATTCTTTCGCGATATCCCCATCTGTATAACCTATTTTTGCTAGTGTTTTAACTTGATACATTAATCTATATCTATTAGCTAAAGAAACTAGTATTTGTATTGGTTCTACACTATAAAGAAGCATATTATGATAACTTTCTATCGCGTTAATTTTATTATTTTCTAAGATATAATTCATTAATTTAAATAGGTCATCATCTATATTTTTTGTTGTAATTAAATCAATATCTTCTTTTGTGATTTTTTTATCTTTTTTATATAATTTTAGCTTTTCAATTTCATTTTTTATATTAAAATTATCGTTACCTACAAATGATATAAAGTAATCAATTATATCATCTTTTATTTCGTAATCTTCTAATAATCCTTTAATAAATTTTCTAGGATCATCATCTACGGTAAAGTCTTTAACAGTACCATGTTTTTTAATTAATTTTGTTACTTTTTTTCTTTCATCTATCTTATTTTCTGTTGTAAAAATAATGGTTGTATTTGGGTTATAATTTTCAATATATTTTTCAAATACTTCTAAATCTACGCCTGATTTTGCAGATGTAAATATTGATGCATTGTTAACTATAATTAGTTTTTTATCATCAAATAATGATACTGATGATGCATCTTCTAATATGTCTTTATAGTTATATGCGTCTAAGTCATATTTACTAATATTTATATCCTCTATTTTAGAGGTTTTAACTATCTTTTTTACTTCATTTTCAATACCAAACGCATCACCGTATAGTAAATATAGCATACTATCACCCTACTTCATCATACTTATTTATTGTATCAAATTAATAATTATTTGTCATTAAAATTATCACTACAAAAGAAAAAAGATAAGAATTTCTTATCTTTCATAGTCGCATGAACTGCATTTAATTTGTTTATTTTTTTCTACTAACATTGAACCACATTTTGGACAACTTTCACCTATAGGCATATCCCAATACGCAACGTCGCATTTAGGATAATTATTACATCCGTAGAAAACTTTTCCTCTTTTACTTTTCTTTTCAATAATCATACCATCACATTTAGGACATTTACATATTTCTTTAATTACTACTTCTTTTGGTTTTATATATTTACATGTTGGATAATTAGAACATGCTTCAAATTCACCAAATTTACCTTTTCTTATTACCATAGGAGATCCACAATTTGGACATACATCTCCTGTTTCTTTAGCTTTTGTCTTTTCCATACCTTTAAATGCATTATCAACTAATGGGGCAAATTCACTATAGAAATCACTTAATGTTTTTATATGGTCTAAACTACCTACTGCGATTTTATCTAAATCACTTTCCATATTAGCTGTATATTTAACGTTAATGATATCTTTAAAGAATTCTTGTAATTTATCATTTGTATCAAATCCTAATTCTGTAGGTATAAAGTGTTTTTTATCTAATTTTACATATTCTCTATCTTTAATTGTTGTTACGATAGTCGCGTATGTAGATGGTCTACCAATACCTAATGATTCCATTTCTTTGATTAAAGATGCTTCAGTAAATCTTGGTTTTGGTTCTGTAAAATGTTGTTTCTTTTCTACATTGATACTATTTAATATTTCACCTTTGTTTAACTTAGGTAATATATTCTTTTCATCATCTTCTAAGTCATAAATACTTAAATAACCATCAAATTTAACTACTGAACCTGTTGCTTTGAATTCATATTCATTATTATCTAATAATACTGTAGTAGATAATGATACTGATGGTGCCATAAGACTCGCTAAGGCACGTTTATAGATTAAATTATATAGTTTGTATTCATCAGTAGATAAATATTCCTTAACTGATTCAGGTGTTCTTCTAATATCTGTTGGTCTAATACCTTCATGGGCATCTTGCATGTTTTCTGATTCTTTTTGTTTTTTTACAAATCCTACATATTCTTTACCATATTTTTCTTCGATATATTTAAATGTATCATTAATAAATAATGGAGATAATCTTTCTGAATCTGTTCTCATATATGTAATTAAACCTGTTGTTTCAGTACCTAAATTGATACCTTCATATAGTTTTTGTGCGACTGACATTGTTTTTTTGGCTGTAAAATTAATCTTATTACCTGCAACTTGTTGTAATGTAGATGTTTTAAATACTGGTTTAGATGCTGTCTTAACATCTTTTTCTTTAACATCTTTAACTACATATTCTTTATTTAATTTAGATATTATTTCATCTACTTCAGATTCATTATGGATTTCTAATTTTTCGTCTTTATATTTTTCTAAGTTTGCTTCAAAATCTTTAAAATGAGATGTAACTGTCCAATACTCTTCTGGAATAAACGCGTTTATTTCTCTTTCTCTATCTACAATTAATTTAACCGCAACTGATTGAACTCTACCTGCTGATTTACCTTCTGTTTTTGATTGCATTAATTTAGATAATCTAAAACCTATTATTTTATCTAACATCATTCTTGTTTCTTGAGATTTAACTAAATTATAGTCTATATCTCTTGGATTTTTTAATGCTTCTATAACTACTGGTTTAGTTATTTCATTAAATTCTACTCTAGAATAATTTTTAAGTCCTAATGCTTCTTTTAAATGCCAAGAAATAGCTTCACCTTCACGGTCAGGGTCGGTTGCTAGATAAACATAATCTGACTCTTTAACATCTTTCTTTAAACCTGTTAATACTTTACTTTTCCCTTTAATTACTTCATATGTTGGAGTAAAGTTATTATCTACATCTATACCTAGACCATATTTACCTGTATTGGCTAAATTTCTAATATGGCCCATACTAGCGATTACTTTATAATCACTACCTAAATACTTTTCTATTGTTTTTGATTTTGCTGGAGACTCCACTATAACTAAATACTTAGACATGTTATCTCTCCTTTCAATAATAATATTTATACTATGCTTTTTAATTTATGTCAATATAAATTTTTTTATAGTGTAAAATTAAAAGAGTTTCAATTAGAAACTCCTTAATTATTAATCGATTACTGATTTTAATACTGTTATAACTGGACGAATACCTGCATTATTATACATGCCATTAACTCCGCCACCGCTGCAGCCATTGCAAAGTGCGTCATTGTAGCTTACCCAGTTTGAACTCTTGCTAACTGTTCTATAGTTTAAACCACCATTTGCATTAATAGTCCATGCGTTAGCTGTTGTATTTGCAACTGCGTCTGAAGTCCAGTACCCATAATTAACAGATGTTGATACTGCACTACAACCAAAGCTACTACAATCTTTTGTATAGTTAAATAGCCATTTGTATGCGCTTTGTTCTGTTGCTGTTGCTATTTGTGTTTGCCAATTTGCACCGGTTGATACAGATGTACCACCATCTAAATAGAACCATGCGTCACTACCTGATGTTACTGAATTGAAAGTAGTATTTCCTGTAATTCTAGCAATTTCATCTGTGGTGATAAATCTTGCTTTATATCCATCGGTATCGTATTGAATTCGATATGCAGATTCTGAACCATTAATTAAATATACGTTTATATAGTTTTTAGGAGTAATAGTACCTTGCCAACCATCAGTTAATTCTTTTAATTTTGCTGAAGCTATTACTGGTCCAGCACCATTATTATTAGAATCAGCCCACACATATTTCGAATTATCAAGATTTCTATCCAATATCATAGTATATGATAAGTTATCTTGCATATAAGCATAAAATCTTAAACATCCACTACTCATTCCATTTACCGTATTACCACCATTAGATGAAAAATCTACTACATCACATTTTTGACCTGTTGTTACGTTGAAGTATTTAATTTGTACTGGGCTTATCATTGTACCTGTATATATCGTTCTACCATTAGCTTCTGTTAATACTGGCCCTGCTACTCCAGAACCACCTGATCCTGATCCTCCAGATCCAGAACCACCTGATCCTGATCCACCGTTATAGCCTCCGCCGCCACTTGATGAAGAACCTCCATTATTAGGTGTAGGTATGATTATTCCACTTCCACCTTGTATTGAACCAAATTTTTTAGAACCATCTGAGAAAGTTAATTCATAATAGTATCTTACGCCTGTTTCAGTTGGTGATAATGTACATATATTACCACTAACCATACCATCTATAGTATATTTACCTGCTTCTATACCATATTTACAAGTAGATAATGATACTGATGTATCAGCGCTATTATTAGTTGATATTTCAATTGAATTTTCACCTGAATTAATACTATCAATATATGCACTACCACTTAATACAGTACAGTTTTCGGTATCTTTAGACATTTGTATATCTATAATATCTTGTGTAGTTGTTTTTGTAAAACATCTAGTTCCAATTATTATTGCCATTTCTACTGTACCATCTGGATACGCAACTACCGTACCTGTTGATCTTATATTTTCTAAGTCTAATCTATCAATTATGTTAGTACCTAATACAGCTCTTTTAGACTCATCCATTTGTGATTCCATGTAGAATGTTTGCGCTGCTCTTACGTATTTTTCAGCACTTCTTTTATCTGATTGAGCCTTAGCTTCATCTATTATTTTTGATATTATTGGTGTTACTATTACAGCTATGATTGCTAGTATTAGGATAACTGCTAGTAACTCAATTAATGTAAATCCCTTTTTCCTCATTTTACTACTCTCCTATTCTTATAATATTGTATCATTATGCCATACTTTAATCAATATATATTTATTTATTCTTTACCTTATGATATAATTTATTAAGCGAGGTGATTATATGCAATTAAAGGAATTAACTAGTGAAACTTTTGATAATTTTTCTATTAATTTTAGTCCAAATTCGCCTTATCAAACTTCTTTCTATGGTGATACTATGGTTAAAGAAGGATATACTCCTATGTATTTAGGTTTAATAGAAAATGATAAGATATTAGCTGCAACTATGATATTAGTCCAAACTGATGGCAAATTTAAATACGGTTATATTCCAAGGGGATACTTAATTGATTTTTCTAATACTTTATTAGTTAATGAGTTTAGTAAACAACTTAAAAGATATTTAGGCGGTAAAGGTATAGTTGCAATTAAAATATCACCTACTATTATTAAAAACATCTTCAATTCTGATTATGAAATTATAACTAAAAATGATAACTATAATAATATATTTAATAATTTGATGAGTAACGGATATAATCATTTAGGTTATAATATGTTATTTGAATCATATAAACCTAGATATGATGCAGTTATTGATTTAAATAGTGATATTTATACATTATTTAATAATATGAGTAAAGAATATCGTACTAAAGTTAGAAGTGCGGAGGATAATGGTATTAGAATTCATAAGGGTACTGACGCAAATCTTGAGACTTTATATAATCAAGTTAAAAACAAATATCCTAGAGGTTTAGAATACTTTAAGGAATTATATAATAACTTTAATAAAAAAGGTTTAATTGAGTTATACTACGCTAAATTAGAACCTAATGTTTATTTAAAGAAGAATCAACTTGAATATGAAAAAGATGATATATCTGCACATCAAGCTAATGAAGGTGTATTAAGAAGCACTTTGAAAAGTGATTTTGTATTAGATAAAAAGATGAAGGCTGATAAAGCTTTAACAATATCTAAGGCAAAATTATCTGATGCGGTTAATTTGATGCAAAAATATCCAGATGGTGTTATAGTTGCTACTCTATTGGTTGTTAAGATTAATGATACTGTTACTGTATTAATGGATTCATTTGATAGAAAATATAGTAATTTTAATGCAAAACACCTAATAATATGGAAATTAATTGAAAAATTCTCAGCAGAGGGATATAAGTATTTTAACTTAGGTGGTATTGCTGGTAGAGTTGAAAAAACTAATAAGTATTATGGATTAAATAGTTATAAATTAGGTTTTGGTGCAAGAATATATGAATATTCAGGTGATTTTGAATTTATAACTAATATGCCTTTATATTTATTATATAAAAATTCATTTTTATTTAAGAAAAACAAAAAGTAGATTGTAAAATCTACTTTTTTAATTAAATTTATATTTCTTTTGAGCTATTCTATACCCTATTTTAGTTAATGTTTTATTAATTCTAGTTAATCCTGCTATACCAAAACATAATTTATAATATAATTTCTTATTATGGTTTTTAAGATATTTCCATAATTCTTTCTTTTTAGGTTTATCAGTTTTATTCTTAGATAAACATAAGAATGTAGTTGATATAGTCATCATCATATCTATATAATGAACTAAATATTTATATAATGCATAATTTGTATATTTATATTCTGTTGGGTCAAAGAAGCTAATCATTTCTTTTGTTATAAATAATTGTTGATCAATTCTTTTAATCATATTTTTTTCGTTTACAGATTGATCATCTCTGCCTATAAAATATCTATAGAAATCTGCATTTATATAATACATTGTTCTAATCTTTGGTAATGGATAGTATACGAAGATATTATCTACATAGAATGTGTGTTCAGGTAATTTTAAACCAGATGCTTGTAATAAAACTGTTCTATATAATACTGAATGCATTAATATATACTCATTTCTTTTAAATTTACCTACATCTTTCCAACCAAAAATTTTTTCTTGAGGAAATACATTAGTATAATTTACTACGTTTTGTTTACCTTCTTTTTCATAAACATAGTTAACTAATAACATATCAACTAGTTTATTTCTCTTTTTTAGTTTCTTAATAGTGTTTATTACCTTATTTAAGGCGTCATAGTCAACCCAATCATCTGAATCAAGTACTTTATAGTATAATCCTTTTGCGACCTTTAAACCAGCATTTACGCCACTACCATGGCCACCATTTTCTTTATCTATAACAATTACATCTTTTGGATATTTTTCTTTATAAGAATTAGCTATTTTTAATGTATTATCTTTAGACCCATCATTTACAATTACTATTTCAATATCATCTATAAAAGGTATTAAACTATCTACTGCCCTATTTAAATATGCTTCACTATTATAAGATGGAATCGCGAATGTTATTAATTTCATATAATCACCTATTACATTATACCTTTTTTATGGTATAAAAAGCAAGTGACACAAATAAAAAAGTAGTTCTTTCGAACTACTTTATTCATTTCATAATTACTTAATGATTTCTGAAACGTTACCAGCACCAACTGTTCTACCACCTTCACGGATAGAGAATTTAGTACCGTTTTCAATAGCGATTGGAGCTATTAATTCAACAGTCATTTCAACGTTATCACCAGGCATTACCATTTCAACACCAGCAGGTAACTCGATTACACCAGTTACGTCTGTAGTTCTGAAATAGAATTGTGGACGATAATTTGTGAAGAATGGAGTATGACGTCCACCTTCGTCTTTACTTAATACATAAACTTGTGCTTTGAATTTAGTATGTGGAGTAACTGTACCTGGTTTAGCAAGTACTTGTCCTCTTTCAACATCTTCACGAGCAATACCACGTAATAATACACCGGCATTATCTCCTGATTCAGCATAATCTAATGATTTACGGAACATTTCGATACCAGTAACTACTGATTTCTTAGTTTCTCTTAAACCAACGATTTCAACTTCATCATTAAGTTTTAATTGTCCTCTTTCAACACGTCCTGTAACAACTGTTCCACGACCTGTGATTGTGAATACGTCTTCGATTGGCATTAAGAATGGTTTATCAATATCTCTAGCTGGAGTTTCGATCCAAGTATCAACAGCATCCATTAATTCATCAATTTTAGCTGTCCAGTTAGGGTCACCTTCTAATGCTTTTAATGCAGATCCACGAATAATTGGAGTATTATCTCCGTCATATCCATATTCAGATAATAATTCACGGATTTCCATTTCAACTAAGTCTAATAACTCAGCGTCATCTACCATATCACATTTGTTCATGAATACTACCATACGTGGTACTCCAACTTGACGTGATAATAAGATGTGTTCACGAGTTTGTGCCATTGGTCCATCTGTAGCAGCAATAACTAAGATAGCACCATCCATTTGAGCAGCACCTGTGATCATGTTTTTAACATAATCGGCATGTCCTGGGCAGTCTACGTGAGCGTAGTGTCTTTTTTCTGTGCTATATTCGATATGAGCAGTATTAATTGTAATACCTCTTTCTCTTTCTTCTGGAGCTTTATCGATATTAGCGAAGTCTACTTTTTCATTACCATTTTTACCTGCTAAGTGAGCAGAAATAGCAGCAGTTAAAGTAGTTTTACCATGGTCAACATGTCCAATTGTACCAATGTTAACATGTGGTTTTGAACGGTCAAATTTTGCTTTTGCCATAAAAAATTTCCTCCTCTTTTGTTTTACTATTTTATTTTATAATAATACTCAAATTTTATCAAGTATTTTTATAACTAATTAATCATTATTTGATCCATTTTTCTTAATAATTTGTTCTGTAATATTTCTTGGTGTTTCTTCATAGTGATCAAATACCATTGTAAATGTTCCACGTCCTTGAGTATTTGAACGTAAGCTTGTAGCATATCCAAACATCTCAGCTAAAGGTACCATTGCATCAATTGCTAAGGCATTTCCTCTAGATTCTTGTCCTAATGGACGTCCACGACGTGAAGTAATATCACCCATAACGTTTCCTAAATATTCATCAGGAACTACTACTTGAACTTTCATAATTGGTTCTAGTAATACAGGTTTACATTTTTTAGCAGCTTCTTTAAGTGCTAAACTTGCGGCAACTTTGAATGCCATTTCAGATGAGTCTACATCATGGTATGAACCATCAAATAATGTAGCTTTAACATCTATCATAGGATATCCAGCAAGAACACCAGTTTTCATAGCTTCTTGTAATCCTTTGTCAGTAACTGGAATGTATTCACGAGGAACTACACCACCAACAACTGCGTCAACGAATTCATATCCTTTATCTGGATTTGGTTCAAATTTAACCCAAACATGTCCGTATTGTCCACGTCCACCAGATTGTTTAATATATTTACCTTCACAATCAGCAGCTTGAGTTAAAGTTTCACGATATGAAACTTGAGGTTGTCCAATATTTGCTTCAACATTGAATTCACGTTTCATTCTATCTACGATGATATCTAAGTGAAGTTCACCCATACCAGCGATAATAGTTTGTCCTG
>JAEEGK010021962.1_pt1 | contig 13448 bp, 8 predicted proteins | sample 8958771 | NCBI WGS metagenome assembly JAEEGK01 (sample SAMN16246547, study PRJNA631951) | gut metagenome | biome: gut microbiome; feature: rumen; material: SC-attached | host: Bos | place: Iran: Karaj | collected 2018-10 | reverse complement strand
TATAAAGAAAATTTTTTGATAGATTATCTGAAATTGAAATAAAAATTAGTAATTAATTAAAATAAAAAACATAATAATAATGAAATGAATCCTAATTTATATGAAAAAGCAGAACTCGTTTGCTCATTAGGATTTGAAGGACTATCACTTTGAGTAGAATAAGTAAAAGTTTTAGAATTACCTAAAGCAAAAGATAAATTAGCATCACTCTCATGAGTGAATTTAGAAGCATCAGATAAAACAGCTAAATTATAAACATTTCCAGAAGCTGCTTCAATTTTAGCAGAAGGATTACAAGTTAATTCTGTTCCTGAAGTTTTTATTTGAGCAGCAGCACAATTAAGAGAAATTGGATTTCCTCCTGTTTTTGTTAAAGTAAGTCCTCCTACTACAGTAACAGTTCCTTCAGTATTCGCTGTTGATGTGGCTTTAATTTTAATTTCTCCTGTTGTTGCTGCTATTTCACTATTATATGTTAAAGATACTAAATTAAAAGTGATTGTATTAGTTTGGGGATTTACTACATTAGATGAAAAAGTCTTAGCTGAATCATTAATTTTAAAGACTAAACCTGAGTCTTTGGGATTTGATGATCCATCTTTTTCATTTACTATTTTTGATTCATCTCCTATATCCAGAACAAAGGATGCTCCAGCTACAGCATCTAATTTTGTATCTGTTGTGCAAGTCAAAGATGTTGCTGTGTTTCCTATTAGTTTTGCAGTACATGTTATACTTGCTTCTTTAGTTCCATCTTTTTTTAAAACTAAACCTCCTTCTTCTATTGTTATTGTTCCAGTAAGAGAAGTTTGGGCTATTGCAGAAATAGGTATATTCCCGCCAGCTGCTATATCAGCATCAAATGTGGCTGCACCCATAGAAAATGTTACATCATTTAAAAGTACTGATGTAAAACATAAAAATACAATCAGAATTGATTTCATATTTAAGAGAAAGGATGAGCTTTGGTTTATTAATTAAAAGTATGAAATAATTCCAGATAAATAAAAATTTTTAGTTTGAAACATTGAAACGTTACGGTTTCGAAAACAGTAATTATTTTTAAATATTAATAAAAAAATAAAACCCCGTTTTACTTATTTTTTTTTTGTTCTATTAAATTTCCATTCTATCCAAATTTATTTTTCAATAAAAATATCTTTGTGTAATTTTATATATGAGATAATATTAAAATAAAATATTTATTGAGAATTAAAATATTCTCCATTTATCTCTATTTGATTATGTTAATGAAAGAGTTTGCTTATTTTCCATCTTTATTAAAAAAACAAAAATTAATTGAAGATAATATTAATGGATGATTGTGTAACATTAATTAAATTTATAATGATTGAATCAGAAAAAAAAGAAATTGTAGAATCAGAATATAGATAATTAAAAATAGATAAAAAGAAAATCAAATTAAAAGTTAAAATAATAAATATAAATGAAAATAAAGATAAAATGTAAAAATAAAAGATTAAATAATGAAGAACTTTGAATATTATATTAATATAAGATATTATCTTTAAATACTATAAACTCAAATTGAATATGAAGAGACAATATTTTTCTTATATAATAATTAAACAATATTTTCAAATGATTGATTATTAATGAATAAGAAGTCTTAAATATTATAACAGAAAAAAGAGTCCTTTTTTTCCAACAATAGTTTTCTTATATAATAAAATAATACTTTCTCAAGATTGAGTAGATTTGTTAGTAACTGAAAGTAAAAATATGATAATATAATAAATAATTGTGTTGCAAATATGTTGAAAAATGTTTTAGTTGTTTAAATTCAATAAAATATAAAGTCTATTTTAGATAAAATATGAGAAATAAATAAAAGAATAAAAATATATTTTTTATTAAAACATAATAAAATAAATGATATTATTGTTAAATTAGGATATTACTATATAAATCAATCATGTGATAGAAAATAAAAATTTACATTATGAATAAAGTTTTATGACATTATTCAATTTCAAATATTTTTATAGGATCATAGATAGTGATTATTTTATCTTGAATCATTTCTCTATAATTTCAAATTAAGCATAATTCAACATTTAATGGTAAATGAAAAAATTGATTATTCTATTTAAAGTTATGATTATTTTTGTTATTTTTATATTATAATGAGTCAGAAAAATGATATTTGATTATTTATTTTTAAAGTAAATAGAATATTAACACAACAAATAAATTATGAAATGAATTATTAAATATTATTCCTTTTATTATGAAAAGTAGAATTAATTTTATAATCATTATTGGATGGGTAGTATTATTAATGCAATTTTAGAATTTTTGGATAAAATTGGATTTAAATTCTTTATTTCATTATTTAAAATAAATGAAAAATAAAACACAACTTTGAATTAAAACTATTTAAATATTTTTATTTTTATTTTTTATGTTTATATTTGATTAAGAATATACTATTAATGGTATTTTTTAATATTTTATAAGAAAAAAATGAAAAGGTATTTTATCTATATTTTATATTTTATTATTTCCATAAATAAAACTATAAGTCATAGTAATAACTCATTAAAAAATTTAGATGAAAAAATTAATTGTATGTTATTCACAGATTGTTTTAATTGTTCAGTTTGTGGAGAAGAAATATTAGAAAACTTTGAAGAATGTCCTTGTTTTTGGAATACAAATTTTTGTCAAAAAAAAAAAATTAAATCTAAGTATATATTTTGGAGAGATTATTTTTCAAATTGTACAGATTTAAATTCATATTCAATTCAAAAAAAATATTGTGGGGATTTTACTTTTTCACAAGACAGAACAAAAGCAGAAATAACTCTTCCACAAATAAATGAAACATATGGTTTAGCTAATTTATATTGTCATTATTTATATGAAAATACTCAAGGAAAAGAAACGGTATATAAAGTAAGAATTGATTTAAATGAAAAAAATATTAAATCAGAAGAACCAATTTTATTAAGTTATAAAATATATTATACAGCAAATTATTTTGATTCTAATCCCTTTGTTTTAACTTCAAGTTCTTCTTCTTTTGATGATGATTATAAAATTGAAGTATTTTATTATTGTAATGACTCTTATAATGAATTACCTTTTACTTTTGAAATTAGTTATAAGAAAAATCCTAAAAGTTCTAGTTTACATATTACTATAGGAATTATCTTTTCAATTATGATTATTTTTATTATTGTTATTATAATATTAATAAGAAGAATTAAAAGAGCTTCTAGAGTAAATCGTTTTACTTTTATTAGAGTTTTTAATAATGAAGTAAATGAAAATGCTATTAATGATAATAAGAAAAAAATTGAAATTTTATTAAATAATCCTGATTTATTAGGTGAAAGAATTTGTAAGAAAGAATTTGAAAAATATGGTTCTAATTGTACCATTTGTTTAGAAGAGTTTAAAGTTGGAATTGATAAAGTTAGTTTAACTCCATGTTTTCATGTTTTCCATTATAATTGTATAAGTGAATGGCTAAAAAAAAATTTTTCTAAAATAACATGTCCAAATTGTAATTATGATATGTCTGATATTGATAAATGCTTTAAATATAAAATAAATGAAAAAAAACGAAAAGAACCAATAGAAAATATAAATAATGAAATAAATAATCTCAAAGAAAATCCAAATTTTGATTTAGCTCAAAACAATAGTAAAAAACAGGAAAATAATTCTTAATATTGTTTAATTCAAAATTTCAGTCATTATAATTATATATATTTATTATGTTTAATATTATTTTTCAATGAATAATTTTTAATTATAAATTTGATTTATATTTATATAAAGATTTTTAAAACATAAATGATTAAAATATGCAACGTTAAATGCTTATATATGAAATTTTAAATAATAATGAATATATATAATTTATAATCAATTAAAAAATGGAATGAATTTTTATCTTTCATAAAATTAATTGATTGAATTAAAATAAAAATATAAAAAATAAACAACATCATTTCAGCTAAAGATAATGCATTAAGGTCATAAAAATGTAAGTTAAATAAGCTATTATTTTTCCCTAACTTATTACTCAAAAAATTTTTAAAAAATGTATATATTATATCCAAAATCTTTTAGTTTGGAAACATCCTTTGTTATTTTTAAATTTTGATAATTCATTTTTAATTTACTTATTTCAATATATATAGTTTGTAAGATTTTTTTATTTAATCAACTATTAAATTTTCTTCTTTTAATTATTTTATGTTATATAGAAAATATTTTGATATAAAAACTATATAATTATTTTGAATAATATTTTATTTTTTTCTTCTTAATATTAATATCCACATTTTTATGTGTAAAATATTTTAGATTTTTTCAATTTTGTCAATCAGAATATAGTTTAAAAAATGACAAATTTCATAATTGCTTTATTTATCTAATCAAAAAATTATTGTTTATCAAATAATAAATAATTAATAATAATATAATTTAAAAAATATTAATTTATATATTTTAATCACTTTCACTATCGCTCTCATCATTACTGTCATTTTTTTCTTCATGTTTTTTTAAATTTATAAATCTTAAATTTATTTGTTCTCTTAATTGTTCCATTAATGAGAATTGATTATTTGTAAATTTTTTTTCTTTGGGCTCTATTTGATTTACTTTAATACTTCCAATTTTTTTTAATTTAGAAATTGGATTATCTCCAATTTCTTCAAACATTGTTAATCCTTTTTTTTCAGGTTTGTTTTCTTCAATATTGTTATTGATATTATTCTCTTCAACTGATTTATTTTCTTTATCTAATTCTTGTTCATTTAAATTTGTGATTGATATATCTTTAATATTCATATCATTATTTTCTTCATTATTATTTTCTTTCTTTTGAATAAAATTTTCTTCTTTTTTCTCATTTGGTAAAATCATATTAATGTTATTAATTTTGATATTATTTTTATCATTATTTTCTTCTTTCAAACCCTTATTTTTTTCTTCAATTAAATCAATAGGAATAAATATTTCATTATCATTATTTTTATCTTCATTACCTTGACTTGAATCATCTTCATCAGAATTATTAGTTTTATTAGATTCTTTTTTATCCAAATTTTTAATATCATTATTTTCTTTTATTTTTATATCAATTATATTATTTAAAGATATATTTTGAGGAATATTAATTTCTATATTTCTTTTAAATTTAGTATAAATATTATTTTTTCTGAAATTACCTATTTTTTCGTTTTCTCTTATACTTTTAGGAGCAATATATATTTCTTTTTTAATATCTTTTTTTTCAATTAAATTTTTATTATTATTAATATATCTTTCGTTATCAGATTCTTTACTTTCAATTTGATGAATAAAACTAAATAAAAAAGCTGAATTAATGTTATTGATCACATCCATTTTTTCTTTTTCATATGTTGCTTGATTTTTTTCATTTTTTTCATAATTTACTATTATATCATTATATGGCTTTACATTTAAAGAATTTGAAGTAAAAAATTTTTTAAATAAAAAACTTTTTTGTTTACTTTTTTTTTCATAATCTTTATTAGAAATTTCATAGTGTGATTTATATAAATTATTTAAATCTCTATTTGTTATTTCTTTATAGAAAATTGATTTTTTGATAACATTATTTTGATTAATTAATTGAGGAAATTTTATAGGTGATTTTATAATCAATGCTTTATTCTGAGAATTTAGAATTTCTATAATTTTATTTATTCTTACTATTCTTAATTTTAAATTATTAAACCTTTCAATTTTATCTGATAAACTTTTATTGATAGAATAAAAAACCTCTTCAGTAATATCCTTTAATTTATCAAGACAAGTTAAAATATTTTTAATATTATTTTCTTTACTTTCAAAATTATTAATAACATTCACAAAAAATTTCCCATTCATTTAAAAAATAAATTCCATTTTATAAAATTAATAATAATTAAAAAAATAAAATAAAATTTCAATTCTTGAAAAAATTAGAATAATATTAAATACTTTGGAAGAAAATTTTCTTTTAGGCTTATAATAATTAATTATAAAACAATAAACTCACAATAATAAAATAATAAATAAACAATTTTACTCAACTTTAGAATTTTATATTCTATTTACATCTTTTATATATAATACTTATAAATAAATATTATTTTACAAATATTATTCTATAAATGTTTTTATTTCCCAATTTTAAATTTTCAAATATTTGAGAAAAAAGAATTATTAAACGATATATTTAATACTATTCCATTGTAAAAAATGAACATAAACTATTATTACATTATATTTTTTGTTCATTTATTTTATTAAAAATTTCATTAAGATTTTTAATTTTTAATTTAGTCAACAAAAATTCAAAACATTTTGAATAATTTTCATATTTGAAAGAATAAATTTGACCAAATAAAATATGTAAATCTTCTAAACCAAAAGCTTTCCTTACAAAAGCAATAATTGAAAAAGCTAATTCAATTGAAGTAAATCTTATATAAAATTTTTTATCAACTAATTTATATAATTGAATAAAACAATTAAAATAAACATTAGTAATTTCAACATTATGATTTCGGAGAAATTCTTTTTCATAACTAAATAATATTTTATTATCTAAAAGTAAATGTAGAATATCATAAGCAGTAAAAAAATATAAATTATAATCAATACTTTTTAAAATCTCTATTTCCAAATCAGAATCAAAATTTTCATAATTTAAAGAATTCATTACATTTGTTGAAAAATTCCCGTTTTCAAAAAATTTTAAACATATTATTATACAATGATATGAAGTTTTAGAAATATCTTGAGTAAATTTTTTATTTATAAAAAGCTCATCCATTAAATAAATACTTGAATAAAAAATTCTTTGATCTAATTGAAAAGTATTACAAAAATTTTTTATAATATTCACTCCATTTATTCTTATATCTTTATATAATGAATTTGCTTTACATCTATTTTTCTTTTCTTCTTTTGAAAAATATAATATTGTATTAAATATATCGGTTCTATCTATTTCTATATTGTTTTCCTTTTTTCTCATTTCTGATAATGAATTGTTTAGAAAACTTTTTTTTGTTGACATTATCTTCAAAAATATTTTAATTTATTTTTTCATTGTATATTTTATAATTATTTTTTAGAACACCAAAATTTTTTGGTAATTTTTTCTATTTTGATTAAAATAAAATATAAATTGGGATTATATTATTATCAATTATTTAAAGAAAAAATGAATATTTAATTAATATATTGAATTAGTTTAAATATATATAATAGTTCATTATCTAAACATTTCAATTTTCTATTAAAACAGAAAAAAAATGTGTATTTTTAAATAATTCTTTCAAATAGAATAAAATAAGATACATATACATTTAAAAATAAAAATCTAAAAATATTAAAATTAAAAAATTAATCAAAAAACTATATTTCTTCATAAAAAAGTAAATAAGAACATTGAGAAGATCTATGTACACAATTTTCATCAGGATTTCCAAAATATATATTAAGTGGGTCTTCTAATTCTTGTACTTTTTCATCATTATAAATAATCCATTTATTATTATCACTCTTAACTAAAGTAAAATAATGTCCATATTCACTTCTTGAGCCTACATGAATCACAATACTTCTCAAACAATAATTATATGTTTTTTCAGGTAAAATATCTTTTTCTCTGATTAAAAATTCTAAATTTATTTCCTCTGGAATATTGACTAATCCACATAATTTTTCAAATTGATAATTATTTGTCATTTTAAATCTTTTTAATTGTATTATTAAAATTTTAGGTAAAGTTATTAATTTTACTTGTTTTTCTGCTTCTTGAAGGCAATTACAATTTTCACATAAAAATTTATCTTTACTTCTTAATTGTTCTTTTCTAATATAATTTTTTAAACAATATACTAAAGATGTGTTTTGTTCTATATCAACACTTAAATTATAATATGTTTCTGATCTTTCACTGATCTAAAAATTAAAAAATTTGTTTTTAAATTTATTATAATTATTTCTTACTTTTTCACAATTTAAACATTTAGTTTGACTTACTTGCTTTCCAGAAAATAAATCTGTTATTATATTTGTTTGATTACTATTTTTATTTTTTATATTTTCTTTCTTATAATTTTGTTCTAAATTATCAAGAAGCCAAATTAAAAATTCATGTGCATCATGATGATCATCATTATTAAAATCATCGTTATTCATTTTAATAATTTGTACAAAAAAATTTATATCTAAGACATGAGTTTTTTCATTATTTTTTTTCTCATTTATATTATTTTTTTTCTCTTTTAAAATATTTGTGAATAATTTATTTAATCCTCCTAAAGTTGTATTTTTCTCTATATTATTTGGAATTAACCTAATTTGATCTTTAAAAGATTTTATTGAATATAATGATTGAATTATTGAATTTATATAACATGTATTATTTACATTCATTAATCCAATCAAAACTTCTTCTTTAGGTTTAGGATTATTTGAGCTTATTTCATAAATTGGTGAATTTCCCATTTTTAATGTTAGATAATAATTTTTAACTTTTATTTTAAAAATGAAATTTATTCAAATAAAAGAATAAATATAAATATGTTTGTTGATGAACTTTTATTATTTAATGGAATTGAACCTGTAAAAGAATCTGAAGTTAACCAATTTGAAGAAAATAAAAAAAAAGAAATAATTCAATTAGCCTTAAATAAAAATAATGAAAAATTAACAATAAGTCAATTAATTTTTGAAATGAAAGAAAGTGAAAGTTTAGAGAAAAAAAAGAACGAAAAATATAGATTAAAAAATATAAAAAAGATAGATTTAGACCAATTCATTCAAAGAGAATTAGATTTTGAACAAAAAAAACAGTATAAAATTGAAAAAAAAAGATTTAAAAAAAAAGAAGAAGAAATTCAAAAAAATCAAAAAAGAGAAAAAACACCAAAAAATACTATAGAAATTTGTAAAACACAAAATTATCCTCCTTTATATTTACGACAAAACGATATTATAAAAGAAAGAAAAGTTTCAATTGAAAATTTAAAAAAATATTATGATAAATTTAATGACTCATTTTCAACATTAACAAATAATAATATTAAAAGTTATAGATATATAAAACAAAATTTAAAGTTATCAAAAGAGAATAATATAAATTCTTCAGAAAATAAAAAGAAAAATAGTAACAGAATTTTAAGAAGAAACAAAAGTGAATGTTCTTCACAAGAAAGAATTTCAATTTGGTTAAATAAGCAAGAAAAATGGGCAAAAAAAAAAGAACAAAATTTAATAAAGTTAAAATCTTTAGTTGAAAAAAAAAATAATATAAATAATAAAATACATTCTCATATAAGTCAAGGCTCAATAAATATATTAAATTCAAAAGGTGAATATAATAATTTTACAAATGAAAATTTTTTCTATAAATTAAATAAATCTATAGAAAAAGAAAAAATAAGAAAACAACAATTATATTTAAAAACATTACCTTCGTTTCAACCAATTATAAATAATGAAAAAAAACATAGAAATATAACTCCAAGATACTTTAATTACGATAATAATATAAATAATTATAAAACGAAAAAAAAAAATAAAATTAAAAATAGAAAATATATTGCAAAAAGTGTTGAAAGAAGAATAAAAGAATATAATGATTTTGATAAAACAAAAACTGGAAAAATACGAAAAACTTCTGTTGAACATTGGTCTAAAATTTTATTCAAAATGAAAAATATGAAACCTAATGAAATATTATATCATTTAAATATTATGCCTTCTTCTGCTTGGAATGAAAATACTATTAATCAAGTTAATTTTCAAAGAAATAATAAAAATATTATCCATAATTTTATTTAATATATTTTTATTTATTTTTAAAAATTGAAAATATTTTTTTTCAAAGAAGTACTTCTTTTTAATAGACTGAATTTGTTATTGAATAAATTTATATCTTAAAGTTTTAAAATAATTAAATCAATTAGGGAATTATTATTGATTTATAAAAATAATAACATTTAAAAAAGCACATTTTTATACTCAAATTTCAATACTAAGATATGAAAAAGAAAGAAAGATTATATTATATTTTAAATTAAACATAATATATAATTTCGTGTTCCAAATACTTTAATTAATATATTCTTAAACATTTTTATCAAAGACAACAAAATATTATTAAAAATAAACAATTTGGAAGAGAGTAAGTACCCACTAAAACTTTAATATTTATAATATATTAATCTTTGTAAAAAATCTCTTTAAAAATAAATAATTAATATATTCATTCATTTAAATTAAAAATAAATTCATTATAATTTGTTAATAAAAGTTCAGCACTTTTGTCTTTTTCATTATCATTTTTTATTCTTTGATGATTTATATTTTCTTTATTTAAATAAATAAAAAAAGTAATTAATATAAATTATTATATATATATTTAAAACAATATTTAAATTTTTTTTTTATTTATACATTTCCATCATCTTCATTATTAATAATATTATTATTATCATTTTCATTAGTTTTAATTTTATCATCTTTTTCTTCAGGTTCTAAAAAAATATCTTCATCATTTTTATTTTTTTTATTAATAGATTCTTCATTATCAGTATTTTTATGAATTATAGAAATATCAGAAGTATCAAATAATTTTTTATTTTTATCAATTGTAGGATTATATGAATATGGTAAATCATTGATAAAATTTTCCATATTTTGTGTTAAATTAGAATCTAAATTTTCTTCTTTTGAATTTTCAACTAAAATAATTTCTGGTTTACTTTTAGCATTTAAAACTCCCATTGAAACTAATTGATTTTTTTCTGCTTCTTGAAGTAAAACTTTATTTTTCACTTTTCTTAATTTTTTTGTTTTTTGCTTATTTTCTCTTTCTTTTTTTTCTTTTTTTTTTGGTTCTATTTTTATAGGTTGTTCTATTTCCCTAATTTCCTCTTTTTCTTCAGCATTATTATTTTCTTCATTACTATTTATAATGGTATTTATATTTATTTCATTTAAATTTTCTTTTTCTTTATTTTTGTTTAATATTATATTATACATATCCATTGTTGTATCATCAATTCCTAATAAATTTTTTTCATTTAAAACTTTATCAAGAATGTTTTCTATTTGATCATTGATTTCATTTAATTTTTCATTTATTTCATAATTTATTCTAATTGCATAAATTTTAGATGACATATTTTCTAATTTATCTTCTTTTTCTCCTAAAGTATAAAAATAATTATTAAATTCATTTTGTGTCATTCTCTTTGTCTTATTTGAATTATTATAATTGTATTTAATATGTATTTCTGTTAAAATTCCTTCGATTTCTTGATTTTCTTTTTTAGCTTTATTTATATAATCTGAAATATCACTTTCATTATTTTCATAAATTTTTAATTCATTTAAAATATTTTGATAAATTTCATAAACATTTTCATATTTTCTTTTAATTATTTCTTGTCTTGAAAATGCATCTATAAAATTATTATTTTGAAATTTTTTATAATAATCTTGTGAACTTCTAATATTAGATAAAATTTCACTTTGTAAAGTTATTGCATATAATTTAGTTGATTCAACTAAATTGTTTGTTTCAATTTGAATTGTTCTATGATATTTATGAATTTTATTGTTTCTGCAATAATTACAAATAAATAATTTACAATTTCTGCAATAATTATTTATTAAATCGTTTTTACAAGGACATAAAAATTCACTATTTTTTTCAAGTTCAATTGAAATATATTTATTATTATCATTTTCTCTATTAATTTCTTTTATAATTTTATTTTGTTTTATTACTTTAATGAAAATTTGATTTTTATTTTTAAAATATTCTCCTAAAGAAAATTGACCATATTTTGTTATATCTTTATTTTGATATATTAAATTTACTTCTCCTTGAATTGGATAAAATAAAGTTTTTGTTAATTCTTTTAAATATTTTATTGTTTTATAAGGAGGAATCTCTGAAGTAATTGATCTTCCCGAAAATTCTAAAGTAACTTTAATTTTATTATAAAGACTTGTAGACATTTTTTCTAATTTTTAAAAAACCGATTTAATTGAAAAATTAGCTTGATATGAAAATTAAACAATAAAATAATATTCATTTGATTAACGTGTTTAAACAATAATAGTAAAAATTCATAAATCCAATCCCAACTTAGACAAAATAATTTTGATAAAAATAATGAAATATTTGCTGAAGGAGAAGAAAATAAAATTTGGTTTTATTTATAAAAAAATTTGAACATTGAATTATTATTAAAATTTTATAGAGGAAATAGTATAAATATTTATTAAGAATAATATAAATGTCATCTTAAATTAAAAATCATTGTTCAATTAACTTAAATAGTAACAAAAAATAGTAAAGATAACTAATGCTTTTATTATGATATGATATTTAAATTTCTTAAATATATTTTATTCTTTTATTTTTATTTAGATACTATTTTTAAAATTATTTTTTTGGGTTTTTAAATTAGAATTAAATAAATAAAATAATTTTTAATAAAAATGATTAAAAGAATATAAAAAACCTAATTTCAACTATTTGAACAATGATTTTTTATTTATTTTTAATATAGTCATTTTATGTATATTTATTTTTTTCATAATAAATTTAATTTGATATATTAAAATAAAAAGATTAAAGACTTATTTTTTAAACAATAATAATTTAATAAAAAAAAAAGAAATTGAGTTAATAAAACTTATTTTTATTTTAATGTTATAAATTTGTTAAAAGATTTAATAAGTTGTTATCAGTTGTAATAATATCACAATTTTTATTTAAATAAGAGAACATTTCATTCATATTATTAACATTATTAGTATTAAAATTAGATAAATTTAAAGAAGTTAAAGAAGAACAATTATGGAACATATAATTCATATTATTAACCTTATTAGTATTAAAATTAGATAAATTTAAAGAAGTTAAAGAAGAACATTTATAAAACATATAACTCATATCTTCAACATTATTAGTATTAAAATTAGATAAATTCAAAGAAATTAACGAAGAACAATTATGGAACATACTGCTCATATTATTAACATTATTAGTATTAAAATTAGATAAATTTAAAGAAGTTAAAGAAGAACAATCATAGAACATATAACTCATATCTTCAACATTATTAGTATTAAAATTAGATAAATTTAAAGAAATTAAAGAAAAACATTTATAGAACATATAACTCATATTAATAACATTATTAGTATTAAAATTAGATAAATTTAAAGAATTTAAAGAAGAACAATCATAGAACATATAACTCGTATCTTTAACATTATTAGTATTAAAAATAGATAAATTTAAAGAAGTTAAAGAAGAACAATCATAGAACATATAACTCATATTATTAACCTTATTAATATTAAAATTAGATAAATTTAAAGAAGTTAAAGAAGAACAACTAAAGAACATATAACTCATA
>JAEEGK010021961.1_pt1 | contig 13448 bp, 10 predicted proteins | sample 8958771 | NCBI WGS metagenome assembly JAEEGK01 (sample SAMN16246547, study PRJNA631951) | gut metagenome | biome: gut microbiome; feature: rumen; material: SC-attached | host: Bos | place: Iran: Karaj | collected 2018-10 | reverse complement strand
ATTACAAGTTGATTTAAATTATACAAAAAATGCTTCATTGAAAGTTACTAAAGAATTTTTAAATGATATTAAAAATTCTTTTAAAATTGTTAAAAATTTAAAAGAAGTTACTAAAAATGTTGATAATGAAAAAGATAAAAGTAAAGAATTTTTAGAATTTTATGATGAAATTATAAATAGGTTAAATCAAAAGGAAAAAGAATTAAATGATATTAATATTAATTATGAAAAATTAGTTTTATTTTTTGGTGAAAAAATTCAAGATATGCCTTTTGAAAAATTTTTTGAAATTTTTACCTCTTTTTTTGATAATGTAAAAACAACAAAAGAAAAAGTTGACAGAAAAAGAAAAATGTTAGCTAGACAAAATAAAAAAAAATCATAATTTTTTTATTTTTTTTTCATATATAATAACATAATAAATAATAATATAATTATATTACCTATATAAAAATATTTTTTTTTAAATATTATTATCAAAAATATATGACATTAAATAAATAAAAAAAAATTATATAAATATTAATTTAAAACTCAAAATATTTACCAATCAAGAAGTGGCATTCCATTTCCATCTAAATACTTATTAAAAGCCCAATAATAAAGATCAAGAAAATGCCAAATTATAGGAATACCAAAACAAGTTAAACTAATTCCAATTTTTATATAATTTGCTAAATCAGAATCTGAATTTTCTTTAAGTAATTGAATCACAAATTGAAATCCAAAACATATTATACCATAAAATATTATTAATTTAATAAATGCATTAAAAAATCTTCCAGCATATAAATGACCAAAACCAATTAAACCAAAAGTTTCTAATAATAATGCTGTCATTGTATTTTTTTGTTTATAATTACAAAATTTTTTCTCATCTTTAATTGTTAAAAAACCTTTTAAACATATACATTTATCTGCTCTACAATATCCTTGTTGAGGTGGACATATTATATCATTACAATTCCCTCCTGTTGTTAAAATTGTTGGTTTTAGTATTTTTATTTCATTTTGACTATAAATATTTGATATTAAAAGACATATAATAAAATATTTTAACATGTATTTTAAATTGATAAAATTTATTTTTAAAAATATTTCTTATTTAAAATATTTTATGTTTTTTGTAATTTTAATTTTATTTTCAATTTTATATTTCTAAATTTAAAATTTTAGTTTAAATTACATAATTATTTATTTTATTATAATTTTTTTAAAATGAGTTCAGTTTCCATTGCAACAAGAGTATCAGAAATGAGTTTAGATATTCAAAAAATATTTAAAAAAATATCTCAATTAGAATCATTAAATGAAAATTTATCTAAAAAATTAAATAATGAAATATCTCAAAGACAAAATTTAGAAAAACACACTTTAACATCAAATGAAGAATTTTCAGGACAATTAAATACATTAAAAGGTACATTTGAAAATTTTGAAATAGTAATAAATCAAAATATGGAAAAATTAAAAATTGATATTAGTGATGATTTTAAAAAAAAAAATACTGAATTTGTTCAAATTATAGAAAATAATTTGAAATCAAATAAATTTAATCCTTTAAGTTTAAGTTATAATAATATTAGTGAAGAAACATATACTAGAATTCAAAAAATGATTGATAATGAATTTAATCAATATAGAAGTGAATTAAATACAATTAAATTAAAAAGTGAATATCATTCTAAAAAATTAGAAGATATTGTTTCTCAATGTTCTGATGATTTTAATGGAATACAAAAAGAAATTCAAGAATTAAAAAATGAAAATGAACAATTAAAAATTTTTAGACTTCAAACAATTGCAGAAATTAATAAAATGAAAGACAATAATTTAAAAAAAGATAATTCATATGAAAGTTTTGTTAAAAAAATGGATGATATATTATTAGAATTAAATGGAAAAATGAGAAATTATGATGATATTTTTAGAAGTCATACTAATAATTTTGAATTAATTAAAAATGATTTTTTTAATCAATTTAAAGATATGAATAATATAATTAAAAACAATAATAAAGAAATGAATGATAATGTTGAAAATAAAATTAATATTTGTAATAAAGAAATTGAAAATTTTGAAAATCATATTCTTTCTGAAAATGATAAGTTTGTGAAATATATTCAAAATCATATTGATGAACAAAATTCTTCTTTGAAAAGATTATTTGATTATGCAAATGAAGATATTGAATTATTAAAAGGTAAAATTATGAATTTAGATGATTCAATAAAAAAATTAAGAACTGAAGTATTTAAAGGAATAAATGAAACTGAAGAATTTTTAGAAAAAAAATATGATAGCATTTATAGAATAGTAAATAAAGTAAATTAATATTTTTTTTATTTAATTTTTATTTTATTAAATTTCAATATTTGAAAAAATATAATTATATAATATAATAAATTAAATTTATTTTTTTAAAATTTGTTTTTTAATATCATCATCTTTTGAAGACAATGAATTGATTGAATCATTATATTTAAATTCTGAATTATTCATAATTAAAGATGAAGTTTTACCATTTATAACAATTGATTTTGCTTTAATTTGAAAAATATTTGTTTCAGCTTTTTTTAAAAAATAATGTAATTGAATATTTAACTTTTTATATTTATTTTTTAATTCTTTCAATTCATTTTCTAATTTTATATTTTCTTCTTTTATATTATGAATATCATCAAATGAAATATATTTTTTACAACTAGAATCATTTTTTTTTAAAGAAATTTTATTTCTATTAATAATACTTTTTCTTATATTTTTAATATTTATTGAAGAATTATTAATATTAACTTTAGAATGATTTTTTGGAAAAGTAGAATTAGTAGAAACTGAATTATCTTTTTGAAGTTCATATAATCTTTTATTAATATATTGTTGAATAATTTTATTTGATTTTCTTTCATTTTCATTTAAATTTTTTGTATAATATTTCATTTGATAAGATGGAGTATATGATCTATTATTCATTGGTGAATAACTACTAATTTTTTTCATGAAAATTTTAATTAATAAATAAATTATTATATATAATTACATATTTTTTATTATTTAGTTTTTTATATGTCAAAATTATAAATCTTCACCTCTATTTATTTTATCAATTTTAATAGGTAACATTCCAATCATTTCTTCACACATTTTTAAATTTTCTTGTAATTCAGGTCTTTCATTAAAAAATGAAGTAGAACTCTTTAAATGATTATAAACTTCTTGATACAAATTTAAACTTTTTTTAAGTGCCTCAACTCTTTTTTTAATATCTTTATTATAAATTAATTTTGAATATATTCTTGCCATATTAGACTTAATTGTAATAATAGTAATAAAATCTTCAACTTTTTTTTCTTCTTCTTTATTATATTCTTCTTCAATATATTTTATAATATCATTATAATAAAATAAACCTTTTTCACCTTTTGAATTAATTTCTTCAATTTCTTTACTAGTAACTTTCTTTTGACGTAATCTTAATAATTCATAATTTGATTCAAATATTTCAGAATAAATTTCAGCTAATTCAATTGAAACTTCTTGCCATTGAATAATATAAACTTTATGATTAATTGCATTATAAATAGGTTCTAATAAATTTATTCTTCTTTCTTCCATTAAAAAAACTCTATTATTATCATTTTCAAATTGAATTAATAATTTATATAATTGTGATATATCCATATTAATTTGAATATTTTCTGTAACATAACCATCCATTTTATAATAATCTAAAGCTTTTTTAAATTGAGTATTTGATAATCTAAAAAGAGATTTGGCTTGTTCTAAATTTTTAACATCATCTATTTTTGGCCAAACAATATTTAATGAATTAATTGTAAATATTCTTTTATTTACAATTGAACTTAATTCATCATTATCAGAAATAAATACTTGTTCTTTTATTCTTTCAATTGCAAATCTTAATCTTTCTAAAAAATATTTTCCTAATTGATTTTGAATTGAAGCTCTTAATCTTTTTTTTTTATTTAAATCTTCAGGAAGAAGTGATAAAGCACTAATTAAAATATATTCAGCTTGAGCATAATATTGATTTCCCATATAAAAATCACTTAAATTAATACAATTAATTAAAGCATCTTTTAAATCATATTCATTAAATTCAATTTGTCTTTTTAAAGTAATTGAACAATATTTAATAGCTTTTTTTTTAAAACCTAATTTTGTAAAAGCTTGAGCATAATAAAATATAGTTAAAGTATAATTATGTTCAAAACTTTGTTTATTTATTCCACCATCAATATAAAAATTAAAAAATTCAACTTCTTTATGATTATTTTCTTCGGTTAAAGAACAACAAGTTTTCATAAATTTACTAAAATTATTTGTATAATTATATCCATTTAAATCAGAAAATACTTTATACATTTGTTCTGCTTTTCCTAAATGTCTTAAACCTTTTTTTATTTCTCCTTTATTATAATATATTATTCCTAAATTATTATATATTTCTTGATATATATTTATATATCTTATTTTTATTATTATTGGTAATGTATTAAAATAATCTATTGCTGCATTAAATGGTGTTTCACAAAGTGATTGATCTTCATTTGTTAAGTTAAACATTCCTAAATAAAAATTTAATAATCCATTTAAACATGAAAATATTATTTTATTTGATTTAAAATGTTTTATAAATGAACTTTCTAAAAGTGATTTTATTATTTTTATTGCTTTATCTTTTTTTTCTTGAGATTCTTGTTGAATATATTCATTGGCTCTTTCTAATGAATATTGAAATATAGTATATAAAAATACTAAAAGTTCTTGTTCATCTTTTGATATTATATTTTTTGTTGTTTTTGAATCTTGAATTTGAGCTGAACCTATTTTTTCATTTAAATTTGCATCATCATATATTTTATTTATTTTTTCATTTAATTTTTCATTTTTATTTTCCATATTTAATCTTTTTAAATAAATTAAATTATAAAAAAAATCAATCAAATATGAGGAAAGCAATAAAAGAAAATGAAGAAAAAAATTGTGATATTTTAAAAACTAATACAAGTAATAATATAATTAGTGATTATTATAAAACTTATTATCCAATTGAACATGATTTTTCTCTTTTAAATTCTAAAAGTGTAAACTTTGAATCGAAAACTAAAATTCCAAGTGATGATCTTGTATCTCCAGAAAAAAAAAGTGAAAAAAGCACAAAATTAATTGAATCTAATAATGAAGTAAAAACAAATAAAAATATTAATGAAAAAAAAGAAGATGAAAATAAAGAAGAAGAAAAAAAAGATAATTTAAATGAAGAAATAAAATTATCAGATATTAAAATTGAAAAAAATAAAATGAAAATGAGTCAAATATTCAGATCAAGAAATAGAACATTTGTAGAAGAATTAAAAAGATATCCTTTCACATATACAACAACAGTAGAATACAAAGAAAAAAATTCTTCTTTTAAACAATATAATTTATTAGTAAGTAAAAATAAACTTTATATTCTCGAAAAGAAAAAACAAAAAACTAAATTAAACTTTGATGAATCCTTAATAGAAAAACTCTCAAACTCAAATAAAAAATTATCAGAAAAAAGTATAAAAGAACTTTATGACATAAGTAATCCAATTCTTTCATTAAACTTTGACACAATGACATGTAAATTATTAATAGATAAAAAAAAAAACATTCTAATTATATTAGTATTAAATTTAACACCTCAATCATTTACATTTAGATTTCCAAATAATGAAATATTAATTAAATACACATGTATAATAAATCAAGCAAGATTATCATCATGTGGAAATGATGACAATTTATTTAGTATAACTTTTCGTTTTAAAGATTATTATAAAAAAAATATAATATCAACATTAGAATTTGAAAATATAGCAAAAACTGGTGATATAATATTATTTCAAGGAAATGAATGTCCTGCAAATTGTCAAAGATTTTTTACTAGAGATGAATATGATCATGTTGCTTTAGTTAAAAGAAATCATGGTTATATTTCAATTTTGGAAGCTACTTCTTTAAGAAAATGTTCTACTATGATGTGGGATCTTTTTAAATATGATTTATTTCCTTTAGTTTATGGTAAAATTGTTTATAGAAGATTAATTATTGAAGAAAGTGATCCTCAAAAAAAAGAAGAAATTCAAATAAAAATTGATAAAGATATTGGAGAATTTATTAATGATATTTATAAGAAAGAATATTATTTGAGTATTCCTTCTATTTTATGCTGTAAAAGTCCTAATGATTATGAAAAAAAAGGATTATGGAAAAAAAGTAAAGGATTTTCTTGTTCTAGTTTATTAACTGCTGCTTATTATAAAGCTGGTATTTTAACTTTTGATAAAGGAGTTCATAGTAGATTACCTGGTCATTATTCTCAAGATAAAGAATTAAATTTTTGTAAAGGGTTTTCTCTTGGACCTGAAAAATTAATTGAATTTAGTGAATAGGTTTTTGTTTTTATTTTTTTTTTGTTCATAATAGATTTTATTTGCTTATTTTTTTATTTTTAAAATATTAAATAAAGAAATTTGATAAATAAATATATGATTTTTTAATATAATTAGATTATTATACTCATTTTATTATTTTTATTTAAATTATTTTTTTTTCTATTTTTTAATTAGTGATAATTATTTTTTTCTTTTACTCATTTTTATATATTTATATTACTTGATAAATTAAGGCTTTTCCCAGATATTGATTTTTCAATTTTTAATATTTTATTTTTTTCTTAAAATCTTTCAAAATTTTATTTATCTCATTTTTAAACATTGATAAAAAAAAGAATAATAATAATATTTTTTTGATTTATAATTTAATAATAGAAATATAGTTTTTATATTTATTTGAAATTTCAGAGTGTAAATATCATTTATCAAATTTTAATTAATTCAAGTAATCTTCTTCAATATATGTTCTAATTAAAGAAAATAATTATTAAAATTAATTTTGCTCTAATAATTTTTTTATTTTTTACTTTTAATTTATTTATTTATTTAATTTAATTAAATGTAATAATAATAATTTTTAATGATTAATAAAAATGAATGTAATGAGAGAAATAATGCTAAAAAACAAATAAGAGATGCTATATTTTTTAATGGAGATAGTATTGATTTTACAAAAGTTTCAATTGAAGATACTGTCAATTCTATTGAAGGAATTATTTTTAGTAAAAATGATTTAGGAAATGATTCTAAAAAATATAGAACTATAGTAAGAGAAACTATTATGAAAATAAAAAAAAATGAAAATCTAAATTATAAAAAAGAATTATTTAATGAAAAAATAAATACTAAAGAATATTTAGATAAAATAAATCAAGAGAATAATAATTTAAATGTGAAAAATAAAGTTAATAATAATAGAAAAATTTTTAATCCACCAAAATTAAAAAGGCATAATAAAAATAATTCTTATTCAGGTAAAAATAATGATTTTGTAAATAATAGTTATTTAAAGAAATCTTTTGATAGATATGATGAAGAAATTGATAATACTATTATTAAACCTGAAATTATTAAAAAATTAAATGAATCAATTCAAAGTATTAATAAAAAAGTCAAAGATAATAAATTAAACAATTCTATAAATAAAGAAGGAAAATCATTAATTATAAAAGATAATAATGATGTTTCTTTGCAAAATAATAAAAATAATATTAGTATTATTAAAAATAATGAAGATAATATTTTCATAACAAATAATAATATAAATGATGACATATCAATAAACAATAATAATAAAGAAAATATTTTTTCAATAAATTCTAAATTAGAAGATATTAGCAAAAATTCTGAAAGTTTTACTAATAATTATAATAAACCTAAAATTGATATTCCAAATAATAAAAAAGAAATGAAAAGAAATCGTTCATTTAATAATATTAAAAATAATAAAGATATATTAGAAATGCAGATAAAACAAACTGAATTAGAAACTCAATGTAAATTTTATAAAAATGAAATATTTGAATTAAAAGAAACAATAAAAAAATTACAAAATGAAAAACTAGAATTATCTTCAAATAATCAAAAATTACAAATTGAAAATTCTTTTTTAAAAGAGAAAATTGATAGAATAAGTAAAGAGAATATTAATTTAAAAAAAATAAATAATGAGAATACAAAGAATTATTCTCAATTAAAAGAAAATATAGAATTAAAAACTATTAATTTAGATGTAAAATTAACAAATTTTTTAGAAGATATTAAAACATCAAATTTGGATAAATTAGAAAAAAAAAATGGAACTGATTTATTAAAAAATAATAAAAATGATATTTATAAAGATAATTTAAAAATTGATGAAGAAACAAATAAAGAAACAAAAAATATTCTTAATAAATTATATGATGACAAAAATCCTTTTATAGATTCAAGTTGTTCTTTTTCATCATTTATTAATTCTACAGTAAAAAAAGAATAATTTTTATTTTATTTGTAAATTTAAAAATAAATTTTTTTTATAATTTTAATTTTTTTTAAAATTAAATGGGAGAAAATTCTAATTTATTAAAAATCATTTTATTTGTAATAATTGGATTTATACTTATAATAGGATTATTAATATTATTTGTATATTTATGGTGTAGGAATAATGAAGATACTGAAAATAATAATATTAAAATTAACATTCAACAATCAAGTTTATTTCATGAAAATAAAAGTATTACTGCAAGAAGTGTAAATACAATAGGAATTAAAACAAATAGAAATAGTCAATTTGATCAACAATCTTCAATTAGTACTAATAGAAAACCTTTTGGCAATTTTAATATAAGTTCAATTATAAAAAAAGAAATTCAAAAATATGATAAAAATAATGAAGAAGATGATAATAATGAAAATAATGAAAATATTGATGATAATAATGAAAATAATGATAATAATGATAATAATAATAAGAATGAAAATAATGAAAATAATGAAAATAATGAAAATGATGATAACAATGAAAATAATAATAATAATGATAATAATGAAATTAATGATAATATTTCAATTAATAGTAAAGATATTTCTTATATTGAAACAAATAATGAAGAAAATAATGAATTAGAAAATAAAATAAAAGAAGCAATGGGAAAATATATAAGCAAAAATAATATTTTAGATGTTATTCCAATTAATAATGGCAAAAAAGTATAAAAACTATTTATTATTTTGAATTTTAATTAAAGATATATAAATACTTAAATACTAATAAAAAATTTTTGAATTTTTTATAATCTTAAAATAAAAATTCTTTTTTTTAATATATAAACTTATCTAAAGCAGGGAAAAAAATTTCATCTTTCCATTTTGTACAATTATCAATAATATTTCAATTATCATCACCTAAACCAATAGGACATAAACTTTTCATATGTTTAGAAAAAATATAATCTAATAATTTTGCCATTACATTATAATTAGTAAAAGTAGTATTTCTTAAACCAAAAACCTCATAATTAACTTCTTTATTAGTTAATTTTTCTCAAAAAGAATCTTTACTCATATCTAAAAAATCTACTGAATCATCAGTTGCTTCATTATCACTAAATGTTGAAATAATGAATACAAATAATTTATTATTGATGATACCTTATATTTTTCAATACTTAACATTCTATATTTTTTGATTTGAAATCTTTTTCTAATTCTTCTTCAAATTGTTGAGCATTTCCACTTTGAGTTGCAAATATTATTATATATGAAAATTTAGACATTTAATTTTATAAAATTTTAATTTTTATATATTAAATATATGTTAAAAGAATTTATTAAAAAGCAGAATTTTTTTTATAATATTAAGGTAAAAAAATATTAAAAAATATTTTTTTTTAAATATATTTAAATAAACTCTTTTTAAAATTATATAAAATATAAAAATGAATGATAATATAATAGAAGAAGAAATTGAACTAAATAAATCAACTGTTTCATTCAATTTAATTTTAAAAATTTTATTTGATGAATATATAGATTATAATTTGGATTTAAATGAAAAATTAATATTAACAAAAGAAATAGTTGAAAAATATAATTTACCAAATGAATTTATAAATAAGATATCAATAAATAGATTAAACAATATTTTATATATCAATGATCAAGAAATAAAAATTTATACACATCAAGTTAGATTGATAAGTAATAATATTAATAAAATATATAATATATCAACATTAAATTATTTGAAAAAAATAATTAAAGAAAATGATTTTAATGATTTTATTATTCTTTCTGAAACAAATGAACAATATCAATTAGAAGATTTTCAAAATATGCCAAGAAATATTATTATTAAAAAAAATAATGATATTCCAGATTATAATAAAATTTATAATTATATTAAAAATAATTCTAATAACTTTAATATTCATTCAGGAAATGATTTATCATATAATTTTTCTTATTATTTTTCACAAAATAAAGATTCTCAATTCAAATTTTATTATACAAGAGAAAGAAGTGAATTTAATTCATTTATTCAAAAAAAAAAAAAATTTTTAGCAATTTGTGGAAAATATGGTATGGGAAAATCAACTTCAATATTATTTTATTTAAAACAAATCAATGGATGTTATATAAATTTTAAAAGTTTATTTAAAAATAAAAATAATATATGTGTGTGGAAAGAACATATTTTTAATATTGAATTATTATCAATATTTAAATATAATAAAGATTTAAGTTTGTTTAATAAATTACTTGAAAATAATAGAGAAATTGATAATATTTGGGAATTAATAAATGAAAGTATTAAATTTTGTATTGATAATAAAATTCAAACATATTTTATTTTTGATCAATATAAATTAGAATATGATGAAATGTATTCAAATATTATAAAAATAAAAACATTAATAGAAAGTAATGAAAATAATACTGTTAAAATTATTTTAATTTCCAGTATTAATGATGAAGATGTTAGAAATCAATTATTATATAAAAAAAATGTGAATATAAAATATGAAGAAATTCTTCCATTTAATTATGATTTTAAAGCATTTAAATCATTAAAACATCAAAAAGTATTTGAAAAATATTTTGAGAATGTATTATTATATTATATTTTATTAAATAATATTGAAGAAAATGAAATTGATGAATTTGTAAAAAAAGAAAAAGAAAAAATAAAAAATAATTTATACAATTTTTTAAATAAACAAAATAGTTTATATTCATTAATAATTAACCGTAATAATTTTGGTAAAAAATTAACACAATATCAATTTGAATCATTAATTCAAATAATATCATTAAAATATATGATTGTTAATAAAAATGATAAAATAATAGATTTTTATTTTCCATTAATTGAAGAAATAATTGATGAAATTTTAACTGATGAAATTTGTTCTCATATTTTCAATCCTCAAAAAATATATACACAAAGAAATATTGAAGATTTTTTAGAAAAAAAATTTACAAATGCAATAAAGAATAATAAAATTGATTTAAAAGAATTAAAAGATGTTTATTGTTATGAATTAAAAAATATATGGAAAATGATGAAAATTAATGAAGAAATAAAAATAAATATTAATAATCTATCAAATATATTATTAATTCAGAATGATGAACAAGCAGAATTTATTGATTTAGCAATTATTGAAAATGAAAATTTAATTTTTATTCAATGCAAAAAAGCATTAAAAGGAAAAATTAAAATTGCAATTAATTATAATGAAATTGAAAATCAAAAAGATTTTTTTTCAGATAAAATATATGAAATATTTAAAATAAAAATTAAAAAAATTTTTATTTTATTTATTACAGGAATTTATAAAAAAGATATTGATGAATTTCATACATGGGGAAATAATAAAGATGAGAATTTTGATAGTTTAGAAAAATATTGTAAATTAAATTATTTATATCTAGCATATTTTGAACCTAATTTAAATAAATTATTTTATAAAGATTGGAATAATAAATATCAAGAAATAATTAATTTAGAGGATTTTTTTTCAATGTTTCAATCTACTATTAATTCTATTCAAATTTATGATTATAATAAAAAAGTTAATCCTTTTATAAATGAATATTTAAATCAAAAAAGAAAATTATATGTAGAAAGTGTTAATATAGATTATTATTCAGATGAAACAAAAATAATAAATTATAATGAATTAAAAGATGATTCTAATTTATATGATTTAGATAATAGTGTAATAAAAAAAAATATTAATGAAATTGATTTATGCCATATTGATAATTTCGCAATAGCATTTAAAATAAAAAACAATAAATTTATAATGGAAAAAAATTCTAAAGGAAAAAAAATTATTAGAAATATTCATAATTCTCAAATATTAAATAAAGATATAAAAATAGATGAAATTGAAAATAATATGATTGAAATTATTCCATTAAAAAAAAAAAAATAAACAGAATTATTTTATCTCTTTTAAAAATTAAAACATATTATTTTTAATTAATATTAAATTTGATTTTAAATAGAAAAAAAATTTGAAATGATGAAATTAAAATTTATTTTTTTTTATTTTGTTTTATTGTATTTTTTTATTTATTTATGTTTTTTTTTAGTTCAGAATATTGATTTATATTTATTTTTTTTAAAAATATAATTTCTTTTCACAAGGAAAAAAATCTTGAATAAATTCTCTTAAATCTTATTTCTCACTCTCACTTATAACTTAATTAAAGGTTTTTTCTAAATTAATAAATAATTTAGGAATATTAAATACATTTCATTGAACTTCAATTACATTTAAAGAAAATGAAAATATTCCTTTTAAAAAATGAAAAACATTATCATTATTTGAAAAATGAGAATCAAATAAATATGTATAATTTATTAATTTCAAATTTTTATTTTCAATTTTCCATAAATCAAAATCTAATTTATAATTATTATAATCATATTAATTTTTTATATTTTAAATTAAATGATTTTATCTCTTCAATTATTTTTTATAAAATCTGTATATTTGGAAAAAAAATTAAAAATAAAAAAAAAACTTTATAATTATTATTTGAAAATAATATATAAATAAAAAAATGAAAACCGATAAAAACTCACCTCCCCAAAACCCTCCACAACAAAAGCAGCAAAAAAAAGAAAACCAAAAATCCCCTCCTAAAAAAAAACCAGAGCCCGAAAAAAAAAAATTTACTCCTGAAGAATTAGCAAAATTAGAACAAGAAAGGCAAAAAAGAATAAAAAATGAAAAACAATTAGAAAAAGAAAATCAAAAAATATATGAAGAAATATTAGAAGAAGCAAAAAAAAATAATTTTAGAATAAAACCAAAAAAAGAAGATTCAATACCAGAAAATATAAATATAAAAATATCAGAAAAAAAAGCTCAAAATATTTTAGAAGAAGGAGGAATGTTAGATGCATATAAATATTTAATTATTCAATTATGTAAAAATGGTTTACCAACAGGAAATTTATTTGAATATTCTGCTTATGTTATTAAAAATTATGAAAAA
>JAEEGK010021960.1_pt1 | contig 13449 bp, 10 predicted proteins | sample 8958771 | NCBI WGS metagenome assembly JAEEGK01 (sample SAMN16246547, study PRJNA631951) | gut metagenome | biome: gut microbiome; feature: rumen; material: SC-attached | host: Bos | place: Iran: Karaj | collected 2018-10 | reverse complement strand
AAAAATTATCGACAACATCTCCCTCAAAATTCCTGCTAACACAACAACCGCAATCGTTGGTCCAAGCGGCGGTGGAAAAACAACCTTCTGTCATCTTCTTGCGCGCTTCTGGGATGTAGACAAGGGAACCGTAACACTTGGTGAAAAAGATGTCCGCGATTACAACATGGACGACCTTATGAAAAACTACAGCTTTGTTTTTCAGAACGTCTATCTCTTCCATGATACAATTGCTAATAACATCCGTTTTGGAGAGCCGGATGCTCCAATGGAAAAAGTTATCGCTGCGGCAAAAAAAGCCTGTTGTCATGACTTTATTTCGGCACTGCCAGACGGTTACGATACAGTAATTGGTGAAGGCGGAGCTAGTTTAAGCGGTGGGGAAAAACAGCGAATATCTATTGCCCGCGCAATCATGAAAGATGCTCCAATCATCATACTTGATGAAGCAACTGCAAATGTTGACCCTGAAAATGAACGTGAACTTATGAATGCAGTTTCAGAACTTACTAAAGAGAAAACTGTAATTATGATTGCACATCGCTTAAAGACAGTTCGCAATGCAGACCAGATTGTTGTAATAGACAAAGGCCGTATTGCAGAGCAGGGCAAACATGAAGAACTTGTTGCCAAAGGCGGAATCTATGCAAAGTTTATTGACTCTCGTAAGCAGGCTGTAAGCTGGAAGTTGTAATTCACAATTACCGGCAGCTGGACAGGCAGATGGATAATCTGCTTGTTGAAAGGCCTTGTGTAATCCGGCACAGGGCGAGCTTTAGCATAAAAAATTCATTGGTTGCTAACATCACTTTATTTCTTTATAATACGTTTACTATGGCAGATGTTAAAGATACTTGCCGTGCAATTATTGCTGCGGCTTTGAATGAGTTTATTAAAGAAAAAGATCCAGCAGCTGAAGCTGTCAGCGCGGATAAAATTGTAGTTCAGAACGCTCCGAATCCGGAAATGGGAGACCTTGGTGCACCTATGTTTGTTTTTGCAAAGGCACTTCGTATGGCTCCACCTCAGATCGCATCCGGTGTTGTTGCAAAAATCACAGACAAATCTCTTGGAGAGTTCCTTGCTGTTGGTCCTTATGTAAACGTAAAACTTAACAAGGCCGGCGCCGCAGCTCCAATTCTTGCTGCAGTTAAAGCTCAGGGCGACACTTACGGTTCAATTAACAGCGACGGAAAAAAGCCTTTCGAAGGCCGCCGTGTTATGATTGAGTTCTCTTCACCAAATACAAACAAGCCGCTTCACCTTGGTCATGTCCGCAACGACGCACTCGGTGAATCTGTTAGCCGCATTCTTAAGGCTGCAGGTGCCGAGGTTTACAAGGTAGACCTTATCAATAACCGCGGTGTTCATATCTGTAAATCTATGCTCGCATATAAACTCTTCCACGAGGCAAACGGCGATACACCGGAATCACTCGGAATGAAAGGTGACCACTTTGTTGGTCAGTGCTATGTTGAGTTCGATAAATATCTTAAGGGCGAAAAAGACAAGCCTGAGACTGCACATCCGGAAGCAAATCAGATGGCAGAAGATATGCTGATTAAGTGGGAAGCAGGAGATCCTGAAGTTCATGCTCTCTGGGAGAAAATGAACGGCTGGACTTTCGACGGTGTAAAAGAAACTTATGAGCGCACTGGAATCAGCTTTGATAAATACTACTTTGAAAGTGAAACTTACCTTAAGGGAAAAGATGAAATTATGAAAGGCCTTGAAAAGGGCGTTTTCTTTAAGGCTGAAGACGGATCTGTTCGCATCGACGTTACAGACGTTGTAGGTAAGGGTAAGGACGAAGACAATCACGAGAAGGTTTTGCTCCGTAAGGACGGAACTTCTGTTTATATTACTCAGGATATTGGAACTGCTATCAGCCGCCACGACGATTGGGCATTCAATCAGCTTGTTTACGTTGTTGCAAGCGAGCAGAATTATCACTTTAAGATTCTTTTCCACATCCTCAAAAAGCTTGGCTTTGACTGGGCAGATAAACTCTATCACCTCAGCTATGGTCTTGTAAATCTTCCAAGCGGACGTATGAAGAGCCGTGAAGGTACTGTTGTTGATGCAGATGACCTTGTAGACTCGCTTCATGCAGACGCCCTTGCTGCAATCAAAGAGCGTGGCCGCGACGGTGAAGTAGGCGATGCAGACGAAGTTGCAGAAAAGGTTGCACTTGGTGCTCTTCATTATTACATGCTACAGGCAACTCCAATCAAAGATATGCTTTTCAACCCTGCAGAGTCTTTGAGCTTCAACGGAAATACAGGTCCATATCTTCAGTACATGGGTGCACGTATCAACTCAATTCTTGCAAAGGCTGCTGAGGCTGGTGTTGCAGAAGATGGTTCAGAAGCTGCAGTTGCACTTCTTTCAAGTGAAGATGAATGGGCTTTGATTAAACAGCTTGGTGATTATCCAAATGTAATTGCAAAGGCTGCTGAAAATCTTGATCCAAGTGAAGTTGCTGCTTATGTTTACGAGGTTGCAAAACTGTTCAGTAAGTTCTATCAGAACTGTCCTATCGTAGCTGCAGAAAATAAACAGCTTGCCGGAGCTCGTCTCTACCTTGCAAGTTGTACTCTCCAGGTAATCAAGAACGCAATGAAGCTTGTTCTTGTTCCTTACCTCGAGAAGATGTAGGTTATAATCGAAGAACCATTATAAAATGGGCTGCGACAGCGGCCCATTTTTTTTATCAAAAAGAATTCCAGCTCTCCATCCGTCGCAAAAATATGATAGGAAAAATTGTTGCATACCACCAAAAAGTGGAGTAGGATACAAATATGATTATTTTTGATTTTGATGGCACTCTGGCTGATAGTATTGGCCTTGGATTTGAACTTGTAAATTCCCATGCAGAAAGACTTGGTTATAAACGTGTTGAACGCGAAAGAGGTATGGAACTTTCTGCTCTGGAAATTATGAAGGAAGCTCATATCAGTTTCTTTAAGCTTCCCCGTCTGGTTCTTTACTTTAAAAAGCTTTTGAATGAAAGTTTCGATAAAGTTTCAATAATTGATGGTGCCGCACAGCTTCTTACAAAATTAAAGTCAGAAGGCCATAAACTTGGAATAATCACTACTAACTCTGAAGCCTGCGTATCTGGTTTTCTTAAGAAAAATAATCTGGATGATTACTTCAGTTACATGAAAACTGATGTTGCGATATTCGGAAAAATTAAAGCTCTAAAACAGGCAAAAAAACAGCTTAAAACAGATTTTGTTTACGTGGGCGATGAAATTCGTGATATCGAAGCATGTAAACGGGCAGGCGTTCCAATTGTTTCTGTTCCTTTTGGTTTTAATTCAGCCAGGGGACTTGAAAAGAAGAATCCGGGCTTAGTAGCAAAAAATTATGATGAAGCATATGAGCTTATCTGTTCGCAGATAAAAGAATAATTTGAAAGGAAATCAATATGAATTTTTTGATTGCACGAGGTCTTTTAATTCCATTCTTAGGAACTTCTCTTGGAGCCGCTCTTGTTTTCTTTATGAAACGGGAGTTGAATGTAAAGCTGCAGAATATGCTTTCTGGCTTTGCTGCAGGTGTCATGGTTGCCGCATCAGTATGGAGTCTTTTGATTCCTTCTATGGAAATGGTTAGTGACCGTGGAAAGCTTGCCTTTATTCCTGCGGCTGTTGGCTTTTGTGTCGGAATGATTTTCCTTTTAATTCTGGATAAGGTTGTTCCACATATGCACCTTGATGAAAGTCAGGAAGGTCCTAAAACTAGTCTTCAGAAAACAACGATGATGGTTCTTGCTGTCACTCTTCATAATATTCCTGAGGGAATGGCTGTTGGTATTTTGTATGCAGGCTGGGCTTCCGGCTCTGCTCAGATTACAGAAGCTGGTGCTCTTACTCTGGCACTCGGAATCGCAATTCAGAATTTCCCGGAAGGTGCAATTATTTCAATGCCGCTTCACTCAAAAGGGCTTTCTAAAGCAAAGTCCTGCTGGTATGGAATTCTTTCCGGAATAGTTGAACCTGTTGCCGGTTTGCTTACAATACTGCTTGCAAGCCATGTAATGTCAATTCTTCCATATTTTCTAAGCTTTGCTGCCGGTGCAATGATCTTCGTGGTTGTTGAAGAACTTGTTCCTGAAATGTCAGAAGGCGAACATTCAAACCTCGGCACTATCATGTTTATGATTGGCTTTGTTTTGATGATGATTCTGGATGTAGCGTTAGGATAATCTTCAGGAGGATTTATGAAAATTGCTTTTTTTGATACACGTTCTTATGACAAGGTTTCATTCACAAAAATGAATGAAGAATATAAATATGATATTGATTTTCGTGATTATAAACTCAACGAAAATACAGCTCTTACCACAAAGGGGTATGATGTTGTCTGTGTTTTTGTAAATGATGTTGTAAATGCAGAAGTTATAAAATCACTTAAGGACTGCGGTGTAAAACTGATTGCACTTCGCTGTGCCGGTTATAACAACGTTGACCTCAAGGCTGCAGCGGAAGCAGGAATAAAGGTTGTGCGTGTTCCAGCTTATTCACCGTATGCAGTTGCTGAGCATGGTGCTGCTCTTTTGATGTCTCTTACCCGTCATATTCCACAGGCATATCTTCGCACAAAAACTGCAAACTTTAATATTGAAGGTTTGACGGGCCGTGACCTTCATGGACTTACCGGCGGAATTATCGGAACCGGAAAAATCGGACAGATAATGGCAAATATTCTCAAAGGCTTTGGAATGAAAATCATTGCTTATGATCCTTTTCCGAATGAAAAGTGGGCACAGGAAAGCGGTGCAACTTATGTAAGCAAGGATGAGATTTTCCAGCAGAGTGATGTCTTAAGTTTACATTGTCCGCTTACAGAAGAGACAAAGCATATTGTTAATCATGATACAATGAAGATGATGAAGCATGATGCTGTAATCATAAATACCGGTCGTGGTGCTCTCATAGATTCCAAGGCTCTTGTTCATGCTTTAAAACACGGACACATCGGCGGAATTGGTATGGATGTTTACGAAGAGGAGAGTAAATACTTCTTCAGCGACTGGTCTACAGATATCATGACAGATGATGTTCTTGCCCGTCTTTTGACATTCCCGAACGTAATAATTACCGGACATCAGGCATTCCTTACAACAAATGCCCTTAAGAATCTTGCTGAAACAACTCTGAATAATATCCGCGATTTTACAGCTGGAAAAGAACTTGTGAATGAAGTGAAATAAATATCAATTACAAGAAGTAACTTTTCATCAGGCCTTTACCTTTTACTTCTACATTCACAGCTTTGCCGTATGGAAATAAATCTTTTGTAAGTTTATAAGTCGCCTCACTTACATGGATTTGCATTGGTTCTCCATTTGTTTCCATGCGGCTTGCAACGTTTACAGTGTCGCCCCATACATCATAGATGAACTTTGTTTTTCCGATTACACCTGCAACAATAGGACCTGTGTTTACTCCTATACGAATCTTTACTTTATGACTTGATGTTTCGTTGAATTCATTTACATCTTCCAGGAGCCCCTGTGCAAAATGAATCAGCCGTTGTGCTCCATCATTATTTGCATCTTCTATAAGGCCTGTCGCCGCCATGTAAGAATCTCCAATTGTTTTGATTTTTTCGATTCCTTCTCTTTTAGCACGTTCATCAAATTTTTGTGTCATATTATTGAGCATTTCAACAGTTTCTTCTGCAGTCATTTCACTGCTCATTTTTGTAAATCCAACAATATCGGTAAACAGTACGGTTGCATTTGGATATTTTTTTGAAATAGTCTGATTTGGATTTTCGGTGAGTTCACGGGCAATTTCAACAGGAAGAATATTTAGAAGCAGATTTTCAGCTTTTTGATTTGCAATCATAAGTTCTGCTGTTCTTTTACGTACAGTTTCCTCAAGTTTCTTTTTGTATCTTTCAAGCATTTCAACTTCAAGTTTATGACTTCTTTCAATTTCTCTGTTTGTATCCTGTACAACAAAAACATAAAGTAAAACAGAAGTTCCCGAAGTAGACATTGCAGTAAAGGCAATTCCAAAAGTAGTGAATTGAAGAATAGTTGCAAGAAATGGAATTACTATAAAAAGAAAAAGAGGAATCCGAACTGCAGGTGAAAGTATCTTATGATTTGAAATAACAAAAATTGCTTCAAGAAAAATAGCAGCCGGAAGAAATATCAAAAATAGAAATGTCCCCTTTGTACGATGGTAAACATTATTAGCATCAAAATAGTAACAGAAAGGTGTAAACTGTGAGACAATAAGAATTAAAGTAAGAGTAATCATAATTATGTCATTAAGTCTTATTATTAAATGATTATACTTCCATCCCTTTAATCCTTTACTTTTAAATTCATTATTGAGATCTTTAATATAAAGGTTCATTACATAGATGATTGAAAAACTGAAAAAATAATCAAAAAATTTTGCAATGCGCAGATATATTCCTGCATAATCTCCGATTGCATCTTTATTTATATAATAAAATCTGCTCGAAATCATAATCAGAGCACTGTTTAATTCAAGAAGAAAAATTGCAATCTTTTTTGCTTTTGGAAGATTTCTTGTAATTAAAGTCAGAAAGGCTGTTGCTAAACAGATTCCTTCCATAAACAACATAATGCCCAGCTGATGTGATCGTAAAAAATTAAGCATAATATTATTGTAAATTGAGTTATTGGGTTTTGCAATTAAAACATGCTTTGTGTAAGTCTGACACGACTCGGAAAAGATCAGTTTGTCGTAATTCCCATAAGATGCATGCTGCCGTAACGTGTAAATTCCATTATGTCGATTATATAGGCGGCTGCATCTTTTTTTGTCATATTGTGAAGGATAATATCGCAGTATGCATTTATAACTGTAGAAGCCATAAAATGAATTGTCATTGGAGAAACTTTTTTTGTAGCTAATTTTTCTTTATACATCCATTCAAAGGTTTCTTCACAGTTTTTTGTATATATATCACAGATTTCTTCCTGGAAATGTTCATGAGTGCTTCCTGCAGACTTTGTAAGGAGAAGGGTAAAAGCATCAAAGTTTTCATACATATAGTCCAGGAATTCAATTACCGATTGTTCTTCCAATTCCATATGTTCTTTCATATGGGGAATGTCCAGGCCTGCGTGATTTTCTGAATTTGCAAGCATTACAGCTTTTGTAGATGTGGCTATAGCTTCATCCACAAGTGCACAGAAAAAGGCATCTTTATCCTTAAAATGTCTGTACATTGCTCCTGTGGTAACTCCTGCATTTGCAGCAATAGTTCGCAGAGATGCACCCATAAATCCTTTTTCAAGAAATTCTTTTTTTGCGCTTTCGAGGAGTTTTTTCTTTGTTTCAGCTGATGATTCTGCCATAATCCACCGGTGGTTGAACCTGTCGAAACCACTTTTTTTATTTTATCTGCAATTTATAATTTTTGCAATAAAAATGATAACAATGTTATCGTTTGTACTTGACAAGATAACACTGTTACCACTAAGATAACATTGTTATCAGATAACAATGTTATCATTTTTATAACACTGTTATCCGGAGGAGATGAAAGATAAATGAAAGTCACTAAAATAAATGACTGGTTTGAAAAATTCGGAAGGTTTGAAATAAAGCACCGATGGGGATTTATTATCGGGCTTATTATTGTAACAGTTGTATGCAGTCTGGGACTTACACGTCTCAAACTTGATAATGGAGAAGAGGACTGGTTTGATGACTGGGAAACTACAAAAATCAATCAGGATCACTTTGAAAGTATTTTCGGTTCAACAGATTCTCTAATGGCTCATATTACTACCAAAGGAACTGATGTTTTTGATCCGGAAGTTTTGAATATGATTGATGAACTCGGAGATGAGCTTTTAAATAATGTTCCATATGCATCAAGTATTACTTCACTCATGGAACTTTCGCTTCCAATTGGTACGGAAGACGGTTTTGAAGTAAAAAGTCCGTTTGAAGATGGTGTCCCATCTGATCCTTCAGAACTTGCGGAAAAGAAAGCTTTTATTATGAGCCGTGAATCTCTTGTAAACTCCCTTGTAAGTGAAGATTGTACCGAAACCTGGCTTATCGTAAATCTTGAGCAATATTCAGAAGGTCTTGATGAAGCAATGCAAAAAATTGCTCCACCCGCAATGGCAATTTTTAATGATCCAAAATATCAGTCTGATAAATGGGAAATCCGTCCGGCAGGTCTTTCATATACAGAATATGAGGAAGAAAAACAGATTACAAGTCAGTGTGTAAGTCGTATTGCTCTTGGATTTGTTGTAATGCTGATTTTCCTTATTATCTTTATCCGCTCTCTTCGCGGAGTTGTAGTTCCTTCAATTGCTACAATCGGTGCTCTTTGTACAACTCTGGGGGCTTCCGGCTGGATGAATATCAAAGGTAACAACACAATGCTTCTTGTAACAGTTTTGTTATCAATGGCACTTGCAGTTGGTTATGCAGTTCACTATATCAACAGTTTTAAGATGTACTTCAGAAAGACAGGTCAGCGAAAAGAATCAATTGTTATGGGAATTCGTGATTCAGGCTGGGCTTTGTTCTTTACGGTAATTACAACAATGGCAGGAATGCTTTCATTCCTTTCTGCCGGAATCAGACCTATGCGTTGGGTTGGTGGAATTACTGCTGCTGCCGTTCTCGCAGTCTTCATTTTTGAAATTATTCTTTTACCTTGTCTCTACAGCTTTGGAAAAGATAAAGAACCAGATCCAACCTTTGTTGACACAGAAGGTTCAACTAAATCTGACCTTCGTGTAGAAGCAATGGGAAAGTCAATTCTCAATAAAAAGTGGATTACAGTAATTGCAGGAAGTGCTGTTCTTCTTGCTGTAATTCCTGGTATGTTCAAAATCAAAGTAAATATGAATTACTCAGATATGATGGGCGAGCGAACTCCTTATATCAAACGACTTCTTGAAATTACCCGAAGTCAGCTGGGAAGTCAGTACAGTTATGAAGTTCTTGTTGAGTATGAGGACGAAGATTCTCTTAAGAATCCTGAAGTTCTAAAAAATATGGACGAACTTGCAGAACGTGTCGGAACTCTAAGTATGACAAAGGTTTCTAACGGAAAACCTCGTGTTTCTTCTGTAACAAAAGTAATCAAGGAAATGAACCGTACTCTCAATGGTGATGATCCTGACGCTTATGTAATTCCAGATGACCAGGATCTTGTAAGTCAGGAAATGTTCCTTTATGAGATTTCCGGTGGTTCAGATCTTTATGATTACGTCAGCGAAGATTTTAAGGCTGGTTATCTCCATATTGAACTTGCCGGTTATGATGGTGAAGAAATTGTTCAGAATATGGATGCTGTAAAAGAATGGGTAGCAGAACTCTTCCCTGATGCGTCAAATGCCGGGGTAGTAGGTGAGGTTGTTCAGTATGCTCATATGAACGGTAAACTTGTTCGCGGGTCAATCCGTTCAATTGGAACTTCTCTGATTGTAATTCTGCTGCTTTTGATTATTGCCTTTACTTCGCTTCGTACTGGCTTTATTGCAATGATTCCAAACGTTGCCCCAATTGCAATCATCGGTGGAATCATGGGATATGCCGGAGTTAATCTTGATATGATTACTGCAATGATTATGCCGATGATCCTTGGTATTGCGGTAGATGATACTATTCACTTTACAAATCATATTAAATATCATTTTGAACTTACGGGAAACTACCGCTCGGCAGTTTTGAATTCATATCGTGAAATTGGAAAAACAATGATTATGACAACAATCATACTATGCGCTATGTTTGGAATCTTCCTTACAAGTACAATGACTGTTCTCGTAAATATCGGCTGGCTGTCGATTGTCGGCTTGGGCAGTGCGCTCATTGCTGACTATACACTCACACCGGTTTTATTGTTTATAACAAAGCCATTTGGACATGAAACAAATAAATAACAAAAGGAGATATTTATGAAAAAACAATTTCTTACTTTAGCGTTAATTACAATGGGTACTCTGCTCTTTGCTGAGACAGGTTACGATATCATGAAAAAAGCAGATGAAGTGCCGGAACCTAAAACTTCCTCTTCAACTGCGACCCTTACAATTCATTCAAAAAAAGGATCAGATAGAATCCGTGAAGTTATTATGAAGAGTAAGGATTATGGAGAAGTAGAAAAGAGTATTATCGTGTTTACAACTCCAAAAGATGTAGCAGGAACTGGATATCTTATGTTTGATTATGAAGATGATAATAAAGATTCTGATAACTGGCTTTATCTCCCTGCAATGAAAAAGACACGTCGTATTGCTTCAAGCGGCTCTGAAAGTGAAGGAAGTTTTATGGGAACAGACTTTACTTATCAGGATATGGGAGACCGCAGCCTCAATAAATATGATTACAATCTTCTTGGTGAAGAAGATGTTGATGGCACAATCTGCTACAAGGTTGAATGTATAAGCAAGGCTCATACAGAAAAAGATCCTTGCTATATCAGCTACATTGGAAAATCAGATTATATTCTCCGTAAATGTGAGTTTTATGACCGCCAGAATCAGCTTCACCGGGTTCTCACCTGCACAGACTTTACAACCATCAAAGGCTTTACAACAGCACAAAAAATGAAAATGGAAAATGTTCAGAGCGGAACCTGGTCTCTCATCGAATCAAAAAATATTGTTTACGATGCAGAAGATATAGATGATTCTTTATTCACGGTAGCTGCTTTGGAAAAAGGTCGAATCAGATAATGTCTGGAGAGTTTATGAAAATAAAAAGCTTTATATTGATTTTACTATTACTGATATATTTTCCTCTCATTGCGGAGGGGGGAGTAGATTTCTCCGGAGAGATTAAGACTCTCTGGGGAGCAGGTGCTCCATGGATAGACAGTGATACTTCAGCCGGTAAGTTTCTTCTTGGGACAACCGAGTTTACCGGTACACTTGATGCTTATTACGATAACAGCTCAGCACTTGCAGAGGCTTCTGTTTCGTATGATGCTGTAACGGGCGAACTCGACTGGTCGCTTAATGAGCTCTGGTTTGACTATACTTCCAGCTTCTGGGGAATCAGAATTGGCCGTCAGAAAACTGCCTGGGGTAAAGCCGATGGTGTAGACATCACAAATGTAATTTGTCCAGGTGACATGTCCAATCTTGCAGCAATGGCAAGTGACGATTCAAAACTTGCAATTGATGCTCTGCGCATTTCGTTTTCTGGAGATCAGTTTACTGCAGATGTTTACTGGATTCCGTTTTTTACACCTGCAGCACTCCCAGAATCAACAACAAGTGCTGTACAGATTATAAAGCCCGATACTGCAATCTGGAATGGAGAATATGGTGTAAAACTTTCCGGTTACTTCCCAGCATTTGATGCCTCTGTCTACGGTTTTTATGGTTGGGATGATATGCCTGTTTTTGATTATACTTATACGGGAAATTACAAACGAATGGCAATGATAGGTCTTGATGCGGCAATTCCGGTTAGAGAAGTTGTTATTCGTACAGAAGCAGCTTTCTTTCCAAAACGCTATTTTACCGATACAGAACAGCGTAATGAAATCTCAGCTCTTGCCGGTATAGACTGGATGCCATCCGGCTGGACACTCACAGCCCAGTATTTCTGCGATTATGTTTTTGGAGATACTGAAAGCATAAACAGAGCAGATGCCTATACTCATGGGGCAACTCTGAGTGTTTCCAAAACATTCCTGAATGAAACCTTGGAAGCAAGTTTGAGTGGACTTATAGGCTTTAATGATTTTGACAGCTTTATAAAGCCATCGATAAATTACAGCCTTTCCGATCAGATAAATGCTGAAATTGGAGCTTATATTTTTACTCCAGGTCCTGAAAAAGACGGAACTTACGGAGCTTATAAAGATTACAGCAGTTTCTATATTAAAGGTAAATTCAGTTTCTAACATTTTGTTTTACAAATCCAATTTTGTGGTTTATCATAATATACGATATGGGAATGGACGCAAAAATTATTAACGCATTTCTCACAGAGGGAATCAATACTTTCCAGGATATGTTCAATATAGGTCCTCAAAATAAGGAACCTCATCTTCTGGATATACATGCAGGCCATCCGTGGGAAATATCGGGTTTGTTGGGAGTTACCGGCGAAATAAAAGGAATTGTTGCTTTCCGTCTTCATAAGATTCTTGCAAATAAAATGCTTGAGCTTTCCGGATTAAAATGTAAGCCGGAGGATTATGAGGATATGGCCGTTGGGCTGGTAAGTGAGTTTACAAACATTATTTCAGGTCATGCAGTTACTGCTCTAAGTCAGTATAAAATGGACATTTCGCCTCCATTTTGTGTAATGGGGCACAATCACATGATTGCCTGGCCTAAAAACTACCCTGTAATCGCAATTCCGTTTGTTACATCATACGGGCCGTTTGAAGTAGATGTCTGTTTCAAATAGTCTTGTACAAACGGTGTTCTTACTGACTTCCCCTGCTTTTTTTGCTATAATATCAAAATGAGTAAAAAAAAGCAGGGGAGTTTTAAGCGTTTTAAGCGCGCTCTTAAGTATACACTCAAAAATCCTCTTACTTATATCTGGCTTCTCATCTTTATAATAATTGCCGTTGCAACTATTGTTGTCTTTGCGTCTGAAACTAAGACCGAAAGCGGAATAGAAACAATGTTCGATTCCGTATGGTTTACATTAGTTGCGGTTTTTGCGGCTTATTTTGATTATTGTGTAAAATCAGTTCCAGGCCGAATGTCAGCGCTTGTTCTGCTTGTGCTCGGAATGCTGTTATTCAGTGCCGTTACCGGTAAGCTTGCGTCCTATTTCATGGATTTGCAGATGAAGAAAAATAAGGGGCTTAAAAAATTGAAGAATATGAAAGGACATTTTTTACTTTGCGGATGGAGACCAGGCTTTGAAAAGATTCTGGATACGGTGCTTACTACAAATCCGGATATTACACCTGATATGGTTGTAATGGTAAATGATGCAGCAGAGCAGATTGAGCAGATTCGTTCACAGCCTCGATTTAAGGAACTTAATTATGTTTCCGGAGATTTTTCGGATGAAGCTGTTCTTAAACGTGCACAAATTGATACTGCAGAACGAGCCCTTGTAATTTGCGACCGTTCAAAAACGTATTCTGATCTTGAAATAGACAGCCGTACAGTACTTGCCGTTCTTACAATGGAAAATCTGAATCCTGGAATTTATGTAGCAGCTGAACTTATCGATGCAAAATTCCAGAAGCATCTTGAAATGGCACATTGTGATGAAATCATCCTTACACAGGATTATGAACACAGTCTTCTTGCAACTGCTTCAAGCGGAATGGGTTACAGTAACGTTATCCGTGCCCTTATAAGTGATGATGCTGATACTGGTATAATCATAGAAGATATTCCTGCTTCGTTTATTGGAAAGACCTATGGTGAATATGAAGCTCATATTGAGCAGAATGGTAATAAAGGCGGCGTTCTTGTAGGCCTTCTCTTAAATA